>Ga0075276_10000067_pt1 | contig 31387 bp, 26 predicted proteins | sample SF_Rice_5C_80N_4_FD_69770 | JGI IMG/M metagenome (GOLD analysis project Ga0075276, IMG submission 69770) | Rice paddy soil microbial communities from Twitchell Island, California, USA - SF_Rice_5C_80N_405 | ecosystem: Environmental > Terrestrial > Soil > Paddy field/soil | place: USA: Twitchell... | reverse complement strand
CAATCACCACCTTGGATTTCAAGTCTCCGCAATCGCGAATGGCTTGCTCGGCTGCCGGCCAGGGTACCGACAGTACCACCACTTCGCTCGCACCCGCCGCTTCCCGGTTGCTGCCGGCCTTCGCCCGCCCTCCTGTGCTCGCCAGCAGCGCCTTTATCTTCTCTGACCCGGGGTCGGGAACTCCAAAGCGAACTTCGTGACCCTTTGCAGCCCAAAGTCTTCCCAATACGCCGCCCACGTTGCCCGCGCCCAGTACGGCAATCTTCATGTTCCCTCCTGTTTGTCTGCCCAGCTATCTTAGAGTAGGACCAATCCTCGCCGAATGCCTTCGGTCACCGCTTCTGTGCGGCTCGAAGTGCCCAGCTTGCCGAAGATCGAAGTGATATGAAACTTCACCGTATGTTCTGAGATGCCCAGGGTGGACGCGATCTCGCGGTTGCTTAGGCCCTCGGTCATCATGTGCAGGACCTCGGTTTCGCGCCGCGTAAGTTCCTCCTCGCCCGGTTCCAGTTCGATGCTTTCCGGCGAAGAACCCAACAATGCGAGCAGCGCCTCGGGTTCCAGTACGTTTAATCCGGCAGCCGCCGCGCGCACCGCCGCCGCCAGTTGCCGGCCGCTGCATTCGCGCCGCAATACGGCCCGGACTCCCGCGGCGAGCCAGTGCGCCACCCAGCTCGCCTCCGGATTGTCAACGAGCAGGACTACTCCAACAACCAACTCCGCAATGCTGTTCCCTCCATCGTCCTCCGAATCAACCACCACAATCTCGCCCGCTCGCGCCTGCCGCACCGCAGCGTTCAAATCGGCAGGTGAAATCTCCGCCAGTTCGATCTCCGGCTCTTCCGCCAGCTTCGCGCGTAGTGCCGAGGCGCGCTCCGCCGAGGGCGCAGCCACCAGGACGCGCGTGGCCCGAGCCGCCGCTGCTTTCATACTCATCGCCCGAACCGGTCTCCCAGCGTCACCGAAACCTCCCTCTTTTCGCCGCTGCGCACGATCCCAACCGGCACCCGTTCGCCCACTTTTTCCTTGCTCAGCAGCCACCGCAAGTCGTGCCTCTGCGCGATCGGCTTGCCCCCAATCTCGACCACAATGTCTCCCAGCATCAAGCCGGCCGCTGCCGCCGGGCCATCGCTCTCCACGTGCGCCAACAACAGTCCATAATGGCCGCCCAGGTTGAGTTTGGTCCTCATCTCCTCCGGCAAGGCTACCGGCTGCAGGGCCACGCCCAGGTAGGGACGCTCGACGTGTCCCTTGGCCAGCAGTTCGGTCACCACGCGTGTAACCGTGCTGCTCGGTATCGTGATGGGCGTGCCCCGCCGCAGGCCCGCCGTGTTGATGCCCACCACTTCTCCCTTGGCGTTCACCAGCGGGCCTCCGGAATATCCCCGGTACAGCGTCAGGTCAGGGCGAATGAAGCGGTCTATTTGCCCGCCCTGCCAGGTCTGCCATTCCTCCATCAGCCCGGAGATGATCCCCGAACTGGCGGTTAGATGGCCGCGCCGGGTGCGCGCCAGCGCCAGCACCAGATGGCCCACATGCAACTGTTTGGCATCTCCAGGCGTCGCCAACCCCGTTTCCTCATCTCCCTCCAGGCTAAAGATGGCCAGATCGGTACCGGGGTCGCGTCCTTTTGTTCGTGCGACCGCCGATTTCCCGCCCGACAAGAGGACTGCCACTTCATCGCCGCGGGCAGCGTGGTTGGCCGCAACCACCACTCCCTTCTGCCATATCACTCCGCTCGCGGTATGTGCCTCAGCGGGTTGCAGCGCTACAACCGCCCGTCCCACTTCCTCCGCAACTCGCGCCAGATCCTCCGAAACCTCCACCCATCCTGCTCTGTTCCCCGCCATGTGATTCTCCTGAATTAAATATGGTCGCTAAGACTTCTTTATCTTGCCCGGAGAAATTCGGTCCCACATCACCCAAATGGCTAGGTAAAACAGTTCTCGGTTCTCAGTTTGCGGTTCTCAGCTCTCAGGTACCTGGTACGTGACAGCTGCTCATCCCAGGCATGCCAAGGACGTGGGGGGAAGGACATTGTTGGTTGTTATTGTTGCTTCGAGATGTCTGTGTTGCGCGGGCGCCCGCTTCCACAAACCTGCAGGCTGAGAACCGGGAACTGAGAACTGCTACTTCGCCGCCGCGCCGCTCACAATGTGCGCATCGGCGCGAACTTCGCGGTAATCGCTGTACTTAATCGCATCTTCCGGCCCGCTGGCTACCGACTCCCGGCCGCCGACTCTTGACTTCTGTTCCTCACCCGGAAGTAATGTCAGCAATCCACTGCCTGCATAGTAAAATCAAATTTCCATGTCCACCCCTGCGGCCATTGTCTCGCGCGCGGCGCAGCTTGAAAACGCCCTGCGCACCGTCATTCGCGGCAAAGACGAAGTGGTCCGCCTCGCTCTGGTCACTATCTTCGCCCGTGGCCACCTGCTGATTGAAGGCGTGCCTGGAGTAGGCAAAACCACCCTGGCCCAGGCGCTGGCCCGCAGCCTGGATTGCACCTTTCAGCGCGTTCAGTTCACCAGCGACATGCTGCCCAGTGACGTGCTCGGCATCTCCATTTACTCCGCCATGGAGCAGAAGTTTGAGTTTCGCCACGGGCCCATCTTCACCAACATACTGCTGGCCGATGAAATTAACCGCACCACTCCTAAAACACAATCTGCCCTGCTCGAAGCCATGAACGAAGGGCAGGTCACGGTAGACGGCCACGCCTATACTCTGCCCCAGCCCTTTCTGGTGGTCGCTACCCAGAATCCAGTGGAGCACCACGGCACTTATCCCCTGCCGGAATCGCAGATGGATCGCTTTCTCATGCGCGTGCGCATGGGCTACCCGGAAGGCGACAGCGAGCGCGCCATCCTGCGTTCGCAAGCCGGCGCCGCCCGCCTCGATCAAATCCGCCCCCTGCTCAGCGCCGCGGACGTGCTTGCCCTTCAGCAGGAAGTCACCCGCGTGCAGGTGGACGAATCCCTGGTCAACTACACTCTTGAAGTCGTTAAGCGCACCCGCGAATCCGAGTACCTCTCTCTGGGCGTTTCACCCCGCGGCGCCCTCATGCTTTATCGTGCCGCCCAGGCTCTGGCCTACATCGAGGGCCGCACCTTCTGTACTCCCGAAGATTTCAAGCCGCTCGTCGTACCGGTTTTTGCCCACCGCGTGGTGGTCAACGCCCTCTATTCCTCCACTCTGAGGAAAACCGAGCAGGCCGAGCAGGTGCTGAAGGAAATTGTGGATACCGTGGGCGTACCCGTTTAAGCGCTTCGCTGAAATTGCTCCTCCGGCCAATTTGCCCGCCACCTTGAAACCTGCGAAACTTTGGAAATACGTGCCTGGAGGCCTTATATGTCCGTCTCTGAAATTGCCCCCGATCTCTACCGTATTTCCGTCTTCTTCCCCGAAATCAACATGCAGTTCAACCACTTCCTGGTGAAGGACGACGAACCCCTGCTCTTCCACGCCGGCCTGCGGCGCATGTTTCCCGCGGTCCACGAGCAACTGGCAAGCATTATGGATCCCGCCAAATTGCGCTGGATCAGCTTCAGCCACTTTGAATCCGACGAGTGCGGCGCCCTGAACGACTGGCTGGCCATCGCGCCACATGCCCAGCCCGCCTGCAACCTGGTGGGAGCGCTAGTCAGCGTCAATGATTTTTCCAGCCGCCCGGCACGCACTCTTACACCGGCCGACGTGCTCGCCACCGGGAAGTATCGCTTCCGCTACTACAGCACCCCGCACCTGCCGCACGGATGGGACGCGGGCGTGCTTTTCGAGGAAACCGAGCGCACCCTGCTCTGCTCCGACCTTTTTCACCACAATGGCGAGGTGGAACCGCTCACCGAGAGCGACATCCTTGGCCGGGTGCGCGCCAGTCTTACCCAGATTCAAGCTGGCCCTCTTGCCAACTACGTGCCTTATACACCCAATACGCAGCGCATTCTCCAGGGTCTGGCAACCCTGCAGCCGCGCACCCTGGCCGTTCAGCATGGCTCCAGCTTTCGCGGCGATTGTGCCCGGGCCCTGGGCGAACTGGCCGTGGTTTACAAAGACGTTATGTCGCAGGAGTCGTTTAAAATGGCTTCCGCTTCCTGAAGGATGGCTCATGTCGGTCCTGCGCTTTTTCATGCTGCTCTCGCTGGTGGTCTGGGTAGGCGGAATTATTTTTTTCGCCTTCGTGGTGGCGCCTGCCCTGTTTACCATTCTGCCCACGCCGCATCTGGCCGGTCTGGTTGTCACCCGCTCGCTCAAAACGCTGCACTGGATGGGACTGACTGCCGGATTGGTGTACCTGCTGGCCTCGCTGGCCTATGCCCACCTGACCACGGCTTCGGCGCAGCCCCTGGCCCCCCGCAACCTGTTCGTTTACCTTATGCTGGCGCTTACCGCCATCCTGCAGTTTTCCATCATTCCCCGCATGGATGCGCTGCGCCTCTCGGTGGGGCAGATTGATGCCGTCGCGCCTGACAATCCCGTGCGCGTGCAGTTCAATGCCCTGCACGTGTGGTCCACCCGGCTGGAAGGTGCGGTCCTGCTGTTTGGCTTGGCGCTGATTTACCTGACTGCCCGCGTCGCTGTCCAGCCCCGATCTGCCACCACGCTGTCCATGCCGGCCTCCACCGCGATGCGTAGCGGCCGCTAAACCAAGTTTGTGGCGCGGGCGTCCCTTCGGCAGGCTCAGGGCAGGCTCTCGCCCGCGAGCTCTCCCCGGGAAAGCAATACCCAGCCGCAGCATGGCATCACTGCCTGCGGGGCTTTGCGCCATTTATGATGGTAGTGGCTGGCGGGTTCTCACCAACTACCAACCGCCTGCTACCAACTACTTTCTATCTTATGAAAACCGGAATTATCGGCCTGCCCCAGGTAGGCAAATCATCGCTGTTCCGTATCCTGACCAAGGCGCATCTCTCCGAACGTGCCTCTGCCAACCCGCGCGAGGCCCACGTCGGCGTGGCCAAAGTACCCGACGACCGCCTGGACCGCCTGGCCGCCATGTGCAACCCACGCAAGCTCATCCACGCTTCCGTGGAGTATGTGGACGTGGCTGCCATGCCGGTGGCCTCCACAAAAACCGCGGCCGGCCCCAAGGAGGGCCTGAGCGAATCCATTGTCACCAATATCCGCGGCGTGGATGCTATTGCCCACGTGGTGCGCGCCTTCAACGATCCCTCCGTCCCACATGTCGGCGAAATCAATCCGCTGCGCGACATCAAGACTGTGGACTTCGACCTCATCCTCAGTGACCTTGGGCAAATCGAGAAGCGCATGGAGCGCCTGGAGAAGGATTTGAAGAAGATGCGCTCTCCTGAACTGGAGCGCGAACACGACTTGCTCCTGCGTGCCAAAGCTCATCTGGAGAGCGAGCGCCCGCTTCGCGAACTGCCCATGACGCCGGAGGACAAAAAACGTGTCCGGGGCTTCATGTTTCTAAGCGAGAAACCCATCCTTTATGTGCTCAACATCAGCGAGTCTTCCGCGTTGGGCCGCGAACTGGAAGGCGCCATTGCCCGTTTCGGCCTGGCCGATGTGGCCGCCCGTCCCAACGCTGGCGCCACCGCCATTTGCGGCAAAGTCGAAGCCGAACTGGCCGAAATGAGCGATGAGGACGCCGCCGAATTCCTCGCCAGCTATGGTCTGAAGGAAAGCGGCCTCGTCCGATTGGTGCGCAAAACTTATGAATTGCTGGGCCTGATTTCCTTCTTCACGGTGGGGGAAGACGAATGCCGCGCCTGGACTATCGCCCGCAACACCCGTGCCGTGGAGGCAGCCGGCGCCATCCACTCCGACCTGGAAAAACACTTTATCCGTGCGGAAACCATCCACTGGGATACGCTGCTGGAGGCCGGTTCTGAGGCCAACGCACGCGCCCGTGGCACCCTCCGTCTGGAAGGCAAGGACTACATCGTGCAGGACGGCGACGTCATGCACATTCGCCATTCGGGGTAGAAGCAGTTCTCAGTTCTCAGTTCTCAGTTGCCGCTCCTTGGTTTCTCAGTTCTCAGATGGGAGTTTGTTGGCTACGATGGCGAGGGGAGTCAGCAGTGGGACAGTCTTATCGCGACCTGATTGCCTGGCAAAAAGGTATTGATCTTGTGACGGAAACTTATCGTCTGACACAACAGTTCCCGCGAGAGGAACTCTATGGCCTGAGCAACCAGTTGCGGCGAGCAGCGGTCTCTGTACCCAGTAACATTGCCGAAGGTGAAGCGCGATTTTCGCCCAGGGAATTTCACCATTTCCTTGCCACCGCGCGCGGCTCGCTTGTTGAGATTGAAACCCAGATCATAATCGCAGAGAAATTGAAGTATTTTGAGCCAGAGATTTGCCAGAGCATGCCGGAGCGAACCGCCGAATTAGGCCGCATTCTGAACGGCCTCATTGCCTCGATTAATCCGAAATAGCCGTCTGCCGAGAACTGAGAACTGCACCATGGCAACTGAGAACTGAGAACCGAGAACTGAGAACCGAATGCACGCCATCGCCCTCAGCATCCTGCTCGGCCTGACCGCCGCTGCCGCCAACCTCCTGGGTGGTGCCGTCATTGTTCGCCGCCCATGGGAGCGGCGTTACCTCAAATACTTTATAGCGCTGGGTGCCGGCTTCATGCTGGCAACCTCGCTGGTGGAAATGGTGCCGGAGAGCGTAAAGCTGCGCGGCTTCCGCGCCGGCTTTCTCGTCCTCCTCGGGTACCTGCTCATTCACTTTTTTGAGCACACGGTCACGCCTCACTTCCACTTCGGCGAGGAAACTCACACCGCTGAGTTCGCACAAGCCCGCAAAAGCATCTCCGTCCTGCTCGGCCTGGTCATCCACACCTTCTTTGATGGCATCGCCATCACTTCCGGCTTTCTCGTCTCCAATTGGCTGGGATGGATCATCTTCATCGCCGTTTTTCTGCACAAAATTCCCGAAGGCTTCACCGTAGCCTCGGTGATGCTGGCCAGCGGCCGCAGCCGCGGTATCGCCTGGGGCGCCTCCGCGCTATTGGGAGCGGCCACCCTCGCCGGCGTGCTCACCATGGTTTTGTTCAAGCACGCGGTGAGCGCCGGACTTCCCCTCTCCGCCGGTGTCACCATTTACGTTGCCGCCTCCGACCTCATTCCTGAAGTCAACCAGGAGCCCGGCGTGAAAATGGCTCTCCTGGTATTCGTTGGCGTCGGCTTTCTCTTTCTGCTCGACAGTGTCTTCCATATCCATTAATCACTCCGCATGGCCGGTAAATTGTTGCCCCGCAGTCTTAAGGTTTCCCATACACAGCCGCCGCTTTGCGATGCAGGTCTAAACCCCTGAAGACACAACAAAGGCCCGGCCCTCCGGCCGAGCCCTTTTGTCCTCAGCTCGTGGTGCTGGCAACTGGCCACTGGCAACCGAAAGTGCTACTCCACCTGGTGCTTCGCCGTGTACCCATCGCGGTACACCAGCTGGTACTTAACCTCTTTGCCCTTTTGATTGTGGATTTTCAGCGGCTTCCCGTCCTCCCCCACCAGGTCCACCTTTAGCTTGCGGTAGGTTCCATCCAGCTTGGCATCCGTAGGGTGGTATGCGATGGTGTACTGGTTGCGAAGGTCGTTGCCGATGTCGCGGTAAACGTCGGGAAATTCGCCCTCAAACCGCGGAAAATACGCTTTGCCGCCCGTCAATTTGGCAAACGTCCTCATCTGGTTATCGGCCTGCAGGTAGTCCATCATCGCTGCCGATACGTCCGGATTCATGCCGTAGTGCGACTCCACGTATTCCCGCCACATGAAGCCGATGCTGATTGGGAAGATGGTCACGTCCTTGGTCGCCTTGATTTTCTGCAGCATCTGGTCCAGCGTCAGCTTGCTGAACGTATCGCGGCCGGTGGAGACTACCACGATCGCCTTCCTCCCGGGAAGGCGCTCCAGCCTATCCAGCGTATCGTACAGGGCGTCAAACAGGTTGGTTTCGCTGAACCCGGGGATGCGCAACTGGTTCAGCGCCCCAAAAATGGCCCGCTTATCCTGTGTGAAATCCACCAGGATGTAGGGCTTCATGTCATAGGACACCACGGCCACCCAGTCCTGCGGTTTCAACGAGTTGGCGAAATAGTACGAAGCGTTCAGAGCGTCGTACATGAAGGAATAGTTGGTGGCCGCGAACTCCACCAGCAGCACCGCTGTGATCGGCGCTTGCGACTGGCTGAAACTGCTGATCTTCTGCTCTACGCCGTTTTCATAGACCTGAAAATTGCCCTCTTTCAGGCCGGGAATGAATTGTCCGTCCTTGGTAAGCGCCATTACGTCCAAAGTAACCAGCGGAACATTCACCTGGATGGAGTAGTCCGGCATGCCGGGAATTTTTTTGGGGGCTGTGGGCGGAGGTGGTGGAGGCGGCTGCTCTTTCTTTTTGGGAACCGCAATGGGCCCAATATCTCCTTGCGGACCACCAGCTTCCGGCGGTGCGGTCTCAGACGGCTTCTGTTGTTGACTGGAATTTTGGTCTGTCTGCGACTGCGCCACCGCCGGTGCCAACAGGGAACTTAACAACAGGCACAGAATCGCACTCAGGCTAACCGCCCGCATGGCAATCCTTTGCCCTGGGGAACAGGACGACGGCAGATTCAGCATGAAACCCTCGGGACTAGACTCTCTCTGTGCTAGTATAGATGCACCCTGACGCGATTTGGCACAGATATCGCGCTGGTTTTACCTCCCTCATAATCAGAGACCTGGCTCCAGACTGCGGTTTCCGACGTCTACCCAGGCAGAGTTGCTGGATGAAAAAAAAGATTTTTGCGCCCCTGGTTGTGCTCAGTTTATTGCTGTTAGCGGTCACCGGTCTTGCCAGCGACCTGACCCTAAAAACCAAAATTCTGCCCCTGGACCAGATCCACGCCGGCATGCGCGGTGTGGCCTACACTGTCTTTCAGGGAACAACGCCTGAGTCCATGGAAGTCGAGGTGCTGGGCGTACTGCGCGATGTCAACGGCCCCAAGGGAGATGTCATCCTGGTACGTCTGCACGGCGCCAAAGTGGAATACACCGGCGTCGTCGCCGGAATGAGCGGCAGTCCGGTTTACATTGACGGTAAGCTGGTCGGTGCGCTCGCCTTCCGCATCGGCGAATTTTCCAAGGAGCCCATTGCCGGCGTCACTCCTATCCAGGAAATGCTGGAAATCAGCGAACTGGACCGCAGCAAGCCCAATGAAATCGAGCCCGCCTCTGCCAAGGCGCCGCAAGTATCTACTAAGACCGCTTCGCCCGGCGTCGGCGCTGCGCCCGCAGGCTACAAAAATTATCTGACCCCGATTGACACCCCGCTGGTGTTCACCGGCTTTGACAGCCAGGCCTTCCAGCGCTTCGGACCCCAGTTCCAGGCCGCCGGCATTGTGCCGGTCATGGGTGCCGGCTCCGTCACTCCGGGTGAAAAGCAGCCTGAGCCGCTTGTTCCCGGCTCTTCCATCAGCGCTGTTCTAGTTCGCGGCGACATGAACATTGCCGCTACCTGCACGGTGACTTACCTGGACGCCAGTCATCTGCTCGCTTGCGGCCATCCCCTGATGCAGTTCGGCAACGTGGACCTACCCATGGATAAGGCGGAAGTGCTCGCCACCCTGCCCTCTCCCGCCAACGCTTTCAAAATTGTGAATACCACCGAGCAGGTGGGCGCCTTCGTGCAGGACCGTCACAATGGCATTCTGGGCGTTTTCAATAAGCAGCCCCAGATGATTCCCGTGACCCTCAGCATCCACGGGGTTACCCGGCCGAAGACCTTCCATTACCAGGTGCTGGACAACAGTAAACTGACTCCCCTGGCCATGATGGCCACCGTCTTCAGCGCCCTGCAGGGGGTGAACGAATACGGCGAGGACACCACTTACCGCTTGGATGGCCGCATCCAGGTGAACGGCTACCCGGATGTGGACCTGCGCGACATGTTCGCTCCCGGCGATGGCGGCCAGCCCACCGGCGTGCAGGTAGCCCTATCCCTCGGCGACCACTTCAGCCGGATTTTCGATAATTCCTACGAGGTCCCCAATATCCGCGGCGTTGACTTGAGTTTCGACTTGGTCAACGACCGCCGCTCCGCCCGTTTGGAGAGCGCCCGCACCGACGTAACCGAAGCCCGGCCCGGTGACGAAGTCATGGTCGAGGCAGTAATGCGCCCCTACCGCGGCGAACGCATTGTCCGCAGGATTCCCATTCGCGTCCCCACCTCCGCTTCCAAGGGAACTCTGCGCATCCTGGTCAGCGACGGCGATACCCTCGACCGCATCCGTAGCAGCGGACTTCCCATGGGCCGGCAGCTCGATTTGGGCTCTATCGTCGCCCTGCTGAACAAAGAACATTCCAACGACCGGCTCTACGTTTCCCTGCTCGAGGCGGATCCGGAAGCCATGGTGCAGGACAAAGTCATGCCCACGCTCCCGCTCTCGGTGATGAATGTCATGGACGGCATGCGCGGCACCCAGGACATGGTGGTGCTGGGTGAGTCTTCGGTGAACGAAGCCTCCACCCCGCTCGATTACCAGGTCTCCGGCGCCCAGATCATTGCGCTGACCGTAAAGTAGGTTGACGGTAAAGTAGGTGCTGGTAGCTGGTAGTTGGTCCTGAGGTCCACCCTTAATTTGTCATCGCCCACAGAGGACGGATTCGTTTCCCCGTTCCATTGTTGCGCATCACCAACTACCAACTACTACTAACTACCAGCTACCATCAGGCACGTCCCCTGCTCCCCGTGATACCCTGATCTTTCCCGCAATGTTCCCAAAGGTTCCCAGCAAAATGCCAAAATTCTTCGCGCTCGCCGTCATTCTTCTGTCCGCAACCCTTGCCCTAGCCGAAGGTACCCGCACCTGGCAGCAGTCCAGTTTCGATGACTTCGAAAAAGGTACCGCCAACGGCGTGGCTATCACCAGCGACGGCTCCCTCGAGCTGGCGCCCTCTTTCCGCAGCCTGTATCTGACTCCCTCCACTTACAGCTGGGCCATGGACACCGACAGCGAGGGCAATGTTTATGTTGCCGCCGGCTCTCCCGCGCGCGTTTACCGCATCACCCCGCTGGGCCATGCTGACGTGATCTTCGCGCCCCAGGAACTGCAGGTGCAGGCCCTGGTTGTCGGTCCGCGCAACACGGTCTATGTGGGCACCTCGCCCGATGGCAAGGTGTACAAGATCGAGCGCAAGAAAGCCGCCTCCAGCGCGGCTCAGGAGAGCCCGGCGTCTCCGCAGTCCAAGACCACCGTAACCGTGGACCCCAACTACTCCTCTTCCGTCGTCTTCAATCCCGGCACCAAATACATCTGGGCCTTGGCGCTGGACAAGGAGGGGGATCTTTACGTGGCCACCGGGGACCGCGGCGAGATCTTCAAAGTAGCGAAAAACGGCGAACATTCGCTGTTCTTCAAGAGCGATGAGGCCCACATTCGCGTTCTGGCTCTTGATGCCAAAGGGAATCTCATCGCCGGCTCCGATGGCAGCGGCCTGATTTACCGCGTCTCGCCTGAAGGCCAGGCGTTTGTTCTCTATAGCGCCCCTAAGAAGGAGATCACGGCGCTTGCCATTGACAGCAAAGGCAATATCTATGCCGCCGCGGTAGGTGAAAAGCACACTCCAGCGGCCGGAGGGGTTCCCATCCAGGTGCCCGCCGCCCCCATTTCCTTCGGCCCCCAAATGGGCTTGACCGTGAGCGCGATTTCCTCCGCTCCCACTCCCGTGCTCTCAGTTCCCAACTTCGCCACTGCCGGAGGCTCGGAAATCTACCGCATTGCTCCCGACGGTTCGCCGCTCACCCTGTGGAGCTCCCGCGACGACCTGGTCTATGCCCTGGCCTTCGACAACCAGGGCAGCCTGCTGGCTGGCACCGGCAACAAGGGCCATATCTATGCCATCACCGGCACCGATGAATTCACCGACCTGCTCAAGGCCCCTGCCAACCAGGTAACCGCATTCGCCAAGGCTCCCCAGGGCGGCCTCTATGCCTGCAGCAGCAATTTCGGCAAGGTGTTCGTGCTCGGACCACAGCCGCAAACCGAAGGCACCTACGAAAGCGACGTCTTCGATGCCCATATTTTCTCCCGCTGGGGCCGGGCTGAGGTGCGCTCCACTGGCCCGGTGGACCTCTACGCCCGCAGCGGCAACGTGGATAATCCCGACCGCAACTGGAGCACCTGGCAAAAAGTGGATCTGCTCAACCAGGGCGCCGTTTCCATTCCTTCCGCCCGCTTTGTGCAGTGGAAGGCCGTGCTCCACGATGGCCGCGGCCCCGCCCAGGTGGATAGCGTGTTGGTCAATTACCTGCCAAAGAACGTCGCGCCCGAGATTGACGACGTTACCGTACAGGTCGGTATGCGTTACCAGCCCATACCCAAAGCGCCTGATTCCGGTTCCGGGGGACGAGGTCCGCAATCCAACGCCCCTCTGCCGCCTGCTATCCACGACAGCGGCTCCATTGCCGTGCACTGGAGCGCCAACGATGACAACGACGATCAACTGGTCTACTCCCTCTTTTATCGCGGCGATGGCGATACCCGCTGGCTGCTGCTGAAGAAGGACCTCGACGATCGCTACTATTCCTTTGACTCCAGCTTGCTACCCGACGGCGGCTACACCATGAGGGTGGTCGCCTCCGATGCGCCCTCGCATTCTCCCAACGAGGCGCTGACTTCTTCGGAAGAGAGTGCGCGCTTCGAGGTGGATACCACCCCACCCGCCATCCAGGATCTGCGCGGCGCCATGGCAGGGGATCAGCTGCGCGTCACTTTCCGTGCCGTGGACGGCTTTTCGGCCATCAAGCGCGCCGAGTATTCCATTGATGCCAAAGCCTGGCAGTACGTGGACCCGATGGGCCAGATTTCCGATTCCAAAACGGAATCCTACGACTTCAGCATTCCCATGCCCGCGGGCGATCCCCAGGAGCACATCGTCGTGGTCCGGGCCTACGACCGCTTTGACAACATGGGCGCCGCCAAGTTTGTCCTGCGTCCCCGCCCCGGCTCTTCCCCGTCCGGGAGGTAAGCACCTAGGTTTTGGGTGGAGCAGCGCTTTAGCGCTCATTGAAACCATTGTGAGAACTAGGCTTCAGCCGCTGAGGTAGGTGCCGGCCAACCTTCCTCAGGGGCTGAAGCCCTCAATCTGTACCTTCTCTGCAGGCCTGAAGGCCTGCGCCACCCATGTTCAGATGCTGGCTCGCAGAATCCTGCTCCGCTGCGGGATGAGAGTGCGGCTCTACGCGGGCGGGGGCGCCCACCCAAGATTATGGTGAGACGTTACTTGTAATCCACTATTCGCTCCGGCCCCGCTCATTGCCGCTATAATCGCCTTTTCAGCTAAGCGCCAACTGCCAACAGCCAATAGCTGCTTTTCCATGTCCTTTGAACTTTTCGTCGCCCGGCGGTACCTGCGCGCCAAGCGACGCCAAGCTGTCATCGGCGTTATCACCGCCATCTCCATCGCCGGAGTCGCCGCCGGCGTGGCTTCGCTCATCATCGCCCTTTCCATTACAAACGGCTTTCGTACAGACCTGCAACAGCGCCTGCTGGGAGCCACCGCCCACGTCAATCTCATGCGCGTGCAGAACCAGGGCATTACCAACTGGCGGCCGCTGCTCGCCCGGCTCCTCAAACAGCCGCACGTGGTCGCCGGCGCACCCGCCATTTACGAGCAACTGCTGATCTCGCGCGGCGCGCGCGCCCAGGGCGCAGTCCTCAAGGGCATTGTTCCCGCCGATGAGCGCAAGGTCAGCGACCTGCTGGGAAGCATCAAGCATGGCTCCGCTTCCGAACTCAGCGAATCCCAGCCTCCACCGCCAGCCGCGCCCGCATCTCCTTCGTCCCTGGAAGCCGCTCGCCAGCGCGTCCAGTCTCTGCCCCCTATCGTCCTGGGCAAGGACATGGCCGATGCTTTAGGCGCTACGGTCGGCTCCGTCGTTCTAGTCACCAGCCCGCAAGGTGAACTCACACCCTTTGGCCTGGTTCCCAAATTCCAGAATTTTCGCGTGGTCGGAATCTTTCAGTCCGGCTTTTACGATTACGACAGTACATGGGCTCTCACCAGCCTCTCCGCCGCGCAAAAACTATTTGGTTTGGCCGATGAGGTCGCGGTTCTCGAATTCAAAGTGGACGACATCTACCGCGCCGCCCAGGTCGGCCAGGACTTGGAGAAAGCCGCCGGCCATAGCTTCATGAGCACCAACTGGATGGAACAGAATCGCGCGCTTTTCCGCGCTCTCCGCCTGGAACAGGTGGTCACCTTCATCACCATCGGCCTGATTGTCTTCGTGGCCGCCCTCAACATCCTCATCTCGCTCACCATGATGGTGATGGAGAAAACTCGCGACATTGCCGTGCTCATCTCCATGGGCGCGCGCAAGCGGCAGGTTCGCCGCGTCTTCATCACTCAGGGAGTGCTGATTGGCGTGCTCGGCACCGTCATCGGCCTGGTTGTGGGCTACGCTCTCTCCTGGGCCGGCGGCCACTACCACCTGATTGCGCTCGCGCCCGAGGTTTACTCCATTGACTACGTTCCCTTCGCGCCCACCATCCGGGATGGCGTGCTGGTTGCTGCCGTGGCATTGGCCATTTCCTTCGTTGCTACCATCTATCCTTCCTGGTCGGCGGCGCGCATCGCTCCCGCGGAGGCTCTGCGGTATGAGTAGCCCGTCAGCCCCGGAGGGGGCGAGCTGGTAAAGCCCAGGACGGAAGTCCTGGGTAAGCTGCATAAAGGAAGACGCAAGTCCCGGAGGGACGCCATTGGTCGTCCGCCCTTTCAACAAATCAGTGGCGAAAAATGCTGAGTCCTGGCTCCTGGCTCCCGACTCCTTGCTCCACCACCACCGGCTCATCCGCCAGGTGCAAAAACCATTTCTCCATCACCACGTTTTTAGCAAACCACTCCATGCGCAATAACCTTCTCGCAATCCCTGCCACCAGCGCCGGCGAGAGCCGCCGGCCCACAGCCGTTGCCCAGTCGCCCCGAGTGTGCCCGTAGCGCGCCCGCAGCAGCCCGGGGTAAGGCTCAAGCTTTTCCCGCCGGAAATCCCCCGCCGCCGCCGCAATCACCTGGGCCGCCAGCAGCCCGGATTCAATCGCCGGGCGGATGCCTTCTCCACTTTGCGAATAGGCCAGCCCCGCGGAATCGCCTATCAGCATCACCCCGTCGTCCACCAGGGTGCGCGTCGTCTTGGAAAAGATCAGGTAGGCGTGGCCCAGAATAGACGCCGGCAGTTCGAACGCCACTTTGCCTGTGCGCTTCAAAAATTCCAGAAACTCCGCCACGTGCCCCGAGAGACTGCGCCGGTCCAAACGTCCCAGCCCAATGTTGAGCACATTTCCTTTCCGAAAGCACCAGCCGTAGCCGCGCATATCAGCACAGAAGTAAAGTTCCGGTATTTCCGGCTTGATGGAACAGGCCGACTGCTGGCTCGCATCCATCTCGAACTCCACCTCCTGCGCCACCACAATTTCCTCGCTCCCCATGCTGGCGCCCAACTGCTTCGCTACCGGACAGAAGTGCCCACCCGCGCCAACCACCAACTTGGTGTTAATGTTCCCATTCACCACCCAACCGCCGCCCTGGCGCTCCATGCTTTCGAACGGCACACCCTGCAGTACCCGCGCGCCGCAGCGTTTCAGCAGGTAATCGTCAAACTCATAACGCCGGATTCCGTAGCTCACCGGCCGGCCGTAGTTGGTCTCAACCTCCGGATCGCCCATGCGGCTGGTGCGAAACCCACAGATAGGCTGGAAGGCGCGCCCCCGGGCATAGTGGGCGGGGTCAAGCTGCAATTCGCTGACAATCTGCGGCGTAATCCAGCCCCCGCACACCTTGTCGCGGGGGAAGGTCTGCTTATCAATGATGAGCACATCCAGGCTCGAGCCGCGCAGCGCCCAGGCGCATGATGAGCCTGCTGGCCCTCCGCCCACGATCAGCACATCACACTTTTGCATTAGTGCGCGTCCCTGGTTACCGGCGTAACATAATCCCTGTCGAGCCAATATTCTCGCATAACTAATTTTTGCCTCGGCTGCATCCGTTTTCCGGGCAGCGGCATCTCACGATTCCGGTTGCGCCTTTCCTCACGTTCTTGTCCGGAGCACGGTCGTCAGGCGCCGCGCGCCGAGGCAACACAACCCTTATAACAGCTGAAAGGAGCACGTCATGGCTCCCCTTATTGAAGCTGAACGCTGGTGTGAGAAGGTAGTCGCCCGAAGCCTGGTGACCCAGCGCGTTGTGGATTGCCATCGTCCCGCGGTTTCCATCTGCCCTGGTTGTGGCAACGGCTTGTGTGAAGATCATGAAGTCGTCTGCTACGAGTGCGGCGTAAGCTTCTGCACCCGCTGCGACCACGTTTGCCGCCAGGCTCACGCGGCGTAACCAGCCATCTGGCGCCGGCTGCTGACTGCCAACTACCGCTCCGGCTCAGTCTGCCGCTTGCAGCCGCGCCGGTCGCTCCTCCAGCGGCTCATAGAGATGGGCTCGCGTCCACGGAAGCGCCTTGCATTCTGGGCCCGCGAATACCACCTGAAACAATTGCATGGTGCCGGTATGGAACGCCGCCGCCGAGCCCGCCAGATACAGCCGCCACATGCGCACAAAGCGCTCATCGAACATGGCGGCAACCTGCTGCTTCGAACCCTCGAACCGCCCTAGCCAGTGCTCCAGCGTGCGGGCGTAGTGCTGGCGAAGGTTTTCCACATCCAGCACTGCGAGGTCCCAGGGCTCCAAGATCTCCATCATCTCGCGCAAGGTGGGCGGGTAGGCGCCGGGGAAGATGTGCTTGCGCACCCAAGCGTTCAGTGGCCGCGGCCGATTTCGCCCGATAAAGTGCAGCAACCCGCGCCCGCTGTCGCCCACGCTGCGATGGATCACCCGGCTCAGTTCCCGGTAGTGCTCCCGGCCCACGTGCTCCAGCATGCCCACGGAAATAAAGGCGTCAAAGCGGCCGTGGAGGTTGCGGTAGTCGTCTTCGATGAATTCCACCCCGTCGAGCCCTTCCTGCTGCGCCCGCCAGCGCGCATACACGATCTGCTCGTGCGAGATATTGAACGCCTTCACCTTCACCCCATACTGCCGCGCCATGTGCAGCGCCAGGCTGCCCCAGCCGCAGCCCGCTTCCACTATCCGCTCCCCGGGCAGCAGCCGCACCTTGCGGCACACGTGGTCCATTTTGGCCACCTGCGCCTCTTCCAGCGTGGCTGCCGGTTGGGGAAAATACGCGCAGGTGTAAAGCAGGTTGCGGTCCAGCCACAGCTGGTAAAACTGGTTTCCGATGTCGTAATGATGATGGATGTTGTGCCGCGAGCCGCGGCGGCTGTTGCCCTGGGTCACACGCAGCCAGAGCGAGGCCAGCCGGGGATACCAGGCACGCTTCTCCTGGCTGAACATCGCGTGGTAGACCGCGTCCAGCAGCGCGAGCAGATCGCCTTCCACTTCCACCGAGCCCTCGGCGTAGGCTTCCCCAAAGGCAAGTTCCGGATTAAGAGCAATGCGGACCAGCGTGGTCCGGTCGCGGATGACCAGCTTGGCGACCGGGGCGGCCTCGGCCGGCCCCACCTCCGGCCCGCCCTGCAGCGCCATTACTACTGCCGGCCCGCCGACAGCCGCATACAGCCTTTTCAGCAACCACCGCTCCGCGGAGGAGGACATGCCCGCCTGAGCCATGGCGTCTCCTTTGCGCCGGTTACACCGGCGAACGTAAGAGCTTAGCTGTTTTCGCGCCTGCGCGTAAATCCCCAGCCCGGTAATGGTCGTGTCATGATTTTTGATGCTGGCAGGGTAAGGCCGCCATCTCTGTCGGCAGGGCGTCCCGCGCTTCCCGTGCGGCTGCTCTCTTTCAGCGCTGACCGCAATCTTGGCCGCGTCAACTGCACTGCAGGCGCCATCCCACGAGACCCACGGTAAAAAAAAGAACGCCTTTGTCCAGGCCGAACGTGGCTCCTGCGATGATCTCGTTAAAGCGTGCTTCCTCGGGTGACATGCCGGTGCGCTGGTTGTCTTCCATATGGAACCGAAGGTTGCTCTCCAGTTCCTCGGCCAGCTCCCTCTCCCGCCGCTCCCGGCCGAACATCCCGCCAAATCGCATGAACCACGCCCGCAGCTTCCTCATGCCCATCACTCCTCACCAACTACTTTGTGGCGCGGGCGCCGACTTCTGACTTCCCACCCGCCGGCACGCACCATGCCTAACGAGTGGGCTGCTGACCACTAGGTACTGGTCACCTTCCCCAGAAACCGCGCCACGATCGCCGTCGCCTGCTCCCATTCCCGCGTTTCTTTTTCCAGTTGCTTCTGGCCGGCGCGCGTCAGCCGGTAGTACTTGGCTCTGCGATTGTTCTCGGAGACTCCCCACTCCGAACTGATGTAGCCTTCCTGCTCCAGCTTAAGCAGCGCGGGATAGAGCGTGCCGTAGTTGAGTGCCAGCAGATGGCCACTGGTCTGCTCGATGCGCCGCGCAATCCCATAGCCGTGCTGCGGCCCCATAGTTTCCAGAGTTTTCAGCACCATCAGCGCCAGTGTGCCCTGCCACACCTCGGTTTTTTCGCCCAAACCCCGCCCTCCTATGGGAACACCATACGTCTACCCGGGAGAGCATGACACATGCCCTATGGGTTGGCAATAGGAAAAGCAAGAGAAATCTCCGTAAGCATCCGCTGGAAACTCACACGATTCGTGCTTTCCTGATTCACATTTGCCCTTTGGAGTATGCTTTTATGCTTTTCACGAACGATTACGAGGAGCCTTGATGCCGCTCTCCCGTCGTGGATTTCTTCGCTCTGCAACCATCGCCGCCGCCGCATCCGCCGTCCTGGAACTGCCCGCCCTGGCCCTTCCCCTGCAGGTGGAGGCCGCGCACCGCGGAGACATCCCACCCAACGCCATCAAACTCAGCAACAATGAGAACGCTTATGGGCCTTCCCCCAAAAGCTTGGCGGCCATGCAGATGGCACTGGCGGAAGGCAATCGCTACCCCGACCGCTACAACCATCAACTGGTGGAAGGCATTGCTGCCTTCCACAAAGTCGCGCCAGAGCGCGTGCTCCTGGGCTGCGGCTCCATGGATATCCTGCGCGCTGCCACAGGAGCATTTCTCGGTACCGGCAAGGCGCTGATCATTCCGCAACCGACTTTCGAAGCCATTGCCGAGTACTCCCAACCCCTGGGCGCTGAGACGGTGCGCGTGCCGCTGGACCGCAACTACGCCCACGACCTGGACGCCATGCTGGCAAGCGCCTCCAAACAGCCCTCGCTGATTTATGTCTGCAATCCCAACAATCCCACCGCCACCATCACCCCGCGCAAAGACCTGGAGACGTTCCTGAGCAAGCTCCCCGCCAATGCCGTGGTGCTCATGGATGAGGCCTACCACCATTTCGCCCTGGGCACGCCTGGGTACGAATCATTTCTCGACCGCCCGGTAAATGACGGCCGGCTGCTCGTGAGCCGCACTTTTTCCAAGGTTTATGGGCTAGCGGGAATGCGCATCGGCTACGCCATCGGAGCTGGCGAAACCCTCAAGCGGCTGAATGCGTTCCGCTCCATCGAGTGCCAGAATGTGGCTGGCGTGCGTGCTGCCCTGGCAGGATTGGAGGATCAGGACTACGTGCAAATGGCCATCCGGCGCAATGCCGCCGACCGGCAGGAATTCTTTAAGCAGACGCAGGCACGCGGGCTGGAGCCTATCGAGTCGTGCGCCAATTTCGTAATGATGCCGGCCTTACGGCCGGCGCCACCGGTGATTGACTTCTTCCGCAAGAAGAACATCGAAATCGGGCGTAAGTTCCCGCCCATGGACAACTATGTGCGCATCTCCCTGGGCAAGCCCGAGGAGATGCGCCAGTTCTGGCGGGTGTGGGACCAGATGGCGCGTGCCATCCCGGCCAGCAGCTAGGCTCGCCGCCTGGCACTCGGTGCATCACTCACCTTCCCACTCTTTGCCAACCGCGCTAGTGGTGCGGGAGAAGCGGATGTGCAGTTTGCCACCGCAGCTCGGTTACGCCGGGCGACAACCGATTTTGCAGAAATTCGCTTTGCGCGGAGACGCGCGGCAGGGTTTCAGGCGCAGGCGCAGTAGGACGGTTCAGCAGGAGAAGACACCGACCCGGCAGCGGCTTCGGCCGCCGGGCCGATGGTAAAGACGGAAGACAGGTTGGTGAGTTCGAGCATCTCCGCGACCTGCACCGAGGGACGCCCCAGCTTCAGTTCTGTGCCCAAGCCATGAGTGCAGGTGTGCAGAAACACCAGCATTCCCAACCCCCCCGCGTCAATCCGCTTGACGCACGCAAGGTCCAGCACAATGGACCGCTTGTCCATTTCGCACAGCACGGCGTCACGCAGGGCCGAAAGGCTGTCGCCGGCCAGAATCTGGCCCTCACAATAAAGCACCGCCGTGTCTTCGTTCCTTTCTGTCCTTATATTCAACATTCTGAACTCCTCTACTCCTCTATACCATTTCATACGCGAATAAGTCGTTAACAGTTCATTAAATTGTGTCCCAGGAAGCTCAGTTCGTAATAATGGACGGCTCAGCCGGAGCGAGGTTAGCGGACTGGCAAAATGTTTTGTTAGAGGAGGCCTGAACCTGGTTGCGGAGTTCGGGATTTACTTCGCCTATCGCTGGCTGGCTTCGCCGGCAGATACGCGCTGGTTGAATGTATCGGACTGTTTACGTGGGATGCTGAGCGATTTCCAGCCGGTGTGCTGCAAGTGCTTGGCCAGAAAGACGATCTGCCCTACATGGTAGGCGTAGTGGGCAAGCTGGCGGTTGATGGCCTGCATGACCGAATGGGCTTCGCCGCGGATGGTTACTTTGCGGCCGGCATCCGCCGGACCCAGCGGCTCCAAGGCAGAAAACAGGCAATTCCAGCCCGCTTCCCACATCTTCATCAACGCTTCCCGGGTGGCGGGCGGCTCCTCGAACTCGCTGTCGCGATGGCGGTCAGGCTTTTCCCCGTCTCTAGTCAGAAAGTCACTCCAGCGCGAGCGCATGTTGCCGGCCAAGTGCTTCACAATCTGCGAGATGGAATTCATCTCCGGATCGAGCACCGCCAGCAGTTGTTCGTCGCCCACCTGCGCCATCGCCCGTTCCCCCAGCTTCTTGTAGTAGCGGAAAAGCGAGAGCGAATCCTCAAAATAATCGGTGGTGAATTTGAGCGCCACGGACACAATTCTATAGGAAACGCTGAAGAAAACCGGACCACTCGACCTACTTCGCAAGGCGCATAACGGGAACACTCGCAAGCACCTCCGTTCACCCTCACACCTGATCGGTGACGTCCATCACCGATGCAGCGGACCTGGCTTTTGTAGGCTGGAAATGGGCCGGTTCGCTTCAGGTCCGGGGAGAACATTCATATGGCTTATGTAATCACCAGCAGCTGTATTAAAGATGAGCTTTGCGTGGACGTGTGTCCCACCGATTGCATTCATCCCAAGAAGGACGAACCGGGCTTCGAGGCCGCTACCCAGCTCTACGTGGATCCGCAGGGCTGCATTGACTGCGGCGCCTGCGTGCCGGTGTGCACTTCCGACTCCATCAAGCCGGTGGAAGATCTCACCGAGGAGCAGCAGCAATTCATCGCCACCAACGTGGCCTTCTTCGCAAAATAAAACACGCTGAACCGGTGATCCGCGTTCTTTGCGTCCTCGGCGCTTTTCCTTGAGTGAGGCCCCGATGGTACCGCCACCTCGGTAATTTTCCACAGGCGGACCGGCGCGCTAGCCTTAAGGCTGGAGAACCCTGATGGCGGCACCGGCCCAGCAGTCCATCCCAGGAGTGCAGTCGCCCAAGCCAGAACATGTTGGGGAACGGCGAGAGCCGACCATGCAAGACATGCTGCGCGAATGTATTGAGCTTTGCGCCCAGGTGGCGGAGCGGCACTCCGCTCCGGAAGCGGCTCAGCACATCCGCCGGCTCAAGCCCGCCAGTCGCTGGCCCTAGAAGGTTCAGCCGGCGCGCGCAGCACTGTCCTAAACCTTCTTCTTTGAAAGCACTTCCTGCGCCAGGCTCAGCCACGCCTCGGGGGTGTGCGCATCGGCCTGGTAGTCGCCGTAGTCCACCGTCTGAAAAGGGGCGAGACACAAGGCCAGCACCGGAACTCCTGCCATGTTGGCTTTCAGCCAATGTACCATGCGCCGTCGCTCCTCCCCGGGACCGGCATGGCCGACAATCACCAGGTCGAAATGACGTGTTCTTGCCATGCGCCGCGCGGCCGGGCTGCCCACCACAGAAACTACCTCATACCCGAACCGGCTCACCAACTGCCGGCGGATATCGGCCATCCCGGGATCGTAGTTAACGTACAGAATGCTCCCTCTGCTCACCGATCACCCTTTCTTATCGCGGGGCAGAGCCGGTTTGCGGCCCAGCGCGAGGTCCGCGAGATCCAGGTAGTAGCTGGAGCCGGGGGCAGCAACGGTCGCCACCGGCCGAAGCGAGCGATTAGTCAAGGATGCTGCTGGCACCAGTTCCGTGCGTTTGCCCGGGGCTCTATTCTGATTTCTTCTCGCTTTTGTTTTCTTCTTTTTTCCCACGACCTGATCTCCCTCTGCTTGGAATGGGAGCGTGCAGGCTCAGCCTCATCGGCCAAGCCTGCACACAGATGGGTTCGGGAAGTGACTAGCAGAGCCGGCTACAGATGAGATCGAGAAGACTCAAGAAAGGAAAAGCAGCGGTATGGAACAGCCCGTCGTGCAGGCTACCCCGCTGAAGAAGGAGCACGGCGATTAAAATCGTGCCCGCGACGGCCATCGTTGTGATGCTCGCTGCCTGCTGTGACCCAAGCGTAGTAGGATCAAGGTCCACCGAGGGCGCAACGAAAACCGCGACCACGGCTAACAACAGCAAACACGCGATGACGATTTGGAACCGGGTCACCCGCACGCGCGCTAAATATTCTGACACAAATACCCTTTAATTCAAAGGGTTAAACTCGTATCACGATAGAATGTTTGAGCAGCAGGCCCCCGCCTGAGTGCCGTTCAGATGGAGCCACTTATCTTGTCCTGGCGCTTTTGCGCGAACGTTCCATCCACACTTGACCGCGGGGCAGGCACAAAGCCGCCGAGCCCACCAGGCTTGACTCCGCTCCATAAAGCGCGCTGAGTATGGGAATCTGCTGGCGGCTAGGGCTGATAGAAGATGTTTCCAGCCGGCCGCGGATGTAATTGAAGAACGAGCCCATCAGTTCCCCCAGCCCGCCGCCGATCACGATCACCTCGGGCTCCAGCAGGTCAATGATGTCGCCCAGCCAGATGGAGAGATAGTCGGCGGCCTCGCGCAAAATTTCGTTGGCCAGGGCGTCGCCATCCAGGGCCGCCCTGCCCACGATTTCGGAAGTGATGGCGGCGGTCTTGCCCTCCGCCAGCTCCAGAATGCGGGTGCGCGGGCTGTGACCAACCAGATGGCGGGCGCGCGCTCCAATGGCGCTGCCCGAGGCGTACATCTCGATGCAGCCGCGCTTTCCGCAGGCGCACTGCGGGCCGTGGAAGTCAATGGTCATGTGCCCGCCTTCGCCCGCGGCGCCAGTGCGCCCATAGTAGAGCCGGTCCTGCAGCACCAGGCCGGTGCCGATGCCCGTCCCCAGGCTGACGTAGAACAAGTTTCGGTAGCCCACGCCCGCACCCCACACCGCCTCAGCCAGGGCAGCCACGTTGGCATCATTGGCCAGGCGGGTGGGCAATTTGTAGCGCTGCTGAATTTTTTCCGCCAGCGGATAATTCCGCCAGCAGGGCAGGTTGGTGGCGCTGAGCAGCACGCCGCGTTGCGAATCCACCCAGCCCGGCACGCTGATGCCGATGCCGGTCACGGCTCGGGCGCGACGGTTGCTGAGCACCGCCTCTACCGCTTCAGTGACCGAGCGCAGACCGTCTTCCGCGCTCTTCTTAACCAGCATTCGGCGGCGGACGCTGAATAGGACCTCCCCGGCGGCATTGATCAGGCCGGCGGCCACCTTGGTGCCGCCGATGTCCACTCCCAGAACAACGTGCTCAGCTTTGGGCATTGGTGGTGTCCCAGTTTAGTTCGCGGAGAGGGAAATTACCCAGCTAAAAACCGCGACGTGCTTCCGCCCAGCCGGGCTCTGTCTGCCCTCCACACAAGCTCGTTGACGAGCGAATCGTTCATCCTTAAGATTAGCCAACTCGAAAGGCGCCTGTTCTCGTGCTTGAGCAGATTTCCCACTATCACATTGTCGAGAAGCTCGGTGGTGGTGGGATGGGTGTGGTTTACAAGGCCGAGGACACCCGGCTGCATCGCTTCGTCGCGCTCAAATTCCTGCCCGAGGAGGTTGCCCGCGATCCCCAGGCTCTGGCCCGCTTTCGACGCGAGGCGCAAGCGGCTTCGGCGCTGAATCATCCCAGCATCTGCACCATCCATGACATCGGCGAAGAGAACGGTCACGCCTTCATCGCCATGGAGTTCCTGGACGGGATAACCCTGAAACACAAAATCTCCGGCCATAGCCTGGAAGCCGAGGAGATCCTTGCTTTAGCCATTGAAATCGCGGATGCGCTGGATGCCGCTCATAGCGAAGGCATCGTTCATCGCGATATCAAGCCCGCTAATATTTTCCTCACCAAGCGGGGACACGCCAAGATTCTCGATTTCGGGCTGGCCAAACTTACCCTGGTGCCGGCTAAGGCGGCTGCGGCAGAGGTCGAAGCGACCGCCGCGGTAAGTCTGGAACATCTGACCAGTCCAGGCACGGCGGTGGGAACCGTGGCCTACATGTCGCCAGAGCAGGCGAAGGGCAAGGAACTTGACGCCCGCACCGACCTATTTTCCTTCGGCGCGGTCTTGTATGAAATGGCAACCGGAACTGTGCCCTTCCGGGGCGACACATCGGCCGTCATCTTTGAGGCCATCCTGAATCGTGCGCCGGTACCGCCACTGCGCCTCAATCCCGATGTGCCGCCACGACTGGAAGAGATCATTAATAAGGCTCTGGAAAAAGACCGCGACCTGCGCTATCAGCACGCCGCAGACATTCGTAGCGACTTAAAACGACTGCAGCGCGACAGTGGTTCGGGTCATTTGCCCGCAGTGCAAAGCCTATCCGGCGGCGCTTCCGCGCAAAGCGCCGGATCATCGGCCTCGCTGCCCATAGCGACCTCCTCCCTGCAGTCCGCGAGCGGTCAGGCCACCCCAGCCAGTTCGTCGAGCGTCAGCGCGGTGGCGCGGGAACACAAATTTGGGATTGCAACCATTGCCGTAATTGCGGTCTTCCTGCTGGCGGCTGGCGCTTTCGGAGTTTATTCCTTCCTGAGTCGCAACGGGCCAGCTCCGTTTCAGAATTTCACCATCACCCAGGTGACAAACACGGGCAAGGCGCTGGCGGCGGCAATTTCACCCGATGGCAAGTACATCCTGAACGTACAAAACGATGGCGGGCTGCAGAGCCTGTGGTTGCGTAACGTGCCCACCAGCAGCGACACGCAGATTGTCCCACCGGCCTCTGCTATCTACGCGTCACTGGCGTTTTCTCCGGACGGAAATTACGTCTACTTCCGAAAAGCGGACATCGCCACCCAGAGTTCGTGGGGACTCTATCGCACTCCGGTTCTCGGCGGTACTCCACAGATCATTGTCAAGGATGTGGATACCGGCATTACCTTTTCTCCTGATGGCAGTCACATCGCTTATGCTCGGGGCAACGATCCTGAAATTGGCAAGTATCGCCTGTTGATTGCCAATCCGGATGGCAGCGAGGAAAAGGTAGTACACATAGCGCCCATCACGCCCGACGATTTTCCTCGCTTTGTGAGTTGGTCGCCGGACGGAAAACGGCTCGCCTACAGCGTGTACGCGCAGGGAGAGGCGCTAGGATCGGTTAGGACGTTCGACGTTGGCAGCCAGCAGGCTCAGCCTCTGATTTCGTTCCGCGATTCGCTGGTACACGACATCTGGTGGCTCCCGGGAGGGCAGTGGCTGCTTGCCATGTACCGGGAAAAAGGGCCGAGCTACAATCGCGCACAAATCGGCCTGATTTCCCCCGCGGGAGGACCGATTAAACCCGTTACCCGCGATACCAATGATTATGCCACGCTCAGCGTTTCAGCCGACGGCAAGACTGCGGCGACAGTTCAGGTCAGAGAGTCGCTTAGCCTGATTTTGCTTCCCGGCGCTGGTCTCACCGCAAATTTGACAGCCCAAGCTTTGCCTCAGGCTCAGGATGTAGCCGCTGTGGAGTGGAGCAGTGACGGCAAGCTCCTCGTGTCTGACCGCCGGAGCGTGCGCCGAATACGCACAGATGGCACGGTCGAAACCACCCTCCTCAGCGATCCGAATGCCTGGATTGCGGATTTGACGCGTTGTAGCGATCGCCATCTGGTGATCGCCTGGGCCTTTCACGGAGGCACAAACCGCGTTTGGTTGTGGAGAGCCGATGCCGACGGCTCCAATCTGAAGCAACTTACCAATGGTACTTTCGATAGCAATCCCGTGTGTTCTCCGGATGGAAAATGGGTCTACTACAATAGCGGCCACCCACCCCACTTCTCCATGCGAGTTCCCATCGCGGGCGGAGAATCTCAACCTGTCCCCGGAAGTGACGTTCCCATGATGTATGGCATGGGGGCCGGCCATGCGGTTTCGCCCGATGGCAAGAAGATGATTCTGGATGCAGACGTGAGTAGTCCGCAGGGCCCGGGATCGGCGGAAAGCATGCTGGCCACGGTTGCCCTGGAGTCCAATGCGCAATCCTCTCCTCATGTTTTTGCGCCCGACCCGCGCATCAGCGGGGGAGCCGGGAACGGGGTCTTTGTCAACAATCTGAGCTTCACGCCCAACGGTAAAGCGGTCGCCTACATTATTCGCGATAAAGGCGTGGACAACATTTTTGTCCAGCCGCTCGATGGTTCACCCGGGCATCCGATCACCAACTTCACCTCGGAAAATATTGTGGCCTTCCGCTGGTCGCCGGACGGCAAAACTCTCGCGGTCGCCCGCACCCAAAACACTTCCGATGTAGTGCTGCTGCACCAGCAATAAGCCCCCAGTGGCCGGCAAAACTCTTATTTTCCAGTTGCGAACGTTCGCATTTGACCCTCTTCCCTGCGACCGGAAAATTCCATCGTCGTCATCGAAATTTTGCATTGTACTTCCACAGGCGTCCCCCCTTACACATGTGACATGTCGGAGTGGGGTGTGGATCACGATGCGTGTGGTGTCGGTTTTATCGCCCACGTGAATGGGCGGGCCTCGCACGAGATCGTGGAAAGGGGGCTGGAGGCGCTGTTGCGCCTGGCCCATCGCGGCGGCGTGGACGCTGACGGGCGCAGCGGCGATGGCGCCGGCCTTCTGCTCCCCATTCCACAAGGATTTGTCCGCGCCTGCGCGGAGGGCGCCGGCCTCCAGCTTCCCCCCGCTTTCGGCCTGGGAATGGCGTTCTTGCCTGGCGATGGCGCAAAAGCGGCACGCCGCTGCATTAAAGATTCCGCGGCCGCCAACGGCTTGCGCTGCCTGGGCTCGCGGACTGTTCCCACTGACGCCTCCATTCTCGGTCCCCGGGCGCGCGATACCCTCCCCCTCATAGAACAATTTTTCTTGGCCGCGCTCGACGGCAGCGCCGGCGAGGAACTGGAAATGCGCCTCTTCCGCCTGCGCAAACAGGCGGAGGCTGCCTTTCCGCCGGGCGCGTACTTCTGTTCCCTCTCCTCGCAAACCGTGGTTTACAAGGGTTTGGTCACGCCTGACCAGTTGCCGGCCTTCTATCGCGACCTGCGCGACCCTGAATTCCAGTGCTGGTTCGCCATATTTCACCAGCGCTATTCCACCAACACGCAGCCCAGTTGGGCGCTGGCGCAGCCTTTCCGCTTCGCCGCCCATAATGGCGAAATCAACACCATCAGCGCCAACCGGCGCTGGCTGTTGGCAAGGCAAAGAGAATGGCGCCACTCTCTGAAGCTTCCCGAGGATGTGCGCCTGCTGGAGCCGCGGGTAAGCGACTCCGCCAGCCTGGACAACGCTTTCGAACTGTATTTGCGCCAGGGCTCCGCTGCCGGTGCTGCCGCCCTCACGCTGGTTCCCCCGGCTTGGGAAGACGAGTGCGCGCAGGTGCCGCCCGAAACTCGCCGTTTCCTCGCTGCGCAGGCGCGCCGCCAGGAACCCTGGGACGGTCCCGCCGCACTGATCTTCACTGACGGCTCCGCGGTGGGTGCCAAGCTCGACCGCAATGGGCTGCGTCCGCTGCGCTACACCTTAACTGCCGACGGTCTGCTGGTGGTGGGCTCGGAAACCGGAATTGCCGACCTGCACGGCAAACGCGTTATCGAACGGCAGCGCCTCGGGCCCGGGCAGCTGCTGCTGCTGCAGGATGGCAAACTGCTGCGCCCTTGGCAGTGGCCCGCGTTGCCGGAAACGGCCGAGCCGTCCGCCTATCAGCCCATCCTGCAAATTGCCAGACCGGCTGAAGAAGCGGAATCGCACACGCCCCAGCGTACCCGCATCATGGCCGCCCTGGGCTGGACCGAAGATCGCTTCCGCCTGCTCTTCCAGCCGCTCGTCCAGGAAGGCAAGGAAGCGGTGTGGAGCATGGGCGACGACACTCCGCCAGCCTTTCTTTCCAGTCACCGTCGGCCTCTATGGGATTACTGCAAGCAGCGCTTTGCCCAGGTCACGAATCCGTCCATTGATCCGTTGCGCGAACGGCAGGTGATGTCGCTGGAGGTCTACGCAGGGGAGAGCACGGTGCTGCCCTCGCCGCTACTGGATTCCGCCGAACTGCAGGCGCTGGCGGAAAGCCATGGACCCGCCATTCGTGTTGACCTTACTTTTCCCGCGGCTCAGGGTGTGGAAGGCGCGCTGGCGGCATTGCAGCAGGTGGGCGAGGAAGCCGGCCGCGCCGCCCGCGAAGGAGCTGGTTTGGTAATTCTCAGCGACCGCGCCCTCAGCAGCCATCGCGCGGCGCTCCCGTCCCTGCTGGCTACCGCGGCGGCATGGGACTCCATGATCGAAGCCGGTGGATGGCCAATCCCGCTGCTGGTCGAAACCGGCCAGGTCATTGACACACATCATCTCGCGCTGCTGGTTGCAGCCGGGGCGGCGGCGGTATCGCCTTTCCTGGCCCTGGAACTCGCAGCCGAAAAGCAGAATGGTGCGGCTAACTTCCGCGCCGCGCTGGAAGCCGGCCTGCGCAAAGTCATGGCCCGCATGGGCGTCTCCACCATGGCCAGCTATCGCAACAGCCAGTTGTTCGAAATCATCGGTCTCGATGCCGAGGTCTGCCAACGATTCTTTCCCGACGCGCACTGCGCCCTCGCGGGCAAGAATTTGCGCGAACTTCTGCAGGATGCGCTGGACACGCACGCGGCTGCGTTTGCTTCGCACCCAGGTGAATTGCGCGATGCCGGCCTGTATCGTTTCCGGCACCAGGGCGAAGCCCACGGCAATTCCCCGGAAGTGGTGCGCCGCATGCACCAGTACATCAAATCACCCAGCGAAACGACCTACCAGGCCTTTGCCAAAATTGGCGAGGGACGCGAAACTTCAGTTCGTGACCTGGTGGAAATCATTCCGGCAGCGGCGCCCGCCACCCCGGCCCACGTGGAGAGTGAGGCCTCCATCCTGAGCCGTTTCAGCACGCAGGCCATGTCGCTGGGAGCCATCTCGCCGGAGGCGCACAGCACCCTGGCCATCGCCATGAACCGGCTGGGCGCGCGCAGCAATACCGGCGAGGGCGGCGAAGACCCCCGCGTCTACCGCCACGGCGGCCCCGCCAACAATCGCGTGAAGCAGGTGGCTTCGGCGCGCTTTGGCGTGACCACCGAATACCTGGTGCACGCCGACGAACTGGAAATCAAAATCGCGCAGGGCGCCAAGCCCGGCGAAGGCGGGCAGTTGCCGGCCAGCAAGGTCACGCCCTATATCGCGCGGTTGCGCCACGCTGTGCCCGGCATGAGCCTGATTTCGCCTCCGCCGCACCACGATATTTACAGCATTGAGGACCTGGCGCAGTTGATCTACGACCTGCGGGCGGTGAATCCCCACGCCCGTATCGGAGTGAAGCTGGTTTCCAGCGGCGGCGTGGGCATGATCGCCGCCGGAGTGGCCAAAGCGGGTGCCGACGTAATCACCATCAGCGGCCACGATGGCGGCACCGGGGCCTCGCCCATGACTTCCATCAAAAACACTGGGCTGCCCTGGGAAGTGGGCTTGCGCGACGCACACTCCTCACTGGTGCGCGCCGGGCTGCGCGGGAGGGTGCGGCTGCGCGTGGACGGCGGCCTGAAGTTTGCCCGCGATGTGGTCATTGCCGCACTATTGGGCGCGGAGGAGTTCGGTTTCGCCACCGCCGCCCTGCTGGCCATCGGCTGCGTCATGGCCCGCCAATGCCACCTCAATTCCTGTCCCGTCGGTATTGCCACTCAGGATGAAAAGCTGCGCACCCGCTTTAACGGCAAACCGGAGATGGTGATGCACTATTTCCGGGCGCTCGCTGCAGATGTCCAGCAGTTGCTGGGCAAGTTGGGCGCGGCCTCCATTGACGATATTGTGGGCGCGGCGGAACTCCTTCGTCCCCGCGACCCGGAAGCAGGCAGAGCTTTAGGGAATTTGCTGGAGCCGGTACAGGGCCCGGCACAACCAGGGTGCCCGCGCGAAAATTTCAGCCGCCTGCACCGAGAGATGATGCAGCCAGCCAAGGGTCTGGAGGAGCTTTCGCGCCCGCGTCGCTTCCGTATTGCCACCTGCGACCGCGCCATTGGCGCCCACCTGAGCGGCGATTTGCTGAGGCAAGAAGAGGCGGCGGAAGTTATCCCGGTGAGCTGCGAATTCGTGGGCACGGCGGGGCAGAGCTTCGGTGCATTCCTGAGTTCTGGGGTGCATTTCCGGCTGCTGGGAGAGGCCAACGATTACGTCGGCAAAGGGCTGAGCGGCGGCACGATTGTGATCACGCATGGCCCGGAAGCCTCACGGCGGGGCGACGTGCTGGCCGGCAACACCGTGCTCTACGGCGCTACTGCCGGAGAACTGTACGTGGCGGGACGCGCCGGCGAGCGCTTCGCTGTGCGCAACAGCGGGGCGCTGGCGGTGGTGGAGGGCGCCGGGCAGCATGGCTGCGAGTACATGACGGCGGGCGTGGTGCTGGTGCTGGGCCCAGCGGGCGCCAACCTGGGCGCGGGCATGACCGGAGGCCTGGCTTATGTGTTGCAGGACTCAGCCGGCGGTTTCAACCAGGAATCGGTTCGCCTGCTGGAAGTGGAGATGACGGAAAGGCGCTGGCTGCGCCGGGTCCTGCGCAATCACGTCCGGCTCACCGGCAGTCCCCGCGCCATGACCCTGCTCAGCGACTTTAACCTTCCTCTGCTCCGGGTAGAACCCTTGCAGCCGCCCTGCAGCGTGGCCGAAACCTGGGCGCCGATTCTGGAAAGACTGCATCACCAGGATGCCGCCGTGCCCGGCGCGGCCTGGGTTCTCCGGGCACAAGAAC
>Ga0075276_10000066_pt1 | contig 31547 bp, 32 predicted proteins | sample SF_Rice_5C_80N_4_FD_69770 | JGI IMG/M metagenome (GOLD analysis project Ga0075276, IMG submission 69770) | Rice paddy soil microbial communities from Twitchell Island, California, USA - SF_Rice_5C_80N_405 | ecosystem: Environmental > Terrestrial > Soil > Paddy field/soil | place: USA: Twitchell... | reverse complement strand
CAAGGCTCCGGCGGGAAACGCTTTGGCTCCGGCCCACGCCGCCGCCAATCCCCAGGATGCGCCGATGAGGAATTCTCTGCGTTTCATAGTACCTCCCTCACTCCAGGCTTAGGAGCCCGCATCATCAGAAGACGAATTCTGACACGATTTGATAGCCACAGAGACGCATATTTGCATTGCGAGTTGCTGGCCTACTCCCGTCGCGCTGATACCATGGTGACGATGGCCCTTCACGAGTTGCATCCTTTCACAGCGGGCGAGATCGCGAGTGTCCCCGAAGAAGCCGGGGTCTATGTCCTTTTCCAGGTGGAAAACCCTCTGCACGTGGGTAGCGCGGCCAACCTGCGCCGCCACTTGAAAAGTGAAAAGCGGCGGCTGCTCAAGGCTACGCATTTCGCCATTGAGACGGGATACGAGTCAGAGAGCAAGGCGGCGAAGCGAGTGGAGAAGGTGAAGAAGGAACTCAGCCGTGTGCGGGTGGAATGGTTCGCCGGCCCAGGGCGGTAAAACACCTGCTCGCCGAGTTCCTCTGCCTGCTGGCTTTGTTTAGCGCAGCCACCGAGGTCGTACAAACCTATGTTCTTGTGCTCGGATGCGCTCCGCCGTGGCCGCATCCCGATCCTGTTGAATAAAAGAGGCTTACGCGGGCGCCGGGCCGTGACCATTGTCACTGCATTCGGTTTGGGGGTAGAGTAGGCTGTAATTGGGCTCGATAGGCGCTCCCCCGGCCTGGGAGGGCATATGGGCACACTCTTCCGCGCTTTCGATGATCTGCTGACCTTCGGGACGGTCATTATCCTTGCCATGATTGTGGGCGGAGTGCTGGTGGTTCTGACCATGCTCGCCGACAGCGTGTGGCTGTATCGCGCAGCCCGCCAGCAACATGAAGAGGAAGCCCGGCCCGGCTGGGTGGCGACGCTCCGCCACTGGCGCCGCCACGAGCGCGAACTGAAAAAATCTGCCTAGCTGAATCTGATTCGAGCTGGACTCGTAGAGCCTGCGGTCGAGGTGTCTCTCCAATTCCCAATATCCGGACGGCTCAGGGATTCTACAGCCCGGGGTTTTCAGATGAGCACGCAATAGAGCTCCCAGCAGGGTTCCCCATCGCGTTCGCTGGTGGTGAAGCTGAATTCCGCCTGGGTGGCATGAAGAGCCGAGGCGATCTCCTTCCACAAACCCACCGCCAGCGGGCACTTGCCATTCATGGCATCGCGCAGCGTATTCACCGGAAGGCTGGTCATGCCCGCCAGGTCGCCGACGGAAAGGGTGCGGTTGGCCAGCAGTTCACGCCACAGCTGTGCGGTGGCCGGGTGAAGATAAGCTTGGGCCACGGGCGAACTGGCAGGGGGCAGCTTGGACATGCAGCTATGGTTTCGTACCCGGGGGCAGGGGTCAATGTTACCTCCGGACAAGCGCAGCACCGCAGCCGGTCAGTGGAAGGTAAACTTCAGCCGCCCGCCGGCCATGCGCGGGTAGCCGAAGTGAGTGCCGGAAAAAGGATTGCCGAAGTTGTAAACAAACGGGCGGTCAGCCAGATTCTGCACATCGAACTCCGCAGCAAGAGTTACGCGCTCGCGGCGCAGTAAGTCCATGCCGCCGGACCAGCAAAAAACGTACCAGGGCTTTACCCGCTGCGTGGAAAAATTCACCAGGTCCGCGCCGGGGGAGGTGCGGAGGCGCGCCACTTGGTCATCCGGTACCTCGATGGGCACGCCGCTCTCGTAGCGGCCGCTAAAGGAAGACCACAAGCCGCGCCAGCGAGCGGTGTAGATGACGGCGAAGGCGCCCACATTGCGCTGGTCGTGGTCAGGCGTGAACTGGGTGCCCGGCCCGATCTCAATGAAGTCGGAGGTGAGGAATAGCCCGCCGTTGAGCGGCCCGGTTTCCGTGACGCGGCTGTTAGTGTAGCTCAGGTAGCCGGACCAGCCATGGCGCTCGGGAACATCCAGGCGCACATCCAACCCTTTGGCGTGGGCCGAAGCCACGCTGTTGGGGAAAATGATGGTGGTGCTGAAGAGGACGTTGGGGTCGTCAATGTTGCGGAAATCATGCCACCAGTAAGCCAGGTTGAGCCGAAGCGTTTTCGGCAGCTGCTGGGAGACCCCCACTTCCCAGGCGGAGGAAGTTTCCGGGGCAATATCGGCGCCGCCGGAAGCAAAGGGCGAAAGCCGGCGCGCCGGAAGCGAACTGGCCAGCAGCAGGTTTTCCACTTGGGGCGGCATGTAGAGACGGTTAAACGAGGCTCGCACGGCGGTGTGGGTTCGGGGGAGGTAAAAGACGGCCCCCAGGCGCGGGCTGGCCTGCTGGGCGGGAACCAGCAAGTCGGTGTGATCGTAGCGCAGACCGGCATTGATGGTCAGATTGGGCAGGGGAGAAAAATCGTCCTGGACATAGGCGGAAGCGGCGCCGCGCACCAGCCGTCCCTGAAAAAGAAACGGATTGGCGGGCGTGAAGGCCATAGCCGCCGGGGTCAGCTGCGCCTGGACCGCGGCCTGCAGGTCAGTAACGCCAAAGGTAAAGAATTCGTTCACCGCAAGGCGCGAGCCTTCCGCTCCCAGCTTGAGGGTGTGGCCATGGAAGACGCTGGTCAGGCTGGCGATGCCGCCCAGGCGGGCGTGATGGCGGTTCTGCGCCGCAAACAACGGAGTGTCCTGCGGGCTGGGCAAAAGCCGGGCGCGATAGTAGTGGCGGTAGAGCGCAAAATTGGTGAGCGTGTGGGCGGACCAGGTGTGCTGCCAGGAAAGGGACTGATGGTTATCCCGCAGTTGCTGTTTCTGGCGCTGGTCGGCGAGCTGCTGAAAGAAGTTGTTGGGCACGTTGAAGTCGGCGCCGCCGGCGGAGGCGTCCAGGAGCACAATATCGTTGATGGTGGGGTGCCAATCCGCGCGCAAAGAGAAGGAAAGCGCCGCACCATAGTTGTTGAAATTGCGCGGGTCCACGGGATCGAAAAAACGGTCAGAGCGGTTGCCGGCCGCGGCCAGAAAAAATCCCCAGCGCCGGCCACCGCCGGCCAGGGTGGAAGCCAGCTGCTGGTCCTGAAAGCTTCCCGCGCCCAAGCCGAGCGAGCCGGTCAGCGGCGTGTCAATGCCCGACTTGGGCTGCACCACGATCACCGCCCCGGAGCGGCCGCCAAACTCCGCCGGGATGTTGCCGGTGATGACATGCATGGAGCTGATGGTGTCAGTTTGCAGGGCGGCGGCGGAGAAGGCGTCCATGCGGTCGGGCGTGGGAACGCCATCCATTACGTAGAGCGCGCCATCGTCCACACCGCGAATGTGCATCAGGCCGTCATTCTCCGTGGTCCAGCCGGGAGTGGTGGCCACCAGCGCCTGCAGCGGATTGCGGGCGGTGACCCCGGAGCTGACCTGGATGGAGTTCTGGTCCACGACCGTTTCAGTGCGCGGCACGTCCTGGCCGACGATGTCGGGCGCGCCTCGCACCGTCACGGACTCTTCCGAAGCCAGCAGTTGGAGTACAGCGGCAACCTGCTGAGGAACATTGGAACGAATGGCGAGTTCCTGCGTGAAGACATGGAATCCTCGCGCCTCAACTCGTAGCTGATAAGAGCCGTAGGGAACGTTCTCAAAAATGAACTGCCCCTGGTCGTCGGTGCTCTCGCTGCGGGAACTGCCAGTGAGAGGGTTCTCAAGAACCACGCGAGCGCGGGCCACGCGAGCGTGGCTGGGGTCGGCAACGGTGCCGGTGATGGTGCCGATTTCAATCTGAGCGGCCAGCGAGCAAGCGAGGCACACCACCATGAGGCTCAACAATGGGATTCGCCGGCCCGGCAGAGGTGTGGACCGGCGGAACAGGTTGACAGATATGGACATGAACTCGGGCGTCTGCCTCTATGATTATCAGTTACAAGTCGGAGTGAGCAAGGACAAGGGATGGAGAGGATGGTTCAGCGCATGTGCGTGTTTTTGCGGCTTCGATGACGGAGCACGGCCGACATGGGCAGGACGAAGGGTGTGGGGCACGGTTGGGGGGCGAGTGTTGACAGTTGCCTCAAACCTGCATAGGATTGCGCTGCTCTCGGCCGTTCACCAATCCAATTAAAATTCAGGAGATCGCACTATGCGCAGGCCACTTCTGTCTCTTGCAGTCCTCTGTTTTGCCGCCAGTTTCGCCACCGCACAAAGCACGGCGCCCGATAAGCTCTGCGAGGTTCACGTCAACCGGGTGAAGCCGGGCATGACCGCACAGTATGAACAAGGCCGCGCCCGGCACATGGCCTGGCACAAGTCACAAAATGATTCCTGGTCTTGGACCACGTGGGAGATCACCACGGGAAAGGACACGGGAAGCTACCTCATCAGTTCCTGCGGACATACTTGGAAGGATTACGACGGGCGCGAGCAGTTCAACGCTGCTGATGCCAAAAACGCCAACGCCACCATGGGCGCTGCCCTGGCCGGCGAGACCATGACTTACTACCTAGTGCGGCCTGAGCTCTCCTCTGAATCCCAGCCAGGGGCGCCGCCAGCGTACTTGAGCGTGCTCTTTTTTCACCTGAGGCCGGAGGGATTCGCCGATTTCACAAATGGAGTCAAGCAAGTGAACGAAGCGTTCACCAAGACCAATACGCCGCGCGGTGAGAACCACTGGTACTCGCTTGCCAACGGCGGGTCCGGCCCTGAGATGGTACTGGTCCAGGAACGAAAGAGCCTGGCCGAAATGGCCGGCACCACCTCCAAAACACTGGATGAGATCATGAAAGAAGCTGACGGCGACCAGGGCGCGGCAACCATGACGGCGATCCGCAAAGCCTATGTTCGGACTGAATCCGAGCTACTTCACTATCGTCCCGACCTAAGTTATATGGCACCGGAATCACACTGACGCTCCTCACGTGCGCTGCCCTGCTCAACCGTGGGCAGCGCACGTTCTTCTTGCCAAACCTCCCCCCCCGAACCCACCCCGCCGGCATAGGAAGGGGATTGCCAAAATGACCAAATCCTGATATAACTAACCAGTTAGTTAATTAAACGAGGCCATGGCCACCACCGCTAAAAACCAGCGCCTGGGCAGTCGCGGACAGCCGGAGCAGACGCGCGCCGCCATCCTCCAGGCCGCCATGTCGGAGTTCGCGCAGGAAGGCGTGGCCGGGGCACGCACTGACGCCATCGCCCGCGCCGCCCGCGTCAACAAGGCGCTGCTCTACTACTACTTCAAAGATAAAGAAGCGCTCTACGGGGCGGTGTTGGACCAGATCTTTTCCGGGCTTTCGGAGCGCGTTCACGCGGCGCTGAACAGCGACCTGCCGCCGCGGGAGAAGTACCTGGCCTATGTGGGCGCGCATTTCGATTACATCGCCAGCAACCCGGTGCTGCCGCGCATCGCGCAGCGGGAGTGGATGAGCGCGGGGCGTAACGCATCGCCGCACCTGAAGCACATTGTGCAGCGCTACCTGCGGCCTATTTTTCTAAAGGTCAGTGAAGTGCTGCGCGAAGGAATAGCCGCGGGCGAGTTTCGCCCGGTAGATCCCATTCAGTTCGTGCCCAGCACGGTGGCCATTGTGGTGTCGTATTTTGCCAATGCGCCGCTGCTGGCCACGATGGCGCCGGGCGACCCGCTCTCGCCGAAGCGCATCGCCGCGCGGCGGGCGGCGGTGCTCGACTTTATCTCCGCGGCGCTGTTTCAGAATGCCAACTGGACCGGGAAAGGAGCGCAGCCGTGAGCCAGCGCAACCGCTTCATAATTCTGTTAAGCGTGATCTTTGCTGGAGCGTTGATTTATTACCTGGCGACCACGAACCGCAATCAGGGTCTGGACCTGATTGGCACGGTGGACGCCAATCAGGTCATCGTCAGCCCGCAGATCCAGGGGCGCATCGAAAAGCTGCTGGTGGACGAAGGCTCGCCGGTGAAGGCAGGCGACGTGATCGCGTTGCTTGACGCCAACGAGTTGCGGGCGCAGGAGCAAGCTGCCACCGCCACCATCAACAGCCTCCGCTCCAAGGTATCTGAGACCCTGGCTACGGAAGCTGCCACTAAGGGCTCTACCGCCGGCGATGTGGCCAACGCCGAGGCCAGGCTGGAATCCACGCGGGCGCAACTGGCGCAGACGGAAGCCAACCTGGAACAGATCAAGACCGACCACGACCGCACCGTGGCGCTGGCGGCTTCAGGTGTGGCTTCGCAGCAGGATAAAGACCGGGCAGACGCCCAGCTTAAGGCGCAACAGGCGGCGGTGAAAGCCCTGCAGGACCAGGTTCGGGCGGGACAGGCGGATTTGAATTCCGCCATCGCACGCACCCACCAGGCCACCGCGGCGCAGCGAACGGTGGCCGCCACTCGCGCCGACATGGCCAATGCCGCCGCGCTGCGGGCCCAAGCCCAGGTTCGCCTGGGCTACACGCGGGTGCTGGCGCCGGTGAACGGCACGGTTTCGGTGCGAGCGGCGCGCGAGGGCGAAGTGGTCAACCCCGGCCAGCCTATCGTGACCATCGTGGATTTGAATGACACCTGGGTGCGGGCGGCGGTACCTGAAACTTATGCCGACCACATCGCCTTGGGCGAGGTTTTCAACATCCGCATGCCCAGCGGCCAGGTGGTGCCGGGCAAAGTGTTTTTCAAGGCGGTGGAAGGCGATTTTGCCACCCAGCGCGACGTGAGCAGGCGCAAGCGCGACATTAAGACAGTGGTGCTGAAGCTGCGCATTGAGAATCTCAATGAGCGGTTTGTACCCGGCATGACGGCTGACGTGCTGGTGCCGCAAGCGGCCCTGCAGGCGGGCTACCAGCAGCGCAAACAGGAAGCGGCTCAACCCCAAAGCAAACCGGCGGTGGAGTAAGCGGGATGGCGGAAATTCTACAAAACGGCGGCAACGGCGTGGACAAAGCCATTGAGGTGGACCACATCGTCAAGAAATATGGCGAGTTCACCGCCGTAGACGATATTTCCTTCGCCGTGGACGATGGCGAAACCTTCGGCCTGCTGGGTCCCAACGGAGCCGGCAAATCCACCCTTATCCGCATGATGACCACGCTGCTGCCCATCACTTCCGGCGTGGCGCGCATTTCCGGGCACGATGTGCGGCGCGAACCGGATGCGGCGCGGCGAGCCATCGGGGTTATTCCCCAGGCCCTGACCAGCGACCTCGACCTGACGGTGGAAGAAAATCTCAACATTTACGCCAAGCTCTACGATGTTCCGGCCAAGGAGCGAAAAACAAACGTGGACGAACTACTGGAGCTGGTGGACCTGTCGAAATGGCGGGGAGCGCAGACCAAGACGCTTTCCGGAGGCATGCGGCGGCGGCTGGAGATTGCCCGCGGCCTGGTGCACAGCCCCAAGATTTTCTTTCTCGACGAGCCCACCACCGGGCTGGATCCGGTTTCGCGGGTGGCGGTATGGGAGATGCTGGGCAACATCAAGAGCAACCGGCGGCTCACCATCCTGATCACTACCCACTACATGGACGAGGCCGACCGCCTGTGCGACCGGATTGCCATCGTGGACCACGGCAAGCTGGTGGCGCTGGACACGCCCAAGGCGCTGAAGGCCAGCGTGCCCGGCAGCAACGTGATTGAAGCGCAGTTCGCCTCGCCTCCCCCCGACTGGGAACAGCAGTTGCAGGCGCTTTCGGAAGTCACCTCGGTGCAGGCGGAGGGCGGCAACACTTTCCGCGTACTAACCGGCAATGGCTCGCGCACCACCACCGAACTGGTGGAGTTGGCGGTGCGCTCGGGCATCGAGGTCCGCAGCCTGACCGTGCAGAACACCACGTTGGACGACGTTTTCGTCCACTACACCGGGCGGCAGCTGCGTGACGAGACGGTGAAGGCTTACTCCTTCGTCATGCCGGACCGGCCGGGATTACGCCCATGAACCGAACCTTCGCCATCATCGAACGCGAACTGCGCAAGTTCTTCCGCTCGCCGGCCCTGATGCTGGTGTCCATGGTATTTCCGCTCGTCCAATTGATCGTGCTGGGCAACGCCTTCGGGGGCAAGATCCGCGACGCCAGGCTGGGCGTGGTGGACCAGGACCACGGTACGCAGTCCTTGAAAGTCCGCGAGGCCTTCGACTCGGTGCGGGCCAACGTCCGCACCTTCGTGCCGGTGTACTACCAGAGCCAAAAGCAGGCGGTGGAGGACGTGCGCGACGGCAAACTGCAGGGCGCGGTCATCATTCCGCCCGAGTACTCGCGTCGGGTGTACGAAGAGAATCATCCCCGCATCGGGCTGGTGGTGGACAACAGCGACAACTTCATGAGCTCGGCCCTGGAGCAAAGCCTTACCCAGCTTACCGATTCCCTCAACCAGCCGGAAATCGAGCCGCGCATCGTACAGAAAAATGTGCTCGATATCGTGGAACTGTATCCCTACATCGAGTATATGAAGTACCTGCTGCCGGGCTCAATCACTCTGGCCATGTTCGTCTCCGTCATGATCGGGGGCGGCATGCTCTACATTGACGACAAGGCGCGTGGCGTGCACGAGGGCTATCTGGTCACGCCCATTACCAAAACCGAACTCGTGCTGGGCCTGAACGGGGCAGGCGCGATCAAGGCGGTTGCCGCCGGAATTGTGATCACGCTCATCGGCTCGCTGCTGGCGGGTGTAGGCAGCATTTTTGATCCGCGTACCGCGCTGTGGCTGTTCCTGCTCATCATTCTTACCTCAGTTTCCTTCAATGCCATGATGTTCCTGATGATGGTGCGGGTGGAAGACCCGCTGGTCCCACGCGCCACCTTCGGCATCCTCAACACGCTGCTGTTTTTTCCCAGCGGCTCCATCTATCCCATCGAGGCATTCCCCTGGTGGCTGCAGGCGATCGCCAGGGCCGATCCCTTCACCTACGCCGTGCACGGATTCAAGGCACTGTTGTTGAAAGAGGCAGGCTTTGTGGCCATCTGGCAGGATCTGGTCATTCTGACCGTGTTCGCCGTGGGCATGATGGCCATCGCCATCCCGCTGTTCAAGCGCTCGCTGTAGCTGCATACCTTCCCGGGCGAAGCGAATTAAAACCAAAAACCTGCCATCGCCATTCAGCCTGCGCTATGCCTCTTGCTGCTGACCGGGCCGGGGTTGTAAGGTGTCCCCTCCGCCAACCGGGCCGGAAAAAAACGCCGCCAACCGGTTCGCGGCCATCAACGCCGCCGAGAAACTGCGTGGGATTGACCTACATTGACTGGATCATCATGCTGCTGTACTTCGCCTCGGTGCTGGGCATCGGGGCGGTACTGAAGCGCTACATCAAAACCAGCACAGATTTCTTCCTCGCCGGCCGCTCCATTCCCGCCTGGATCTGCGGCCTGGCCTTCCTCTCCGCCAACCTGGGCGCGCAGGAAGTTATCGGCATGGCCGCTTCCGGCGCCAAGTACGGAATCGCCACCAGCCACTTTTACTGGATCGGCGCCATCCCGGCCATGATCTTCGTAGGCCTGTTCATGATGCCGTTCTATTACGGCTCGAAGGCGCGCTCCGTCCCCGAGTACCTGCGCCTGCGTTTTGACGAGAAAACGCGTGGCCTGAACGCCATCTCCTTCGCCGTCATGACCGTGTTTTCCTCCGGCATCTCCATGTACGCCATGGCCCGGCTCATCCAGGTTCTGCACGTTCTCGACCCGATCTTTGATCGCCTGCACCTCGCGCGCAGCGGCATTTTCCACGTCAGCGTAATTGCTTCCGCCATCATCGTGCTCATTTACATTTTCCTGGGCGGGCTGACCAGCGCCATCTACAACGAGGTGCTGCAGTTCTTTCTGATTGTGGCCGGGTTTATTCCACTGGTCTGGCTGGGGCTGAAAAATGTGGGCGGCTGGCACGGACTGACGGAAAAGCTGCCTGCCGCTTTTACCCACTCCTGGATGGGCATGAGCAGTCCGCAGACCAATCCGCTGGGCGTAGATTGGTTCGGGCTGGTGGCGGGGCTGGGATTCGTGTTGTCGTTTGGCTACTGGTGCACCGATTTTCTGGTGGTACAGCGTGCCATGGCGGCCGATTCTATGACTGCGGCCCGGCGCACTCCGCTGATCGCGGCCTTCCCCAAAATGTTCTTCCCCTTCCTGGTGATCCTGCCCGGGCTGATCGCCATCGCCCTCCCCAGCGCCACTGCCCACCTGACCGCCACCAAGGCGGGCGTGACCACGGTTGCGGTGGAAAATTACAGCCAGGGACTCATCCCGCCCAAGGTTGACCCCAACACCGGCAAGCCGCTGCTGGACCGCGAAGGCAAGCCCATCATGGATTACGACCTGGCCATTCCCAACATGCTGCTGCACTACTTCCCTACCGGCATTCTGGGATTGGGCCTGACCGCGCTGCTGGCCAGCTTCATGTCGGGCATGGCGGGCAATGTGACCGCCTTCAACACGGTCTGGACCTACGACATTTACCAGTCCTACATTCGCCCCCATGAGAGCGACGAGCACTATTTGTGGATGGGCAGGGTGTCCACTGTTTTTGGCATAGCCCTTTCGGTGCTGGCCGCCTATGCGACCACGCGCTTCAACAACATTATGGACATGCTGCAGCTGGTGTTCGCCTTCGTGAACGCCCCATTGTTTGCCACCTTTTTATTGGGCATGTTCTGGAAGCGCGCCACCGGGCATGGAGCATTTTTCGGGTTGCTCAGCGGGACCATAGCCGCCGCTGTTCACCATGGACTGACCCTCCCGGCAGGCGAGACGGTGGGCATTAAGGGCGGTTGGCTGGGGCCAATCCTGCACTATTACCCCAGCGACATGGCGCAGAATTTCTGGACCGCGATCTGGGCCTGGACCACGTGCTTTGTGGTCACCATCGTGGTCAGTCTGCTCACCCAGCCGCGGGAAGAAAGCAAGTTGGTCGGCCTGGTCTATTCGCTGACCGAGAAGCGCAGCGAAAAGCACCTGCCGTGGTATCAGCGTCCGGTCTCGCTGGCGGTGGTCATTATAGTGGTTCTGGTGCTGCTGAACGTGTTCTTCGGTTAAGAGGAGGCTGGCTTGGGGATTGATATCCGTTTGCCCATCGGGTTCGTGTTCGCCCTCGTGGGGATTCTGCTGACCGCCTTTGGCGCCGCCAGCAACCCCGCCATCTACCAGCGCTCCCTGGGCGTCAACGTGAACCTCTACTGGGGACTGGTGCTGCTGGCTTTTGGACTCATCATGGTGATGCTGGGCCGGCGCGGCATGAGGAAATTGAAAGATTGAGTAACTTGTGATGAGTAATTTAAACACGGGACCCCCTTGCGGGTGTCGGCAATTACGAATTACAAGTTAGTCAACTACGAATTTTCCCGTGTCATCACTGGCAAGCAGCTTTCGGGAGCGGTTTGGGCAAACGCCGCGGTTGTTCCGCGCGCCCGGACGGGTCAACCTGATCGGCGAACACACCGATTACAACGATGGCTTCGTGATGCCGGCGGCCATCGGGCTTTCCTGTGTGGTGGCCATTGCCGGGGGCCAGCATCAACACCTGGTCGTACACTCGGAAAATCTGCAGGAGACGGTCGAGTTTGAGCTTGATTCCCGCCGCGCCCAGCGCCGCGGGCAATGGAGCGATTACGTGCAGGGTGTGGCCGTGGTTTTGCAGCAGAACGGAACCCGGCTGAAGGGCGGCAATCTGCTGATCCAGAGCGACGTGCCCATCGGTTCCGGCCTGAGTTCCTCGGCGGCGATTGAGGTGGCGACCGGGCTGGCTTTGCTGGGCAACTCGGGCGCGAAACTGGAGCGTCTGGAGCTCGCCCGCTTGTGCCAGCGAGCGGAAAATGAATTTGTCGGCGCCCACGTCGGCATTATGGACCAGTTCACCGCCTGTTTCGGCCAGGCCGGACATGCTCTGCTGTTGGACTGCCGTTCTCTGGAATACCGGCTTCTGCCCCTGCCTGCGGGAGCCGCCCTGGTGATCTGCGACAGCGGCGTGCGCCACGCATTATCGGGCGGCGAGTACAACGCCCGCCGCGCCGAATGCGAAACCGGCGTGCGCGTGCTGGCCCGCCACCGGCCGCAGGTCCGCGCGCTTCGCGACACCACCCTGGCTGATCTGGAGCAGCATCGCAGCGAACTTGGCGACGTGGTGTACCGCCGCTGCCGCCATGTGGTGACGGAAAACGCCCGCGTCCTGCAGGCTACCGAGGCTTTGCAGCGCAGCGACCTGCGCGAGTTTGGGCGCTTGATGGGCGAGTCCCACCGCAGCCTGCGCTACGACTATGAAGTCAGCTGCTATGAACTGGATCTGCTGGTGGAATTGTCCGCCAGCCGGAACGGCGTTTACGGCGCGCGCATGACCGGCGGCGGATTCGGCGGCTGCACCATCAATCTGGTGGAGGCGGGAGAGGTGGAGAAATTCCGGCGCGGGATTTCCGCCGGTTACGAGCAAGCCACGGGAAAGCCGCCTTCAATCTACGTTTCCGAGGCCGCTTCGGGGGCAAGTGAACTGAGGTAGAAAGGTTTCGAATGTTTCAAGGTTTCGGGGAAAGACGTCGAAGTTTGGAAACTTTGAAACCTTAGGCATGTGCCGGCGCGGTTTGCTGCTGCCCGCCTTCACGGCTGGCGGCGATGCGCTGATATTCCTCGCCCGCTTCCACCGGCAGCAGCACCCACAAGGTATAAACGGCAAGCGCGGTTCCGAAGGGCAAATCCAATAACATAAGGAAGGCCATAATCAGAGCCAGCACACGCCCCCAGGAGCGCGCCTTAAGCAGTCCGTAGGCGGTAATCGCCCGCGCCCCTCCAATCGCCAGAAACAGAAGGCCCAGGGCCAGAAAGAAGATGGGGGCAAAGACGCGGGCCGGGGGCGGCATGTTGCCCGGGGCGGCGCTTGCCGCGGCGGCCAGAACGAACATCACCGCCGTAGGTATCATCCAGAAGGCCGCCATCACAAACCAGAAAATCGCCAGCAGGTGCAAATGGCCGGCCACTCGCGTGCGAATGGCGATGGAACTCCTGACGTCGGCTACGCTGCGGCCACAGCTCGGGCAGGCCAGCTGCTCCTGAGCCAAAGGCGCTCCACAATGGTTGCAGTACATGGCGCTTCTCCCACGGTAGTCTACGCGCCAAAGGGAAGAAAGGTTCAAGGTTTCCAAAGTTTCAAGGTTTCAAAGTTTCCAGTTTCAACAAGTCGGCCCTCCGGAGCTCGTGTTAAGTTTCGTCAGGATCTGCAAACCCTTGAACCCGGGACACTTTGAAACCTGCGAAACTTTTGAAACCTGCTCTCAAGACGAAACCAGCACCCGGTCTTCGGAGCCGCAAACTCTCACGCAATTGCGGCCGTTGCGCCGGGACAGATAGAGGGCCACGTCGGCCGCGTGCAGCAGGAAGTGGGCTCCCAAACCCTGGGTGCCGGCCGCCATTCCGCTGGCGCCGACGCTGACGGCTATGCTCACCGGGCCGGCACCGGTGTTGACCGGAAGCTGGGTCACGCTGGAGCGCAGGCGCGCTATTACCGAGGCGAGATTCTCCGGGGCGATCTCCGGAATAACCACCAGGAACTCCTCCGCCCCATATCGCCCCACGGTATCGTAAGCGCGCAACGAAGAGCGCAACCTCTGGGCCACCTCCTGCAGCACCGCGTCGCCCACCGTGTGACCGTGGAGGCGATTGATCTCGCGCAGATGGCAGAGGTCAATTTTGAGGAGGCCGAGTGCTTTCTTAGTGCGCAGGGCGCGCGCCAGCTCGCGGTCAAGAGTGGAGGCAATCATGTCGCGGTTGAAGATGCCGGTGAGCGCGTCATGGGTGGTGCCGAACTTCAGCGCTTTCTGCGCCGCCTCGAGCTGCTGCTGCAGTTGCAGCATGCGCTGGCCGACCCGCAGCCGCATCTGCAGATCGCTTGCCTGGAAGGGATCCTGCAGGCAATCGTCGGCGCCGGCTTCCAAACCGGCCGCCACTTCCTGCTCTCTGCCCGCGAGCAACACCACATAGGTACGCAGCGAGCGCCGCCGTTTGATTTTGCGGCATAGTTCCGGGCCGTCAAGCCCGCGCAGCTTCTGCCCCACCAGCGCCAGGGTGGAGCCGCCGGGCTGGCGCAGCAACTCCAGAGCGTGTTCGCTATTCACCGCCGGCATGGCAGTGTAGGCCCAGTCTTTGAGCCAGGCCAGCATGGCAAGGCGGCGCGACTTGTCACCCTCGGCCACGATTACCGGCCAATTCTCCACCCCCGGCTTTTCTGCCGCAGCCGGCGCAACACTCGCCTGTACCTCTGTGATATCCATGCCAACCTCGGGGCGGTCTCGTCCTGCCCGGCCCAAGCCTATTGTTCACTGGCCAGGGCATGAATCGCGGGTCAAGTTACTCTCGATGGGCAGAGGAGTGGTGCCATTCAGGGCGGAGTTCGTTTTTGGGACAAACACCTTCTTCACCACAGGAGACGCCAGAGTACACAAAGGAAAGACACTCTAAGAAATTGAAGATCAGGGGCGAGCTTATTGGCGCTTGAAAAGATAATCCGGGACTTCCTTCGTTACAGAACATTGAGCCGTTGCTCAGGCGGCCACGGCCGCCTCGCGCGTGCGGCTCAAAGCCTGCAGCACCGGCGTTGTGACCAGGGTGGTGACAATGGCCATAATCACCAGCAGGGCAAACAGGATGGGAGAGAGGACACCCAGGTCCAAGCCGACGTTAAGCACAATCAGTTCCATCAAGCCACGAGTGTTCATCAAGACCCCAAGGGAAGAGGCCTCTGCCCAATCCAGCCCGGTAAAGCGCGCGGCCAGACTGGCGCCGCCGAATTTGCCCAGGGAGGCCACGACGATGATCAGCAGACAGATAAGCCAGTCCCGCAGCCCGTGCACCAGCGCAATTTGCGTGCGCAAACCGGTGAACGCAAAAAACACGGGCAGGAAGAGCACCACCACCAGATCTTCGAATTTTTCGTTGACATCCCGGGCGAGGGAGGAATCGTGAGGAATCACGGCGCCTACAAGAAAAGCGCCAAACAGTGCGTGAATGCCGATGCGCTGGGTGGCTAAGGCAGCCAGCAACAGCGCGGCGCAGACAATGACCACGGAATCCTTGCTGGTCTTGTCCTGCCAGGATTGTCTGCCGGCGAACCAGACGGCAGCCGGGCGCAAAACAATCAGTACCCCAGCAATGAAAACAGCCGTCAAGGTCAGCGTAAGAAGAACGCGCCCGGCGTGAGCCCTGGCCAGGCTAACCACAAAAGCGAACAGGCACCACGCGGTCACGTCGTCCACCGCGGCACAGGCCAGGGCTACCGTCCCCATGCGGCTCTTGTGCATCTGCCGATCGGTGAGAATGCGCGCCAGCACCGGAAAGGCGGTGATGGACATGGCCACCGCCAGAAAGAGCGCGAAGACGGTGAAGGGAACATCGCGGGTGGAAAACAGGGGATAGAGCCACAGGGCAAGACCGCCACCCAGCAGAAAGGGAGCAATGATGCTGGCATGAGAGATAGCCACCGAAGCGTGGGAACGGCCACGCAGCAGGTCGGTATCCAGTTCCAAGCCTACCAGGAACATATAGAGAATGACGCCGATTTGCGAGAGCACCGAGAGGTAGGGCGTGATGCTGCCGGGAAACAGGTAGGCGGCCACCCCGGGCGCGATGTGTCCCAGAAAAGAAGGTCCCAGCAGAATGCCGGCGATCATTTCCCCCATCACCTGCGGCTGGCTCATTTTCCGAAATGCCGCTCCCAGCAGACGGGCAAAAACGAGGATCAAAACCAGGGAAAGCAGAACATGGGTCAACACGCCAGGGGCCTGTGCGGGGGCAAGGACACCAAATTTCAACAGCCCTTCCGGCTGCGGCGCCTGCAGCGACTCTCCAGCTGAACAGATAGCCCAGAACAGGCCGGCCGCAGCGGCAATCATCGCGGCATACAGCAGCGGAGTTCTTAAATTTCGCACTTTGTATCCGAGCCATCTGACAGTGACACGCCTTGGCTTAGATTGTAAGCCGGAAAACGCGGGACGTGTATACTCGCAAAACAGGAGTAATCCTGAAATTCTGAGAGCGCAGCTCGAACGGGAGCTGCACAGCAACTGCTCTCCGATTGCTGCCAGACTGAAACCATTGCGGTGCGGGCTGAGAACGTGAAATTTCGATGATCCCCTTCCATCTGGTATTTCCTGTAGCCATCCTGGCGGGTTTTGTGGGCGCAATGAGCGGCATGGGAGGCGGCATCATCCTGATTCCAGCGCTCACCCTGCTGGGCGTGGACATCAAGCACGCCATTGCCATCAGTATTCTCTCTGTAATCGCCACCTCCAGCGGTTCGGCTTCGGCTTACGTTCGCGACCACATCACCAATCTGAAAGTCGGCATGTTTCTGGAGATGTTCACCATTGTGGGCGCCCTGGCGGGGGCAGCCATCACCCTGGTTTCTTCCACCCGCCCTCTCTACATTGCCTTTGGCGGGGTCCTGCTGGGGTCCTGGCTGGCTTTGCTGCTGATTGGCCATGAGTCCTGGCATAGCGTGAGCGACCAGGACGGCATAACCCGTTGGCTGGAACTCGAAGGCAGCTACCCGGACCAGGTACTGGGCCAGACCATCCACTACAAAGCTCGTCGCGCGTATCTCGGAGCACCTCTGATGTTCGTGGCCGGCGTGATCGCCGGCCTTCTCGGAATCGGCGCCGGGGCCGTGAAAGTCCTTATCCATGACCTGGTCATGGGACTGCCGCCCAAGGTATCCACCACCACCAGCAACCTCATCATCGGGGTCACCGCCCTGGCCGGCACCAGCGTGTACCTGGCCGCCGGACTGATTAGCCCAGGTCTGGCCGCGCCCGTCATCCTGGGAGTGGTGCTGGGGGCGTTTCTGGGAACCCGGCTTCTGGTGCGCTTGTCCAACCAGTCGGTGCGGCGTTTCTTTCTTTTCATTCTGCTGATTTTGGCGGTGGAGATGATAGTCCGCGGTATTCGGGGCGCATGATGACAGAAGGTTTTAATTCTTCGCCGGGGATCCAGAGCAGCGCCGAGGAATCGCGCCAGTTGGGGATGGATGTGCTGGTCGGCTATATCCTGCTGTGCGGCGTGCTGCTCAGTATGTTGCTGATTATTATCGGCCTGGTTTGGAAATATATTCAGAGTGGCGGGATCCACCTCGATTACGAACTCGCCGGCATGAACCTGTTTCAATTTGTGGTATCGGAAGTTCACATCGCCGCCCTCGGCGAAATCCGGCCCCGCTTGCTCGTCAATATGGGAATCGTAGTTCTGATGCTGACACCATTTTTCCGCGTGTTGGCCTCCATGGTGTATTTCCTCGCGGTCCTGAAAAATTGGAAATACACAGTGTTCACCTCGTTCGTGCTGCTGGTTCTGACCGGCAGCCTGTTTCTGCGTTAGAAACCCCGCCTCAACTCGCGGTTGCGAAGATGTGGGGCCGCCGGACGGCTGGTCTGGCGCTGGTCACGCCAGCAGACCAACCGCCACGGCAGCCGTGTCGGCCCGAAGGTTGTGCCGCAGAGTCAGGAACGCATGCTCTCCAGCACAGATTCGGGCGACTTGGGATGGCGGACATAGGCATCGAAGAAACGCAGCAGCATGGGCGTGCTTCTGCCGATGCCGGCATAGAGCAGAACCGGCACCGCCGGCCGCATGCGCCGCATTTCATCGCGCACGGTCAGGCTATCGCGATCGGGAAGCGCGGATTCCATGAGCACTCCGTCGAATTCCCCCTCGCGAAACATTTCGATGGCCTCCTCGCCGGTATTAGCGGCGGCGACCTGGTATCCAATCTCCTCCAGCTTGCCGCGCAGCAGATTCAGCCGGGCGGCGCGGTCTTCCACGCACAGCACTTTCAATTCACGCATAATTGCTCCTTGTCAGATAAAACGGCGGCGGCGTTGGCGGCTGCCGGGGGTCCGGTTATAAAGACTCTCTCGTTCGAATTTGGAGGAAACCCCTCAGGCGGTGGGAGGAGGACGGACGTGCTGGGAAAACTCCAGCAGGGCCGGGGCGGCAGGGAGCTGCGCAGGCAGGGGGAGGGGGGCCGAGTCCGCCAGGGGCTGGGGCGCGGCGGCAAAAATAGTGACCGCGAAATCAGGAGCGTCCCACAGCCAGGAATAAGTCGAGGCTGGGGCCGGGGCTTTGCAGATAACCTGTTGCAGGCGCCCAGGCTGCAAATGGGCAGCTTGAGCTGCGGTGAAAGCCACAAAAGCGCAGGCGCACAGCGCAGCAGCCAGAACCCTGGTCTGCGCCTTATGCCGCCCCTCCCCTGTGTGCTCCACTTTCCCCATTGCTGCCTGACTTGCATTCCGCCCCGGTGAGCTGCGGTTACAAGCTCGATCGGCGGCCTTAGCCGTTGCCGTTTTTGTGCCGTTCATTTCCATTACCGTTGCCGTTCTGAGGCAGCTTAGCCACAATGCGCTGCAGGCTGGAGACCGCCTCCGCGGCAAGCAAACGCAGCCTGGCGTTCTCCCGCCCTACCAGGTCCCGCAGTACGCGGGCGCCTTGGGGAGTTAGGGCGAGACGTGCCTGGCGACCATCCTTCTGGTCGTGATAGCGGCGCAGCAAGCCCCGCCGTTGCAGCCGGGTAGCCAGTTCCACCACTCCGTGCTGTTGCATGTGCAGCCAGTCAGCCAGTTGGCTGATGCCGCGCCGCGTGCCCGGCGGCAGCGCCTTGACCGCCAGCAATAACTCGTACTCTCGCGGCGCCAGCCCTTGTTCGCGGGCGGTACGGTAGCCCAATGAACGTAAGCAAACCACGTGATAGCTGAGTTCGGCTAAATCCTGGGTTTTCATAACACACTCCTTCCGGCGGCAGCGGAGGCGTTGTACTGCGACATCTGCCCGGGCGGGGGTTGAGTGTCATTTTGCGGGTGCGGGAACTTGGGAGTGGATCCTGGCCTGCTTCCCCGCAAAGGAGCCAGGGGGGAGGGCGGTTCCCCGGAATTCAGCGGAAACCTTTCCCGCGGCAGGATTTCCCGCAGGGCCCAGTCAATGCGGTTCACGCCCTCCATGATGCGGCGAATGGCTTCCTCATCGCGGGTGATGTAAGCGGATAGAGAAATGACTTCCAGGGCGTTGCGCACGTGGTGATTCAGTTCAGCAATGACTTGCAGGCGTGCCAGGGCATGCTGGCGAGCTTTGTAGGCGTTGTGCAGCAGCTTAGCCGCCAGCATGGCCAGAATCAGCGCCGACCCGCCTTCGGCCATGATCCTCTCCCGATATGGTTCCAGATCAGGGACCAGCAGGTAGTGCATGAGTTCGGTAACCACAAAAGCGGCTACCGCGAAACCCGCAATCACCAGTAGCAGCTTGCGCCGCCAGGCCCGATTGACCTGGGCCTCATCCAGTACCGGGGCAGGACGGCTGAACTGCCCCTGATCCGCAGCCGGAACAGAATGGTCTTGAGAAGGCATGTTTGACATTTCGTCCCCCTCAGTGCATTTCCGACCGCGCCGGTTGGTCGAAGGTAAATTCGGTGGCTCCTTCCGCCAGGGTGCGTAGAACTTCCCGGACCTGGTATTGGGGAATTACCACCGTGAACTCGAGCAGGGCCACATTCGAACTGTGCAATTGCTGCACGCGCGCATAGATGCTTTGCAGCCCGTCCACCACAAACGCCGATCCGTCTTTGCCTGCTAAAGTCAGCGTAAGATTGGCTTTATCGCTCATAATGCCGCCTCCTGAATGGTTGGCTAGCTAAACATGACAAGCCTGGCGCGAGCGGCACAGCCGCAGCTCACGCCGAAGAAAGAGTAGGAGTTAGCTCAGAGGGGGAGGCCGGTTGTAGAGGCGAAATTCATCCGACCGGGGAGAGTAGGCGATCCGGTTAATGCCGAGGGAGTGCTGAGCGCGACGAGGCTGGAAAACGAGGGAAAATCTACTCTGCGGGACGGTCCAGTCGAACCCGGGCGAGTCCAGGCAGGGCTGCTTGCCATGATCTACAAAGGAGCTGGCGGTGTGCTGGCCACTCATCACAAGCACCCCAACCGGGGTGTGCAGAGTGGTTACGATCATAAGGCAAAGCGCAAACGCCCCTACGGCGAACCTAAGCCAGCGGAATCGAGGATAGCTTTGCCGATTCATGCAGCCTATTATGTTGGACGATTATACCGCTAATTTGGAAGCAGAATTTTTTCGCCCAGCTCAAGCGTTCACCACCATCTAGAGTCACTTCTTCCTTTAAAACAAACCCATTTGGCAACAGGGTACACCCCAAGTAAATAGCGAAACTCTGCGCGGGAAGCCGCCAGCCCAGTCCCCAATTCGGGAAATCCGGAATTCTAGACAATCCCTTAATGGGATATTCATTTCCGGGCCCTCTCTGCGTCTCGGCGGTGCAATAAACCTATTTCTTTCAGCCATGTTGCCTGCGCTTGCCGTATTCGTCCAGGGCGCATCCCAGGCGCCGCAGGCCCTCCGCAGTCATTTCCGCGGCGCCGCCCAAGCCCACACGAAAGTGCTTTGGCATCTCAAAAAATTGTCCGGGCACCACGCTGGTCTCGTATTTTTCGCGCAGCAAGCTGCAGAACTCCTCAGCGTTCCCTTTTCGTAACTTGGGGAAAACCACCGTCCCAAAAGAGGGGCGGAAGCAACGCAGGCCGCGGCGGGAGTCGAGAAAGGCGTTCACCGCCCGGCGGTTGGTTTCCAGAAGCTGCTGGGCGCGGGCGGCAACCCGCTCCAGCTTATCTAGCGCCAGCACGCTTAGCAGTTCCCCCGGGTGCACGGGCGTGGCGGCGAAAACATCATTCAGGTGCCACATGCGTTGGGCGAGTTCGGGCTCGGCCAGCACCCAGCCGCAGCGCAGGCCGCTCAGTCCGTAGCCCTTGGTCAAGCTGTTAGTGGTAACGAACTGCTTGCCCAGGTGGAAGGCGGAACGGCGGGGGGAGTCGAACAGGCTCTCCAGATAGACTTCGTCCACCAGCACGCGGGCGCCGCAGCGCAGGGCAATCTCGCCCACCGCCGCCAGTGTGGGTTCATCGGTCAGGGCGCTGCTGGGATTGTGCAGGTTGGTGATCACGATCAGCCGGGTGCGCGGGGTCACGCGCTTTTCGATTTCCTGAGGGTCAATGCGGAAGCCCTCTTCGAAGCGGCGCCGGAAGCGGCGGATTTTTGCTCCTAAGAAACGGGCCGTGCTCAGCAGCAACTCATAGGTGGGCTGTTCGACCAGCACTTCCTCGCCGGGCTCAAAACATGCGGCCATGGCCAGGTGATTGGCCAGGGAGGTACCGGCGGCCATGACCACACATTGGGGTGGCGCCTGGCTCTTGCGCGCCAGCCGTTCCCGCAAGGGCGGATAGCCGTAGGGACTGGAATCGTTGATTTCCAGCTGCTGGAGGTCCGCTCCCAGTTCGGCCAGGGGATATTCGGCCATCCCGCTGGTGGCCAGGTTGTAAGGCGCGGCCGAGCACAGCTTGGCCCACTCCATGTATGGCGAACGAAGGGTGCTGCGCGCCTGCTTCATTCAGCGGTCTCCATTTTCTTCCTTCGCGACCATAGCAGATACACGGGTATGCCCAACAGCAGGATCAGGGTGCCGATCAGGCTGTTGGCGGGATATTTGTATATGGTATCCGCCACCACCAGCCAGCAGGCCAGCACAAAAGCGGCAGTGGTGAAGGGGTGGCCGGGGGTGCGGAACGACCTTCGTTGCTCGCGGCCTGCAGCCGATTCCCGCCGGCGAAAAACAAAAACGCAGGTGGCGGTCAGCCCGAAGAAAACAAAATCGGTGGCCACCACGTAGTTGAGGATCTGGTCATAGCGCCCGGACAATGCTATGACCGCGGTCCACACGCTTTGCAGAATTATGGCCACAACGGGCACGCGGGAACGGGCATTCACGTAGGCCACGCTGCGGAAGAACAGCCCATCTTCCGCCATGGCGAAATAAACCCGGGGCGCGGTGAGAATGGACTGGCTGAGAAATCCCAGCGTGGAAATGGTGATTCCCAGCGCGATCAATTGGGCGCCGCGGCTGCCCATCACCGAGCGCATTACCGCGGTAGCCGGTACGGTAGTGTCGGCCAGGCCGGCCGGACCGAGCGTCCGCAGGCACACGAAGTTCACAGCCAGATAGAGAACAACAACCCCGGCCACGCCAATCACCAGGGCGCGCGAAAGATTGCGCCGCGGCTGCTTGATTTCCGCGGCCACGAAGTTGGTGGTCTGCCAGCCGCCATAGGCGAACAGCACCGGAATCATGGCCGCTCCAAACGCGGTCAGCAGATCAAATGAGGGCTTCTGGTCCAGCACCGGGTGAAACAGGGGATGGGGAGCGCGCAGCAGCCAAAACCCGGCTCCGGCCAGCAAGCCAATAGCCGCAATCTTGAGCAGCATAAGCGCGCTCTGCACCCGGCTGCCCAGCTTTACCCCCAGGCAGTTGATGAGCGTGAGCACGGCGAGGGTGACCACGGCAAGGATCCTCTCGGAGACAGCCGTCCCGGTCAACTCGCGGAAATAGCGGGCAAAGGTTACGGTCACCGCCGCCATGCCGCCGGTTTCGGTGACCAGGAGCAGCGCCCAGCCATAGAGGAATCCCAGCGCGGGGTGATAAGCGGAACGCAGGTAAGCGTACTGGCCGCCGACTTCGGGCATGCGGTCCGCCAGTTCGGCGTAAACGAAGGCGCCCAGCATGGCGATGAGCCCGCCGGCCACCCAGGCGCCCAGGATGAGCGCGGGGGTATGCACCTGCCGGGCGACCACGTAGGGATTGATGAAGATACCCGAGCCCACAATGCCACCCATCACCATCATGGTGGCGTCGAAGAGGCCGATTTGCCGCGCCAGTTTCGGTGGCGCGCCGGTGCTGGCAGGCTGACCCCTGCCGGTTGGGACCGAAGACGCGGGATGGCCGGGCGCGGGCATGGGCGGCCGAGGGCAGCAATCTAACACGGCGGTTGCCGTGGCCAAGGTCGCGGCAATGGAATCGGAGAGCGGGCGGATCTGCTGGCTGGCTCGCCTGGATTTGAACTTGAGGCGATTTGGCGAGGTGAGCCGCCAGCCAAAATCCTGAGCCCCAGGCGAAGGAACCTCGCACTGAAACTGTCGCTGGGAAATCTAAGTGGGCCCGCCAGGATTTGAACCTGGGACCAATGGATTATGAGTCCACTGCTCTAACCGCTGAGCTACGGGCCCGTAGGGCGCGGAAGACAGTGTCATTTTACACTGCGGGTTGTTGCCGCGAGGGGCGGCGGAAAAGAGCTAGCCGGTCGCGGTCTGGGATTCTGAATTTCTGCGGTCTGGGATGTAAATGCTTACGGAGCCAGGCGGTCGAGCTGCGGGTTCAGTTGCGCAACGAAGGCGAGCAGGCGCTGCTGGGCTTGGGCGGCGGTTTCGCCCGGGCGCAGCGCGGTATTGATGCGCACCAGAACGTTGTCGTTTCGATTCAGGCGAAGAGAATCCAGGGTCAGGTAAAAGTCGGCCCAGTTCTGGCTGGCTACGCCGCGGCCGTGCGCCCAGAACCAGAACAGAACCAGCTGCCGATCGGAGCCTCGGGTCACTAGATAGCGGTTGGCGGTAAAACCCGGGTTGCCGGGAACCGAAAAACTTGTGCTCCCCGAGTTGTCCAGGGACCAGCCGGCGCCCAGCAGGCAGTCGGTGGGGACGTGGCTGGCCAGGGCGTGCTGGTTGGGGCGGTGGGCGAGGTAAACGTCCACGTAGGCCCCGCCGTCCTTTTCCTCCTGATAATGGCGCTGCAGGTATTCTCCCGGGCCCAGGACAGCCAGGGTTTGCGGCGAGAACGGCAGGTCGGCGCCAGTCCAGCCGTCAAATTGAAAAGGCAGGGCCGAGAGCGAAGGTCCGGGAGGCAGCAGGTCCTGGCGAGTCCGGGTGCGCAGGAACAGGGCGGCGCCGGCCAGGAGAACCGCCACTACGGCAAAGCGTGCATTGGCGGAGATCACGCGTAGCCCTCCTGCTTGGCGGCCGGCAGGCGGCCCGGGAAAACCGCCCGCAGCAGGCGGTGGAAGGCGAAAATCATGGCCAGAGAGCCAAGAAACACCAACCATCCGGAAAACAGGTGCAGCGTTCCCTCCGCCCTTTCTATGCCCCAGTGCTGCACCACAAAACCGGTGGCGGCGATACGAAAGGCATTGGCCAGAATCGAAATGGGCGCCGCCGCTAAAACCAGCGCAACCCGCATGAGGTTTTTGGACTCCGCGAAGTACCCGTAGATCACGGCCAGGGTCATCAGGGAAAACAGGAAGCGAATTCCGCTGCAAGCTTCGGTCACTCCCAGGCGGGCGGCGTGCAGCAGGATAATGTTGCCCTCGCGCACCGCGGGCACGCCCACTCCCATCAGCAGCACCGTCGCCAGCTTGGAGGAGAGTATCTGCAGGGGAAAAGTAAGCTGGCTGGAAATGGTGGCCGAGGGCAGCATTAGAACCAGGAAGGCCAGGGGAAAGGCGGCGGCGGCCAGATGCTCCCAGCCGGCCAGGAACACGATCATGCCCACAACCAGCAGGAGCAGGGACATGCGGGGCAAAAAAAACTCCGAACTGGCCACGCCCACCATGAGCGCGAAAATGGCGAAAACAACAATCAGCAGGCCCGACCAGGCAGGCTTGAGCCGCAGTCCCGCCAGCCGCTTGCGGTCCTCCCACAACAGCAGCAGGGAAAACACGGGTACAAAGAAGGCGTAGGTGTAGTTGGGGTCCTGCCAGTACTGCCGCAGCAGGGGCAAGGCAAGGGGAGCGTAAAGCCAGCCGGTCAGCAGGCAAAGAACTCCCCCCTGCCAAATAAAGCGGTAGCGCCGATGAGAGGGGGTGGGCATGGCTGTCCAAAGCTGCATTCTAGCCAGTGCTTAGTCCTTCCTGCGGTACCTGCGCACGCGCCAGTAAACGCCCGCCAGGCCGGAGAACAGCAGCAGCGACATTCCAGGTTCCGGGGTTACGGCCAGCGGGGTTTCGGAGGAGGAATGGCCGGAATCAGGCAACATGCCCACCGGGGCGGCAAACAGGGGCAAGAGCCACCATTTCCTGCTCTTCCCGACCACGGAAGTTGGCAGCATCGGCGCCGGGCCGGGATCGGCCTTGGCGGGATCGGGATCCGGAGCCGCAATCATGGCGGCATAGGGCTGGCTGAAGGCTTCCTCAGGCGGCTCCAGGGCTGAACCCTTATCCCCGGGCACGCTGGCGACGCGGTTGCCGCAGCGCGTGCGGACGCTGATGTTACCGTCGGTCACCAGGGTTTCGCCGCGGTGGAGTGCGATCTTTTTCCGCGTCCAGTACACCTTCTGCCCAATGCGATAGGAAACAAACATAGACTCGTTTTGCGCCACCTGCACCAGGTGGGCGCGCTGGAAGTTAAAACCCTCAAACTGCCGGGCCACAACCGGGTCTTCGGCTACAGCCAGCTTCAGGTCGGCCACGCTCTTAACGCCCCCGGGAATGACCGAATAGGGATAAATCAGCCGGTTTTGCCCGTGCCCATATGAGGCGGCTCCGAAAGGAGAGTATTGTGGCGCCGCGGCCTTGTCTTGCGGCACGGGGACCGGGGCTGCCTCGGAAGATGCGGAAGAAAGAACGGGATCGGACTGCCGATGAGCCAGTTGCCAGGTGATGACTGCGGTAGCTGCAAATAAGAGCAGAACAAACAATTTCACCCGCATATGCCCACGGCTAGGGCCATTCCCGCGACGGTTAACGACACGTTCCCTGGGATCCGTCACGATATTGCTCCTCTAGTTGATGGGGGGAGATAAATGAAATAGCACACCGACTGCCAAACGGGGGCCGGGGGAATAGGCGTAGATTCATGCCCAAGCCCGGGGCTCGTAGCCGCAGTAGTGAAAAGAATTGCACTGGAAGCGCACTATCTTACTACAAGGGGCTGAGCACAAAACGGTGGAAAATTTCGCGGCAGGGCGCGCGGGCGAATGTTCCTTTTTGGCACTGGGGGAAAATAGAGTTTAGCCTTCCGCTAAGCATCGGCTCGGCGGACCACGCCCGCTGAGGGTCGCAATCGAGTAGAATTCGAGCCTGAGGAGTGAAGGATGGCAAGCGTATCAGATGTGGTGAAAACGCGCGTCACCCACAGCGCCAGTCCGGAAATGAGCGTTCTGGAAGCGGCGCGCATCATGACAGAGCGCAACATTGGGGCGCTTCCCGTGCTGCGCGAAGGACGTTTGGTGGGGATTTTCTCCGAGCGCGACGTGATGACGCGGGTGGTGGCCGCCGGGCGTAGTCCGGGCAGTACCCGGCTTTCAGAGGTAATGACGCCCTACCCACGAACGGTCTCGCCGGAAGAGACAATCGAAAATTGCTTGTTCATGATGAAGGAGTTCGGATTTCGCCACCTGCCTATCTGCGCCGGGGACGATTTTGTAGGTCTGGTCTCGGTCCGGGACCTGATGCTGTACGACCACCGCGCCCGCCCTGCCTAGGCTAAAACCTTCCTCGCCAGCGCGGGCAATGCGCACTACGCCGCAGTGGGACATATTGATGCCGACCTCGTGGAACTCGTCGGCTTGTTGCGCCGCTGATAAGGTTCCCATCCATCGCCGCTCTTGGGGAGAATACCCGGCCGCTATATACTGCGCCGCATGCCAATCCGGCAGCGACACGGATGTTTGACCTCGCTTTTCGGGCTTCTCGTCCTGGGTGTAGGCGTGGTCTATGGACTGGCGGCCGTGACCAGCCCCTGGGCGTTCCACATTGGCGGCCGTTGGACGCCGCTGTTGTACTGGTCGGGTTCGGGCAAGCTGGTCACCAAGAGCGGAACTTATCCCCTCTACCTTTATTTTTTCCCGGCTTCTCATTTTTCCCGGCTTCACCTGGACGGCGTGCGGCCCACGGGGGGGTTGCAGGGCGCGGGCTGGCTGTGCACCTCGCCGGGCGTGATGCAGCGTCTGAAACTGGGCGGCACGGTTTACGGGGGTTGGCGAAGCACCGAGGGCAGCTTGATGGCGTTTCGCCTGAACGAGCGAAAGATCTTTGATGTAGGCCAGAAGCAGGGCTACTTCGATCTATATGGCCGTTGGCAGGGGCCGGAACTCGTAATGAACGATCGCGGGAGATGGGGAGGCACGTTCCGCTCCGGCGTGAAAATAGAACACGCATCCGTCACCCTGGACTGGGGTCGTTACTCGGATTTCAAGGTCCTGTGCGCGAGCGCGACGCACTCCCCACCTCACTAGTGACAGGTATTGGTGGCGCTGAGCTTTCCCGCCGGTGATCTGAGGCCGCGGCCCGCATTCGGTTCGCCGCGGCAGGAAGCGCTAGCGAGTGCCTGTCTTCATCTCCGCCGGGCGCTGGTAACTCCCGGGGACAGCGCGAAAACTTATGGCCAGGCGGTTCCAGCTATTAATGGCGATAATCGCCAGAGTTAGATCCACCAGTTCCTTTTCGCTGAACTGGCTACGCGCTAACTCGAAAACTTCGTCGGGCACGTGGTCTTTGCCCACCAGAGTGACGGCCTCGGTCCAGGCCAGCGCGGCACGCTCGCGATCGGTGAAAAATGGCGTTTCCTCCCATACCGAAACCGCGTACAAGCGTTGTTCCGTTTCGCCCTCGGCCCGGGCATCCTTGGTGTGCATGTCCACGCAGTAGGCGCAGCCGTTGAGCAGCGAGGCGCGCATCCGGACAAGTTCCAGGAGTTTCAGTTCCAGGCCGCAATGCCGAACGTACTGTTCCAGCGTGTACACCGCGCGATAACCTTCAGGAGAGAGTTTTCCGGCGTCTACTCTTGGTTGCATTTGGGATTCTCCCTTTCTGCCGCTCAGCGGCCGTATCCATTCATCATTCCTTTCGATGACCAGCTTTGCACCCGCGACTCTGAAATATCGCAAAACGATAGGCTGTGACTGAAGTCATAGCACGCACGCAGGCTCTCACCTATTCATTAAAAGAGCCGACGCGTAGATGGCGAAGCAAACATGGTGCTTCCGAACAATGTGGGTTAAGGCTTTTGGCGATGCGCAGGGAGCAGCCTGCAACTCGCCCCGCCAAGTGGTAGTTTAGTCAGTTGGTCGGCGATGACCATGCGCAACCCTTCCCCGAGGTCCGGACCACAACTCGCGCTGTCAACTCTGTCGTTTGCCATCTGCTTCGCCGCCTGGGGGATGGTCAGCGCCTTTGCCCCGCGCTTTCGCGAACTGCTCGGCCTGAACGCCACTCAAACCGCGTTCCTGGTAGCCGTGCCCGTGTTGCTGGGAGCGGTGGCACGCATTCCGATGGGCATGCTGGCGGATCGCTTCGGGGGCCGGGCGGTGTTCAGCGGGTTGATGCTGGCCGTGGCCGTGCCCGCCTTCTGGGTCACGCGCGCAGGCGCCTACCATTCCCTGCTGGTGGTCGCGTTTCTCCTGGGATTGGCTGGGTCATCTTTCGCGGTGGGCATTCCTTTCGTCTCCCGCTGGTACCCGCAGGAGCGACAGGGCAGCGCGCTGGGCATCTACGGAACCGGCAATATTGGGCAGTCGGCGGCGGTGTTCGGCGGTCCGGTGCTGGCGGCGGCAGTCGGACTGCACAACGTCTTCCGCGGCATGGCGGTGCTGCTGGTGGTTTGGGCCATCGCCTTTGCCGTGCTGGCGCGCAATCCCCAGGCAGCGGAGCGTCCCAAGGGCTGGAGGGAAATGCTCGTTGTGATGGGAGGGCGGCCGCTGGCCTGGCTGCTGGCCGCGTTTTACTTTCTGACCTTCGGCGGCTTCGTCGCCTTTTCCATTTATCTGCCCAGCCTGTTGCGCGCTGATTTCGGGCTGGGCCTGATTGATGCCGGCTTCCGCACCGCCGGCTTTGTGGTGCTGGCCACGCTGGCGCGACCGGTGGGTGGCTGGCTCGCCGACCAGATCGGCGGGGCGCGCGTGCTCTCGGTGGTTTTTCTCGGCATTATTCCCTTCGCATTGTTGCTGATGTGGAACATAATGGCGCCTTTCACCGTGGGCGCGCTGGGTTGCGCGCTGCTGCTGGGAATCGGCAACGGCGCGGTGTTCAAGCTGGTGCCCCAATATTTCCCGGTGGAGAGGGGAACGATTACCGGACTGGTGGGCGCTCTGGGCGGACTGGGAGGATTTTTCCCGCCCATCCTGCTGGGCTTCTTCCGCGACCACACGGGAAAAGTGTGGCCGGGGTTCGTGCTGCTGGCGGTGGTTTCCGCGGTCCTCTACTGGGCCAATCGGCGTGTGTTTGTGCCGCGCCAGGAGAGCCTGGAAGAACTGCTGCCGGCCGAACTCACGCGCACCGCTGACCGCATGCGCGCGGGCGCCTGGGCCACGCTGTGGACAGGCTTGCTGGTGGCGGCCATCGTGGTGGGCTCCCGCAACCTGGAGAATTTTGATCCTGCGCTGGTGGCCTACACCTTCGCCATCATCTTTGCCACCTGGGGCGTGGTCTATCACTACAACGTATGGCTGAGCAAGCCGACCACGCGCATTTACTGGGACCGCGGCTGGCACTTGTTTGTCCAGCGCGGGCCACTACGCAGCCTGGGACGTCTGCTGGGCCTGGCGGGCACCCACATTATCGGGCAATCATTTATCCGCCGGCGCTCGCGAATGCGCTGGTGGATGCATCAGCTGATTTTCTGGGGCTGCATTCTGGCGGTAATCATTACTTTCCCGCTGGTTTTTGGCTGGATTTCGTTTCGCAGCGCGCTCAACGACCAGATGACTTATGTAGGCTACCTGTTCGGGGTGCCGGCCTTCCGCTTTCCGGCTTTGTCGTTCGAAGCTGAGGTTGCATTTCACGGGCTGGACATCGCCGCCTTCCTGGTGCTGGGCGGAATCTTTCTCTCTCTGTGGCGGCGCATGCGGGACCGGGGCGCGCAGGCGGTGCAGAGCTTTGCGCTGGACTTTTTCCCCATCATTCTGCTGTTCGCCATCTGCGTTACCGGGCTGGCTCTGACCGCTTCGCAAGCCTGGCTGCGCGGCCAGTACTATGGCTTTCTTTCCATTACGCACGCGATCGTGGTAATTGCCGCGCTGCTTTATTTGCCCTTTGGCAAGTTCTTCCACATCTTCCAGCGGCCGGCACAGCTGGGGGTGAAGCTCTATCACCAGGCGGGCGAGGAGGGGGAGGGCGCGCTGTGCGCCCGCTGCGGGCAGCGCTTCGCTTCGCGCATGCAGATTGACGACCTGGAACGTGCGCTGCCGCGGCTCAACTTCAACTACGCGCTGCCGGAACCGGCAGGCAACTGGCAGGAGCTATGTCCCGCGTGCAAGCGCAACACGCTCTCGCGGGCGCAACTGCGGCTAAAGGAGGAAGCGCGTGGCTAAACCGCCGGCAGCGCTGCGTGAACTGACCGCCGCCTTCGGGCCGCACCTGAACTACACGCCCGTCGGTGGGTGGCGCGAGGAGTCCACCCATCCCTACCACCTGGTGAAGACGCACTGCTGCTTCTGCGGCCAGCAGTGCGGCATTCAGCTCAAGGTAGAGGAAGAGAAGCAGCGGGTGATCGGCTTCGAGCCCTGGGAGGAGTTCCCTTTCAACCGTGGGATGCTTTGTCCCAAGGGGGTAAAGCGGTATCTGCAGAGCGAGCATCCCGACCGCCTGCTCGATCCCCTCATGCGAACCGAGAGCGGTTTTCGAAAGGCCCCCTGGGATGAGGCACTGGACTTCACCGCCCGGCGACTGCGTGAACTACAGGAAAAATATGGAAAGGATGCGGTGGCAGTTTATGGCGGAGCTTCTCTGACCACGGAGAAAACCTACCTGGTGGGCAAATTCGCCCGGGTGGCGTTGGGCACGCGGCACGTGGACTACAACGGACGGCTGTGCATGGTCTCGGCCGGCCACGCCTATAAGCCGGCGTTCGGGGTGGACCGCAGCCTGCTCCCGTGGGAGGACATCCCCAAGGCGAAGGTGCTCCTCATTGTAGGCGCCAACATCGGCGACTGCGCTCCGATCACCACTGATTACGTGTGGCGCTGCCGCGATAACGGCGGCAAGCTCATCGTGGTAGACCCGCGGCTTACGCCCATCGCGCGCAACGCCGACCTGTTCCTTCCGGTGCGGCCAGGCACCGACCTGGCGCTGCTGATGGCCATGCTGCACGTGGTGCTGCGCGACGGGCTGGAGAACCGCACGTTCATTGTTGAACACACTACCGGCTTCGAGGCGGTGGCGGAGTCGGTGAAGGCGTGGGACCCGCGGCGGGCGGCGGATATGACCGGCGTCCCCCCGCAGAACATCGAGAAGGCGGCACACTGGTTCGCCGAAGCCGAACGTGCGATTGCGCTGCACGCGCGCGGCATCGAACACCACTCCAAAGGTGTGGAGAACTGCACCGCCGTCATCAATCTGTGCCTGGCCACGGGGCAAATCGGGCGCGAGGGCGCAGGCTGTTCCATGATTACCGGCCAGGGCAACGGCCAAGGCGGCCGCGAGCAGGGACAGAAGTGCGATCAACTGCCCGGGCAGCGCCAAATTGACGATCCCGAAGCGCGGCGCCACGTGGCCAAGGTATGGGGTATTCGCGAGGACGAAATTCCCGGCAAAGGCCTGACCGCCGAGGAAATCATGGAAGCAATTCATCGCGGAGAGATCAAAGGACTGCTCTCCATGTGCTTCAATCCCATCGTCTCGCTGCCGGACGCGAACTTCACCCGCGAGGCGCTGGAGAAGCTGGAATTCTTCGGAGTCATTGACTTTTTCCTTTGCGAAACGGCCCAATTTGCCGACGTGGTGCTGGCGGGCAGCCTACACGAGGAAGAAGAGGGTTTGAGCTGCAGCGCGGAAGGACGCGTGATTCACATTCAGAAAGCGGTTGACCCACCGGCCAAT
>Ga0075276_10000065_pt1 | contig 31770 bp, 28 predicted proteins | sample SF_Rice_5C_80N_4_FD_69770 | JGI IMG/M metagenome (GOLD analysis project Ga0075276, IMG submission 69770) | Rice paddy soil microbial communities from Twitchell Island, California, USA - SF_Rice_5C_80N_405 | ecosystem: Environmental > Terrestrial > Soil > Paddy field/soil | place: USA: Twitchell... | reverse complement strand
CAGTGAGCATAGACCTTGGTTGAGTTGGCGGCATAAAGCAGGCCGTGAATGTTGATCTTGCTCACATTGCCGGCTCCCGAATTGCCGTTGGTTTGCCTGCTGAAGCTATTCGCTGTGCTCGTGTTGTTGGCGGTTTCCGCCGCTAGAGTAGTGGTGGGTTGAATTCTTATTGTGCCGGCTTGAGCCATGTTCACCAGCAGGAAAGCAGTGCTTACCGTGAGCACCAGAGTGCGACGCATGCTACACCTCCAGCGGGCCCGAAATGCAAGCGGCTGCGTAACCTGTGGGGTGGGACAATGCGATTCGTGAGCAGCCCTAGCTGGAAATGAAAGTTACTTACCTTGGTGCGGGCCTGCTATGACCGGCGTCATATGCGTGTGTGACTACGCTGGAACAGGTGCCCGCGATGGCCGGAGTGATTGGGAACCGAAGGCGGCCGTCTTGCGTATTTAGTAGTAGACTGGCGCTGAGCGGAGGCGTCGCGGCATGGACCTTATCGCTTTTTTCTTTCCCTTCCTGTTGGGGCCATTCTTCGGCTTCGGTTTTTTGATTTATTTCACGCCCACGATTGTGGCGCTGGCGCGGCACAAGCGGAACACGCTTTCCATTTTCCTGTTGAACCTCTTCCTGGGCTGGACCTTGATCGGCTGGATTGCCGCTCTGGTGTGGGCGAGCACAGTTGACGTTCCGGCGCCGGCGCGCTAGGAACCGCAGCCGCGGAACCAGGCAATTCTGGGCGCCCCCCTCCGTTTGCTCACCCTTCCATGTGTCGCGCATCACCGCAACCCAGCCGCCAAGGGGCGACCATGAAGATGAGCCGGGCGCGACCCACGGGCTGAAGACCAGGACGAGCGAACCTGCTCACCTTCGGTTCGAACGAACCGACGGTCCGTGTGCCGCGCTCGGCAAGCTTTCTGAAAGGAATACGAGCATGGCACAAACCGCCTTCGCCAATGCTGCTGATGTGGAAACTGAGCGTTTGAAGACCGCAGTTGCCGACGCCCTGGAGGATGGAGTGCACGCCGCACGCCGCGCCATGAAGCACGGCCTGTCTGTAGCCGAAGACATCATGGACGACGCCACCCACGAGGTGAAGCGCCACCCGCTGCAGGCGGTGGCTACCACTTCCGTACTATCCTTTACGGCCGGAGTACTGGTGGGCTGGGTCATATTCGGGCTAAGAAAACGCTGACCTCCCGGAACTTGTCGGCTGCAACTTGGGGCCGCCCGGGAACGCAGGTTGAAACGCATCCGGTAACCAGCTTCCGGTGGCGCTGCGGTTTTGTGCGCCTCCCCGGCCAATCAGCGCTAAGCTAGTAGAGAAGGAGTTGGGGAATGCCCACCAGATCCGCAGCCAAGCCGCCACGCGCTCCTGATTCAGCCCAAGCCGTCGAACATCTCAGCCGGGCCCGCCAGGTGCTGAAGAGCCTGCGCGAAAAACTGGAAGACGCCGAGCACCACGCCCAGTTGGATGAGGCCATCACCAAGGTGGAACTGGCTCTGAGCGCGTTGACCATTCAGACCGGCGGCTTTCTCTAACCAGGGCGCAGGCGGCAGCTTCCTGCCGGCCGCGGTCTGGGGGTGGAGGCACAAAGCCCTGGAAGTGACATTCACCCCGGAAGAGCACGAATTAATCACCGAAACCCTGGAAGAACACCATCGCGAATTGCTGCGTGAGATCTGCCGTACCGAGCATCGCGAGTTCAAGGCGGTGCTGCGCCGCCGCCGCGAAGAAATGGTCTAGGGCGTGCTCAACAAGCTGGCCAGGTACGCCTCGGCGGCGTGAGCATCAAGCCGGCGATTCTGGTTTAGAACGCCAGGCTCACGGCCATCAAGGTGAGGTCATCGCTTAGTGCGGCAGTGCCGCGAAATCTATCCAGGTCCTTCCGGCAGGCGCCCAGCAGGATTTTCGGCTCCGCTCCGCAATCAGCCGCCAACTGGCGCAAGCGCTCCGCGCCGTAAGCCGTCCCGGAACTATCCTCCGCTTCCGTCAGGCCATCGGTATAAAGCAGCAGGCTCTCGCCCGGCCGCAAATGCACTCGCGAGAGGGCAAATTCCTGGCTGCAAAACATGCCCAGGGGCAGGCCGGTGGAGGGGAGTTCCGCCACCTCGCCGGCATGGATGTGCAGGCAAGGCAGGTGGCCGGCGTTGCAGAGTTCGACCTCGCCGGAGGCCCGCGCGTGCCCACACACCAGGGTCGCGTAGTGAGTGGTCAGGGTGGTTTCGCAGAAAGCGCGGCTGGCCTGAGTAACCAGTTCGCCCAGGGGCAGGCCGGCGGAGATAAGAGCGCGGAACAGGGCGTGCAGATTGGACATCAACATGGCGGCGGCGATGCCTTTGCCGGAAACATCGCCCAGCATGAAGTACAAGCCGCGATCGGCGCCATCCACGACGTCGCAATAATCGCCGCTGACCAGGCCGGCTGGCTGATAATGATAAGCAATCTGCCAAGGGCCAAAGCGGGAGTCGGCTTTGGGCAGCAGCCCGCTCTGAATCTGGCGCGCCAGCCGCAAGTCGTGCTCCAGCGCCCGCTGGTCCGCAGGGGTGAGGTGATCGAGACAGAAACAGGCAAGCGGGTCGGCGGCCAACCGTTCCGGTTCAATGGCGTCGTGGCAGAGCTGGCAAAGCCCATAAGTGCCACTGTCCATGCGTTCCAGGGCCTGGTCCACCTGCTGCAGCAAATGAATCACTTTCGCGCCCGGAGACAAGCCGGTGATGGATTTTTGCAGCGTATGCCGCCGATTCAAGAGTTTTTCACGCAGGATGGGGTCGAGGGAGGTGGCCATTTCTTCTCCAGTAACGCCCCCAGCATACGTGAAATGATTTGGCATCGGCCATCCGAAGCTTGCGCCCTATTGCCGGGAGAGAGCAAAAATGGCAGGATTTAGGGCGAACCAGCTGTGAAGTGACCAAAGTGCGGTCCCCGGCGCCGACTTCGCAGTTTTGCCCGCGGCCGCCGCGGTAGCGGCCCTATGACCTTCTGAACCGAGGAGTTGCGGGCGAGCCCGCTTTCCCAACCATCCCGGAAGGGAGGGCCGCCCGTTACTTCAGTTACTTTCGCCTGTTTCCCCAGCAAAAATACAATTCATGCTGAGAAAGTGCTTTGGCCGGAACTGGTTATGGTGCCTCCGCCGAACACTGAATGTCCTTTTCGGTGAAATGAGGACGATTGTCCCAACACACCATAATGCGGCGCTCGACTCGGATTCGGTGGCAAATCCCGATCCAGATCACGAGTGTTGATCCACGTTTTCCATTTAATGAAACTTGCGAAACCGTGGCCGTGAATGCGCACGGCTGTGGAGTGATTTGCCACATTACTCTGGAGAAGGGCACGCCGGTAAAAGTGGGATTGCTGCCCGATAATCGCGAGGTCATGGCGCACATCGCCGACGTGGTAAAGCTGGGAGAGGACGGGCGCGCCTGGTTGTTGGGAGTGCAACTGGACGTGCCGGGCAACGTGTGGGGGGTGCGCAATCCGCCCCATGACTGGGAAAAATCAATTGCCGGTCAGGGGGAGAAGGCGGGGGCTCCGCTCGCTGCCAGTGCTGCCGCCGGGGCCGGAGCTTCAGGCGTGGCCGCTTCCACAGCAACGCTGGCGGCGCCCGAATTCTCCATTGTGAATCCCGCGCCGCCGGCAAGCCCTCCGGTTGCCGTGCAAAGCGTGGCTGTAGCCCCGCCTCCAAAAATTGATGCAGCCAAGCCGGCAACCGCGGGCCACGACAATGGCGGCTCCGGACAGCGCGCTTCCGAGTCGGAAGGAAGCAATGGCGCGCAAACTGGCGGAAGGCTGGCGTACACCGTCCGCGATCGCGACTGGGTGGAATTGCGCCGGCAGATGGGAGAACACCTGCAAGATCTGATGTGGCAGGTGGACGATCAGGTCGAAACCAAGCTGGAACACTGGAAAGAGCAGATGGTGGATGCCGAGGCGCGGCTGGAGTCGCTTTGCCAGCTCCAGGACCGGCTGCAAGCTCACGTCACTGTGCTCAGCGAGATCGTCAAAGAGAAAGTTAAGCCGGAGGCAGAAAGCAGCAGCCCAGCGGGAGCTTCGGACGCGGCGTCCCACGCTCAAGCCGGCGACTCCGGGCAGGCGGCGGCGAGTGCGGCCCAGGTAGAGGAAATCCGGCAGCTGCAGCAATGGATGCAGTCGCTCATTCATCTGGTGCCGCAGGCGGTGGAGCAGCATGCCAACGAGGCGGTGGGAGCAGCGGAACAGAGACTGCACGCGCAGGCAGAAGAACAATTTGAGGGCCTGCGAAAGCAGCTGGCAGAACTGCAGGAGCGCCTGCAGGAGGCAACAGCAACCCAGTCCTCCGCCGCCCAGCAGGGCGTGGCGGAAGAGGAGAGGCGCAAGGCGTCAGAAGATGCTTTGCAGGCCACCGGCGAAGAAATTCGGGCATCCCTGCAGCACTCCCTGCGCGAGCAAACAGAAAAACTGCAAGACCAGCTTAAGCAGGCACAACAGGCGGCACAGGATGAGGCCGAGCGTCTGCGCAAGCTGCAGGAAGAGGCGGCGGCGCAGACGAACCAACGCTCGGCTGACGCCAGTGACCAAGCGGAGCAGCTCAGGGCGGCGCAAAACAGCGTGCGCGAAATCGGCGATCAGTTGCGAGCCGAGCTGCGCGCCACTCTGCAGGCCGAGCTGGAGGCCCAGAAGCAGCAAATGCAGCAAGCCGCAGCGGCGGTGGAGGAGAAATCCAGCCGTCTGCAAGCTCAGATCAGCGAACTCAGCGCCAGCTGCGAGGAAGCGCGCCGCGCGCGCGAGTCGCTGGAGTCCATGGTGGCATCGTTGACCCAGGCGGCCAGCCAGCAGATCAAGGAAGATGTCACCACCGGGCTGCAAAGGTTCACCAGCGAAGTGCAGCAGGAGGCCGAGCGCCGGGAAAAGGAAATCGCGGAGAAGGTGGCGGAGGCACAGCGACTCGCCGCCAGCGCGCAGGAACAGCTGCGGCAAATAACCAGGCAGTCGGGCGAACTCTCTGCCCGGCTGGAGCAGGGAGAGCGCAATCGCGAATCCCTGCAAGAACAACTGGAATCCGCCATCTCGGCGGCTGAGCAGAGAGTGGAGAGCAGCGCCGCCGGGCTTCTGCAGCGGGTGGGCAGTCAGTCTGAGGAACAAATCAAGCGCCTGGAAGAGCAGGTGAGCGCGCAGCAGAAAAAGCTGGACGAGTTGACTCAGCAAAGGCAACAAGAGCTGCGTTCGGCGCTCGACGCGCACATGGCGGAATTGCGCAATTCCTCGGAAAGCATGCTGCGCAAGGTAAGCGATGAGCTGCGCGGGTCACTCAATAGCCATCTGAAGGAGGAATTCGCCAGCCAGCGCCACATCTGGGAGAAGCAGAGAGAGGCCAGCCAGGCGGAGAAGGCATGGGTGGAGACCCGGGCCAACGAGCTGGCGGGCCGCTGGGAAGCAAGGCTGCAGGGCTACATCGAGCGCGCTACCGGCGAAGCGGTGAATAAGCTGCGCACCGATGTGGAGAGGGCGGCAGCCGAGATCATCCGCGAGCAGATGGAGGCGGTCGAGAAACGTCTGAGCCGTTCGCTGGAGCCGGTACTTTTGCGTGCCGAGAACAGCAGCCACGGTCTGGAGAAGCTGCTGGCTTCAGTTCAGCAGGAAACGCAGCGCGCGGAGGCGGAGAACGCTGCCTTCCAGCGCCACAGAGATGGCGCCCAGGACTGGATGGAAAAGCAGATGGAGCGGCTGCGGCAGGCGGTGCACGACGCTGTGGTCGAGACCAGCGGGGAAATCAAAGGCCGCATCCACATGGCGGTGGAGATGGCGCGCGAACCCATCGAGCAGCGCAGCCGGGAAGCCCAGCGCCAGGTGGAGGAACTGGCGGAACGCAAGTCGCGGGAAATGAGCGATCGCCTGATGGAATTCGAGAAGGCCATGACCCCGCGGCTGGAGAAGCATCTGGCCGAAGTGATGGAAAAATTCCAGAAAGATACCAGTGAAATAGCTCAGAAGTCGGTTCACCGCTGCCAGGACGACCTGGCGGAGACTCTGGATTCCATGCTGCACCTGGTGCGCGGCAAGCGCGAGGGCAAGGCAAAGTAAGACTTACTCGCTTATTACCAGCTCCCCGTTTTCCACCCGCAGATCTTTCACGAATAGCGGCAGCTTCATTTTTTCGCGGTTCTCCGGGTCGGCCAGCTTGTGCTGCAGCGCGGGATTGACCATAGAGACGGGCACACTTAAGTCCCCCACCTTGAATTCCGTGGGTTCAAAGGTAACGTAGCCATTTCGACTGCCCAAGTGGCCGGCTACAGTGATGTAAACGTCCCTGCCATAGAGCTCGGTCAGGAACTGCCCCTTCACTATGTCATCGTCAAAGCTTACCAGGGTGGACTTGATGGGCACCTGTTCGGCTGCGGGCTGTGGCGCAGGCTGCGAGGCTGGACGGGGACCCGCCGACGCAATTTGCGGAGCCGTTGCCTGCACGATAGCGGCATTCACCTCGGGTGCGGTGAAGTGGACTTCGGTGCCCGTATCACCTGCCGCCTGCGCATTGGCCAGTTCGGTAAGCTTCTGCTGGAAAGACTCGGCGTTCTGCTGGACCACAGCCGGATCGAGGGCCGGGGCGACCGGGGCGGGACTCTTCAGCAGCAGCAAGATACCGATTACCAGCCCGCCAAAACTCGCCCAGCGCACCACCCGGTAGATCTGCTTGATTTGCTCCATCCTGAGTACGCTAGCCCATCCCGCGTCAAGGTCAAGTGACCGGAGGGCTAATCCGCAGGGTACAATCGCGGCCATGGCTGAAGGCGAACTGCGGAGCAAGGCGGCGCTGGTAACGGGAGGAGCGCGGCGGATCGGGCGGGAGATCGCCCTGGCCCTGGCGGCAGCTGGCGCAGACGTGGCCATCACCTACCTGGAATCAGCGCGTGAAGCGCGGCAAACAGCTGAGGACATTCGCCGAATGGGGGTACGGGGCGTTGCCCTGGCCTGCGATGTGCGGCAGGAAAGAAGCGTGCGCAACGCGGTTAAAAGAGTAGCAGGCGAATTCGGCGGCCTGGACGTGCTGGTCAACAACGCCGCCATTTACGAGACGGTGGAGTTCGAAAAGATCACTCTGCGCCGGTGGGACGATATGTTCGCCGTCAATGCCCGCGGTCCGTTCCTGATGTCGCAGGCCGCGCTCAAGCCCCTGCGGCAGCGCCAGGGACGCATCATTCACCTGGGTTCCCTGGGTGGGCTGCGGCCCTGGGCTACTCATGCTCACTACTGCGCTTCCAAGGCGGCGCTCACCATGCTGACACAGGTGATGGCCAAAGCGCTCGCACCGGAAATCGCGGTGAATTGCGTGGCCCCAGGGATGATTGACCTGGGAGACGGCAGGGATGCCGCCTTGCTGAGACGAGTGGGGAGGAAGACTCCTATGCAGCGCAATGGAAGGGCGGAGGAAGTGGTGCGCGCGGTACTTTTCTTCGCCACCGCACCCCTGTTTGTTACCGGGCAGGTGCTGGCCGTGGATGGCGGGCTGGGACTGGAGTAAATGTGTCCCGGTGCAATGGGTCCGCGAAGAGCCCAAATAGCCCAGGTCTGATGAAAAATGCAACAGGCAATCCAGGGGCCGCAACGCCCCAGAGATTTTCAACATGGTTGTGGAAAATTATGTGGAAAACTGGGTCAGTATCGAAGTAAGCCTCTCAACATACGTAACTTCTACGGGTTGCACCTGTTAAAGTGCGCAGCTGCAGGAAGAAAATCACAGCGACTCAAAATTGAAGGTGCGCATAGACAAGTTGCTGGTGCAAAGGAAGCTGACGCCCTCGCGGGAGCGCGCCCAGGCCCTGGTGCTTGCCGGACGTGTGCTGGTCAATGGGCAAAAGGTTGAAAAAGCGGGGGCGGAGGTGGATTCAGAGGCGGAAATCCGCCTGCTGGGACCGGACCTGAAATATGTGAGCCGCGGCGGTTTGAAGCTGGAAGGGGCGCTGCATCATTGGAAGGTGGATGTGGCGGGGAAGATCTGCCTGGACGTCGGGGCGTCCACGGGCGGTTTTACCGATTGCCTGCTGCAACACGGGGCGGCGCGCGTGATTTCATTAGACACCGGGTATGGACAAATTAACTTCCGCCTGCGGCAGGATGCCCGGGTGCGCCTCCTGGAAAAGACCAATGCGCGCTATCTGAAACCCGAGGATATCGGGGACGCCGTGGACCTGGTGGTCATGGACGTGTCATTTATCTCCGCAACCCTGGTGCTGCCGGCAGTCGTGGCTGCCGCATTTCCAGCTGCGCGACGTGTTAACAAAAAGCTAATTGTGCTGGTAAAACCGCAATTTGAGGTAGGCAGGGAAAGGGTGGGAAAAGGCGGGATTGTGCGCGACCCGGAAGCGCAAAAGCAAGCGGTGGAGAAGGTGCGCGTGCAGTTGCTGGAACTGGGCTGCCGCGAAACCGAGGTCACGGAGTCTCCCATCCTGGGAGCACAGGGCAATCGGGAATTCCTCTTGTATGGCACGTTCTAGGGGCCGGCGGCTGACCAGCTTCAGGCGCAGGCTGTACAATCAGCGATTCTGATTCAGGGACATAGTGGACATGAAATCGGCCGCCATTTTTTCCAAGCCCGCCAAACCGGAACTGGCGCAAATTGTGCCGGAACTGCTGCGCTGGTTCCAGGAGCATGACTACAAGGTGGTGGTGGACCATGAGACGGCGGCCTACGCTTCCGGACCGGAGGTGGTGGAACGTTCAGCGGTGGCCGCCCGCAGCCCCAAGTTTGTGGTCGTGCTTGGGGGCGACGGCACATTGCTGGCGGCGGCACGCGCCGTAGCCAGGGCCGGAATACCCGTGTTGGGGGTAAACCTGGGCTCGCTTGGCTTTCTGACCGAAGTGCCACTGGCGGACCTTTATTCCACCCTGACGGGCATGGACCAGAACAAGTGCGGCACGGAACTCCGCTCCATGCTGGATTGCCAGTTGCTGCGCGAGGGTAAATGCGTAGCCCAGTATCACGCGTTAAATGATGTGGTGGTGAACAAGAGCGCCATCGCGCGACTGGCCGATTTCGACCTTTATATTGACCAGGATTTTGTCTCCAACTACAAGGCAGACGGACTTATCGTGGCCACGCCCACGGGTTCGACGGCGTATTCGCTGGCGGCGGGAGGGCCCGTCCTTATGCCCTCGGTGGAAGGTTTTGTGATCACGCCGGTTTCGCCCCATGCGCTCACCCACCGGCCCCTGGTGGTGCGCGACTCGGTAGAAATTTCCATCGTGGTCAAGGCGGCGGAGGAGAATGCTTTCCTCAGCGTGGACGGCCAAGTCGGCATGCCGTTGCTGGAAGGCGACCGGGTTACTTGCCGCAAGTCGCAGCACAAGGTGCAGTTGTTGCGCATGAAGCGGACATTTTTCGATGTGCTGCGTACCAAGCTGAAGTGGGGACAGAGATAGTGGCCAGTGGTCAGTGGCCAGTTGCCAGTGGTCAGTTGGGACGCGCCAGCGCTGACCTGTTTTCGCCCAGGACTTAATGCCCATAGCTCGAATCAAATCGCTTGCAGGCTGCAATTTCGCGGTTCAACTCATGCTCCTGCTCGTTTTGGAGGGCGCGATTTGGGCGCAGGACCAGAACCGGCCGTCGGCGGACCTGATCATAACCAACGCCAAGGTGTACACGGTAGATAAGCAGCAACCGCGGGCGGAAGCGGTGGCGGTGCTGGGGGAACGCATTGCGGCGGTGGGCAGCGCCTCAGCCATTGACGCCTGGCGCGGACCGGGGACGCGGGTGATTGACGCCGGCGGCAGGCTGGTTTTGCCCGGCTTCAACGATGCCCACGTGCACTTCTTGGACAGCGGGCTGGGGCTGGCCAGCGTGCAACTGAAAGATGCCGGCAGCCCGCAGGAGTTTGCGTCACGCATCGCGCAATACGCGGCCAAACAGCCTAAGGGACGGTGGATCCTGGGAGGAACCTGGGACGAGCAGCGCTGGAACCCGCCCCAACTGCCCACCCGGGAGGTGATTGACAAGGTCACACCTGACAACCCGGTGGCCGTGGGGCGATACGACGGCCACATGTATCTGGCCAATTCCCTGGCACTGAAGCTGGCGCACGTCACGGCCGCGACTCCCGATCCGCCCGGGGGAGAGATCGTGCGGGACGCGCACGGCAATCCTACGGGCATTCTGAAAGACGCGGCCAAGAGCCTGGTCGAGGCAGTCATTCCGCCGCTCAGCCATGAGCAACGGCTGGAAGCCGCGCGCAGCGCCCTGGCGCTCGCCCGCAAGGTCGGCGTGACCAGCGTGCAGGAGATGGCCAATTCCAATGAGGATTTGTCGCGCAACCTGAAGACTTACGAGGAGCTAGAGGAAAAAGGAGAGTTGACCAGCCGCATCTACGTGGCGCCTCTGATTGACGACTGGGAGAGTTACGCCCGGGTTGGCATGCGGCACGCCTTCGGCTCCAGCCTTCTGCGCACGGGCGCGATGAAAGCATTTGCTGACGGTTCGCTGGGATCAACTACGGCCTACTTTTTCCAGCCTTATACAGATGACCCCAAAACTCGCGGCCTGCTCACCGACGAAATGCAGCCACTTTCCAAGATGCGCGCGCGCCTGATCGGAGCCGACAAGGCGGGTTTGCAACTCTGCGTGCACGCCATCGGCGATGAGGCAATTTCTCTGGTACTGGACCTGTATCAGGATGTGGTCAAAGCCAATGGAGAAAAGGATCGGCGCTGGCGCATCGAACACGCCCAGCACATGGCGCCCAAGGATTTTGAGCGCTTTGCCCGGCTGGGAGTGATCGCCTCGGTGCAGCCCTATCATGCCATTGACGACGGGCGCTGGGCGGAACGCCGCATTGGACCGGAGCGGATCAAGACCACCTATGCATTTCGGACATTTCTGGATCAGGGCGTACGACTGGCGCTGGGCACCGATTGGGACGTAGCGCCGCTCAACCCCCTGCTGACCATTTATGCGGCGGTGACGCGAGCCACCCTCGATGGCAAGAATCCCAACGGCTGGATGCCGGAGCAGAAGCTCAGCGTGGCAGAAGCAGTGCAGGCCTACACCATGGGCTCGGCTTATGCGGAATTTCAGGAAAAAGAGAAGGGCTCGCTCACGCCCGGCAAACTGGCCGACATGGTGATTTTAAGCGACGACATCTTCACCATTGATCCCAAGCTGATCCGAAACGTGGAAGTGGAAACTACCATCGTGGGCGGCAAGGTGGTGTGGCAAAGGACGGCGCAGTAGCCTGGCGCGATGTCCTATATGATGTCAAAAGAAGGGTCCTTGAGCGATCGTGACGGGCATTGGCATCCCCACCTGATGTTCTTCGTTTCAGGAACCGATGCTGCCGCCTGGGGAGCAAATCTCACAAGGTCCCCGATTCTGGCGGCCGATGACAAGCAAGACCGAATGACGGTGTTTCTGATTGCCGTCCGCAAAGTGGTCAGACGGCCCGCCTGATTCCAGGGGCGGAGGCCTCCGGGTTAAGGCTTCAGGTTTTCCAGTCGCAGCAGGTCAGAAAGTTTCTCCCGGCGCCGGATAAGGCGCGCCTTACCGCCATCCACCAGAACCTCGGCGGGACGCGGGCGGGTGTTGTAGTTGGAGGCCAGCACCATACCGTAAGCGCCGGCGTCGAGGATGGCCAGCAGATCACCATCCTTCACCGGCGGCATCTCGCGGCCGCGGGCAAAAAAGTCTCCCGTCTCGCAGATGGGGCCAACCACGTCGAACAATTCGTGCTCGCCGGCCGGACGGAGCAGGACGGGCACGATTTCGTGGTAAGCGTCGTAGAGTGCGGGCCTGAGCAGGTCATTCATGGCCGCATCCACCACCAGAAATTTCTTGCCGTTGTTGCTCTTATGATAAAGCACGCGGGTGAGAAGCACGCCCGCCGGTCCCACGATGGAGCGTCCGGGCTCCAGCAGTAAATGCAGTTTGAGGCCGCGCAGGGGGGCGAAGAGGGCGGCGGCATAGTGGGCGGTAAAATCCGCAAACTCGGGCAGGCCAAGCTGAGTATAGGAAATGCCGAGCCCGCCGCCGGCGTCCACGTAGCGAATGGTGTGGCCGTCCGCGCGCAAGCCCCGCACCAGGTCCGCCACACGCTCCATGGCGGCAGTAAACGGTGCCAGGTTGGTAATCTGCGAGCCGATGTGCACGCTGACGCCGGCAACCTCCAAAAACAGGCTGTCGGCGGCGCGGGCGTAAAGGCGGGGAGCATCGTGAGTGGGCACCCCAAACTTGTGACGATGCAATCCGGTGGAGATGTAGGGATGGGTTTCCGCGGGCACATCGGGATTGACGCGCAGGGCGACGCGGGCAGTAACGCGGCGGCGCTCGGCGCGTTCGGCCAGCAACTCCAACTCACTTTCACTCTCCAGGTTAAACAGCAGGATGCCGGCTTTGAGGGCCGCATCCATTTCAGCAGCAGTTTTGCCCACGCCGGAGAAGACGACCTTCCTGGCGGCGCGGCGGTCCGCCTGCAGTACGCGCTCCAGTTCGCCTCCGGAGACCACGTCGAAGCCGCAGCCTAGTCCCGCCAACAGCCGTAAGATCGCCAGATTGGAATTAGCCTTTACGGAGTAGCAGACGGTGTGGGGGGAGCCGCGGAAGGCGCGGTCGAACTCGCGATAGCGTCGCCGAATTGTGCCGGCGGAGTAGCCGTACAACGGGGTAGAGAACTCTTCAGCCAGCGAGGACAGGGGAACACGCTCGCAATACAGCGCGGCCTCCGCGGCCGCACTCTTGTCTCGGCGACCTGCGATCCGGCGGTATGCGAAGCCGGGCGAGCGCAAAGGGACGGGAAGTGGGGCGGGAGGTTTAGCTGCAGATTGGGATTTGGACTTGGCCACCTACTTGACCTTCAAAGCGACCACGGTTTGATCGTCGAAAGCCTCCACCCCGGCGGCGTGATGGTTGACCGCGGTGAAGATCTCCGCGACCACATCCGTGGCTGAGCCTTCGCCAGTGCGGGCCACCACCTTCTCCAGGCGTTCCCGTCCGAATAAGGTGCCGTTGTGGCTGCGGGCGTCGAGAATGCCGTCGCTGAAGAAGACAAACAGGTCACCGGGATGGGTTTCAAAGCCGAATTCGTCGTAATCGGCATTCTCGAACAAACCCAGGGGAAGACCGGTGGCTTCGATGATTTCAACTTTGCCCTTGTGCCAGTAAATGGGGCGGGGCAGGCCGGAGTTGGCGATGCGCAGGTGGCGTTCCTCGTCGTCCCAAACCGAATAGATGATGGAAACGAACTGGGCTTCGATGGGGCGCTCGCCCAGGGAGAGGTTCACGGCGGAAAGCATTTCAGCGGGCGAGGGCTCAACCGCGCAGTGCGAACGCATGATGCCGCTGACCAGGGCGGCGTAGATGGCGGCGGGTGCGCCCTTGCCGCTGACATCGCCTACGGCGATGGCGTGCCGGGCCAGCGAGTAGTCGAGGAAGTCGTAGAGGTCTCCGCCGATGGCGCGGGCCGGCACAAAGCGCGCGGCCACGTCCAGGTTCTTCATCTTGGGCTGCGCCGGAGGCAGGAGCCGGATCTGCAACTCGCGGGCCAGGGTCAGGTCGCGCTCCAGGCGGCGCTCCTGTTTCGCTACCTGTTCGTACAGGCGGGCATTCTCGATGGCGATGGCAATCTGCGCCGCCAGCGTGGTGACGGTGCGCTGGTGGTCCTCGGTGAAATATCCCACCCGGGTGTGCTCGATATCGAGCACGCCGATGGCGTTATCCTTGTAGATAAGCGGCACGCAGAGCTCGGAGCCGGTTTCCGGGTTGAGCGCTATGTAGCGCGGATCCTTGCTGACATCCGGAACCAGGACGGGCTGCTTATGGCGCGCCGCCCAGCCCACCAGCCCGCGGTCCAGCGGGATATCGTGCTTGATGTGCACGCTGGTCTTGAAGCGCAGGGAGAAGCGGTGCTGCAGCTTGCTGCCGGTGGGATCGAGCAGAAGCACGCTGAACATCTGGTAGTCCATGAGCCGGTTGATGAGCTCGCCAATGCGCTTGAACAGCTGGTCGAGATTCAAAATGGAGGTGAGCTCGCGGCTGATCTCGTTGAGCAGGGTAAGCGTGCGCGCCTGGCGGTTGGTGCGGGTGTAAAGGCGGGCATTCTCGATGCCGATGGCCACGCGCGAGGCAATCAGCGCCAGCACGCGCCGGTGCTCTTCGGTGAAGTAGTTGCGGTAGGGCGCCTCGATATCAATCACGCCGATGACGCGGTTCTTCACGATCAGGGGCACGGCCAGCTCGGAGCGGACGCGGGGGATGGCGTTGATGTAAGCGGGCTCTTCGGCCACATCGTTGACCAGCACAGCGTCGCGGCGCTGGGCGGCCAGGCCGGTAACGCCTTCGCCTGCCTTGATGCGGATGCGCTCGGCCACTTCGGGAGGATGGCCAATCTGAAAGCGGATGCGCAGCTCCTGCGTCTTCTCATTGAGCAGGAGGATGGCGAAAATCTCGTAGTCAATGATGCGGCGCACCAGTTCGGCCACACGGTTGAGCGTGGTGTCCAGGTCAAGCGAGGTGTTAACCGCGTCAGCCACTTCCAGCAGGAAGGACTCGACTTTCGCCGGCGAAGCGGTTTGCGTCTGCGTGGTCTCCACTATACCTATGATACCAGTGGGCCGTTGCGGGGCAGGCAAGAGGCGCATCAAGTGGGTACTGGCAAGTCCGCGCGGGCACCCATTACACTTAATTTTGTGAAGATTGCCCTGGGACAGATCAACACCACGATAGGGGACTTCAGCGGCAATGCGGCCAAGATTGTTGCCTTTGCGCAGCGGGCGCGGGCCGCGGGCGCCGGGCTGATTCTGTTCCCCGAGCTGGCGGTGTGCGGCTACCCGCCGCGCGACCTGGTGGAGCGGCCCTCCTTCGTGGCCCACAACTGGGAGGCGCTGCAGCGCATTGCCAGCCAGACGCAGGGCATAGCCGTGGTTTGCGGGGTGGCGACCCCAGCTCAAGCGGAGACGGGCAAGCCGGTGATGAACTCCGCGGCCCTGCTGCGCGATGGACAAGTGGCCATGATGCAGTCCAAGATGCTGCTGCCCACGTACGATGTTTTTGATGAAATGCGTAATTTCGCGCCGGCCCAGCGGCAGGAGCTGTTCTCCTTCTGCGGCAAAAAAATGGCGCTAACTATCTGCGAAGACGCCTGGAACGACAAACATTTCTGGCCTCGGCGCCTGTATGGCTTTGATCCGGTGGAGGCGCTGCTGAGCGCCGGCGGCAACTTTCTGCTCAATATTTCGGCCTCGCCCTTCTGGATCGGCAAACGCGAGTTCCGGCAGAAAATGCTGGGGACGGTGGCCCATAACGACAAGGTGCCGGTGGCAATGGTGAACCTGGTGGGGGGCAACGACAGCCTGGTGTTCGACGGTTCCAGCTTCGTGCTCGCCCCGGACGGGCGGGTGGTGGCGCAGGGCAAATCGTTTGAGGAAGACTTGATCTTTTTCGATCCGGACGCTCTGGCGGGCGACCTGCACGAGCAGGTGGAGGGCGACGATGCCAGCGCCTACGCTGCCCTGGTGCTGGGCACGCGCGACTACTGCCGCAAGTGCGGGTTTACGCGGGTAACTATGGGGTTGAGCGGAGGCATTGATTCGGCGCTCACTGCCTGCATCGCCGTGGATGCACTAGGTGCGGAAAACGTGCTCGGGGTGAGCATGCCCAGCCAGTATTCTTCCCCGGGCAGCATTGAAGATTCGCGGATCCTGGCCGCCAACCTGGGCATCCGCTTCGAAGTGCTGTCCATTGGCGAGCTGTTCGACAGCTACCGCAAGACGTTGCGGCCGGCGTTCGGCAACCTGCCGGAAGACGTGAGCGAAGAAAACATACAGTCGCGCATCCGGGGCACGCTGCTGATGGCACATTCCAACAAGTTTGGAGGCATTGTGCTTTCCACCGGCAATAAATCGGAACTGGCGGTGGGCTATTGCACCCTGTATGGTGACATGGCCGGAGGGCTGGGGGTGATTTCCGACGTGCCCAAGACCATGGTTTACCGGCTGGCGGAATACGTAAATTCGCAAGCCCCGCGAATTCCGCAGGCCACGATTGAGAAGCCGCCCTCGGCGGAGTTGCGTCCCAATCAGAAGGACACGGACACGTTGCCGCCCTACCAGGTCCTGGACCGGATACTGGAAGATTACATCGAGGACCTGAAGACGCCGGAGCAGATCGCCCAGGAACGCGGCTTCGATTCCCGGCTGGTGCGGCGGGTGGTGTGCATGGTGGACCGGTCTGAGTACAAGCGCCAGCAAGCCGCGCCCGGGCTGAAGATTACGGAGAAAGCTTTCGGCGTGGGGCGAAGGTTTCCGATCGCTGCCAAGTACGAATAGGCCAGAAACTTAGATTTGCCACGGAGACACAGAGGCGCAGAGTAAAGCAGGTAGACAAACCAGATAGATTCCGAAAATTCCGCGTTTGCACCAGGAAAATCAAAAATTGCCAAGCAAAGGAAGAATTTATCAATGTCCCACAGCCCCCGCAAACTAGTAGTGCTGTTGCTGATCGGCTATGCCGGCCTGAGCTTCGCGGCAAAGGAGAAACCGTCGCCGGCCAAGGCCCACAGCGCAGCGGCCGCCGCCAGCGCGTCGCACCTGCCCACAGAGGCCACAGTCAACGATTTCCTGAAACATATGTTCGGCTACGATGCGTCCATTACCTGGAAGGTGGAGTCCATCAAGCCGGCCAAGGATCCCTCGGTGGCCGAGGTGAATGTGATCATGACCGGCAAGCAGGGGGCTGAGAGGCTAACCTTCTTCGTTACGCCGGATAACCAGTACGCCATTTCCGGCAACATGGTTCCCTTTGGCGACAACCCCTTCGCCAAGGCGCGCGCGGAACTGGAGCGGGGAGCGCATGGCCCGTCCAAGGGCCCAGCCAATGCCCCGGTTACGCTGGTGGAGTTCAGCGACCTGCAGTGCCCGCATTGCAAAGAGGCGCAGCCTACGGTGGAAAAGCTGCTGGCGCAGGAACCGAATGTGCGGTTTATCTCTGAAAACTTTCCTCTGCCCTCGCACAACTGGGCGTTCAAGGCGGCTTCATTCGCCGACTGCGTGGCTCGGGAAAACAACACCGCGTACTGGAAGTTTGCGGACAGCGTTTATGACCAGCAGCAGAACATCACGGAATCAAATGCAGAGGAGAAGTTGACCGGCTTGGCCACGGCGGCTGGAGTGAACGGGAAGACGACAGCGGCCTGCGCGGCGGAGCCCGCGACCAAGCAGCGAGTGGAGCGGTCCATTGCCTTGGGCAAGGAAGTGGGCGTTACCGGCACGCCCACGCTCTACATCAACGGCCGCGCCACCAGCATGGGCATTCCGGTGGAGGTTCTGAAACAGATAGTGGACTTCGCCGCTATTGAGAAATAACTCCCAGGCAAGCTCTGGCGAGATGTTTGGCTTGGCGGATAGTAAAAAGCGATAATTCTGCTCATGGCCGATCCGGCGATTCTTACCTCCGACTCGATGCGCGCGGAAAAGCGCGCTGTCGCCGGCAACTCGGTGGTGGCCGCCATCGGCATTACCGCGCTGAAGGTGGTGGTCGGCCTTTCCACGGGCAGCTTGGGCATTCTTTCCGAAGCCGCTCACTCCGGCCTCGACCTGATTGCGGCGATTATCACTCTTTTTTCCGTTCGCGTATCGGACAAGCCGGCGGACGCAGATCACCAATACGGCCACGGCAAGGTGGAGAGCTTCTCGGCCTTCCTGGAAACCGGCCTGCTGCTGCTCACCTGTGTGTGGATCATTTACGAGGCCATCGTCCGCCTGTTTTACCGGCACATCGAAATCGAGCCCAGCATAGCCGCGTTCCTGGTCATGTTCTTGTCCATGGGGGTGGATTTCTGGCGTTCGCGGGCGTTGGGGCGCATTGCCGCGAAATATGACAGCCAGGCCCTGGAAGCGGACGCGCTGCATTTCAGCACCGACATCTGGTCAAGCGCGGTGGTGGTGCTCGGACTGCTGCTAGTGACCCTGGGGCGAGTTTTTCGGGTGGACTGGCTGCGCGATGCCGATCCCATGGCGGCCTTGTTCGTAGCCGGCGTCATCATGTACGTAAGTTCGCGTTTGGCGCGCAAGACGGTGGACGCCCTGCTCGATGCCGCCCCTGCCGGCGTGCGTGCCCGTATTATCGAGGAAGTTTCCAAGGTGGATGGCGTACTGGAACTGGAACGGGTGCGCATCCGCCGGTCCGGCAACCATTACTTTGCCGACGTGTCGGTGGGGTTGGGGCGGACTCTCACCTTCCAGCGCTCGGAGCAGATGGCGCGCTCGGTCAGGGCGGCGGTACACCGGATTCTGCCCGAGGCTGACGTCATGGTGCACTCCATTCCCCAGGAGCGCCGCGGAGAAAACATTTTTGACCGCATCCGCGCCGTTGCCATGCGCAATAATCTGAACGTCCACGACGTCAGCGTGCAGGATCTGCGCGGCAAGCTGCACGTAGAACAACACCTGGAACTGGATGAGCAACTCAGCCTGGTGCAGGCGCATGACCGCGTCACCACACTTGAATCAGAGATTCGCGACGAGGTGCCGGAAATTTCCTCCATCCTCACCCATATTGAGAGCGAGCCCTCCACCATCGAGCCCGGGGATGAAATCGGGGAAAATCGCGAGCTTGAGCGCAAGCTAAAGCGGATTGTAAGGGATTTTCAGGAAGTACTTGATTTACATGATGTTCAGATCAAGCGCGTGCGCGGGCGTTTGTACCTGTCTTGCCACGTGACCATGTCAGACAACCTGCCGTTGTCGCGGGTGCACGATGTGATCACCGAACTGGAAATCCGCTTCAAGCAGGCCGCACCGCAGTTGTTCCGCGTTCTGATTCATCCTGAGCCGCAGACGGACAACACGAGGTAATTGACGATTAGTGATTGAAGATTGACGATTGAAAATCGTGTCACTTGGACTTCAGCTCACAGAATAAGTTTAGCTATGTCTTCCGCCTGCTGCTTCGCAGCAAGTACGGTACGACGGGATGAGACAAAGATGGCGACTAATGGGTTTGCCTCGGAAAGCAAGGCCTTGAGTTGGCTTTCGCGGAAAAAGCCCAGTTTGACCAAGAGTTCCAGCCAGAACGCTGCCTCATCAGTTTCTTCGATTACCACACCCATTTTTTCTGATAGCCATTTCTTTCTCACCAAGTACCATGATCGCGCATCTTGTTGTTGCCCCGTGATGAGTATGGCGTTTGTTGTCCAGTTGATGCCCAAATCGGGGTGGCTCTTCGCCTCCGGGTCGAGGCCAACGCGCAAGATTCTCAATCGTCAATCTTCAATCTACAATCTTCAATGAATACAATTGTCAATCGGCAATTAACTTATGATCACCGCCTACGCCAAATGGACGGATAATGAGCGTTTTCTGGGCCAGGCCACCAGCGGCCACGCCGTGGTGCTCGATGCCGCCAAGGAGAAAACCGCGCCCAGCCCCATGGAACTGGTGCTGATCGGGCTGTGCGGCTGCACCGCCTCCGATGTAATCAACATTCTGCGCAAGAAGCGCGAGCCCTTCACCTCGCTGGAGGTGCGCGCCGAAGCGGAGCGCGCGAGTGAGCCGCCCTCGGTGTACACTTCCATTAAGCTTACCTACCGGGTGGGAGGCCAGGTCTCAAAGAAGGGAATGGAAGACGCGGTCCGGCTTTCCAAGGAAAAATACTGCTCGGTTTCAGCCATGCTGCAGAAAACAGCAAAAATTACCGCCGTCATCGAATACATCTGACCATTTAGTGAGCGGTTCTGGTAGTCTCGTAAAACCTTTCATGCAGCTATGAAAACTCCCATCGTGGTATTCACACAGCCTGGCTGACCGCCTTGCCGAACCGTAAAGGCCTACCTCTCGGCGAGAGGTATCGAGTTCGAAGAACGCGACGTCAGCTGCGACCCCAACGCCGTACGCGACCTGGTTGAAACCTACCAAAGCCGCTCCACGCCCACGCTGGTAATCGGGCAGGAGGTGATGATCGGCTTTGATCCGGAGCGCCTCGACGAACTTCTTGCCGGCTAGGGCCCACACCCTTCGTGGCTATCTGTACATAGCTGCGGCCGCGCTGTGTTTTGGCATATCCGCCACTTTAGGACGGGCGGCCTTTACCGGACGCGTCCTGGCGGGCACGCCGGGGCTGGGGGCCATTGATCCGCTCATCCTGGCGCAGACGCGCACGACTTTTTCCCTGCTGCTGCTGGCGCCCTTCCTGTGGTGGCGGCGCGGGCGCGCGGGCATGGCGCTGCCCCGAGCCGATTTCGTTCGCTGCCTGGTGCTCGGGGTGCTGGGCGTGGCCGCCTCCAATTACCTCTATTACTTCGCCATCCAGAAGACAACCGTGGCGGTGGCCATCATCCTGCAATACACGGCTCCGGTGTGGGTACTGTTGTACATGGTGGCGCGGGGACGGCAGCGCGCCACCGGCCGCCGGGTAAGCTCGGTCGCGCTGGCCGTGGTGGGCAGCGCCCTGGCCATCGGCGTGATTGGCGGCGGACGCTTTCATCTGGACGGGTGGGGAGTAGCGGCGGCGCTGGTAGCAGCCTTCGCCTTCGCCTTTTACAATGTCGGCGGGCACGATCTGCTCACCCGTCACGACCATTGGCGCGTTCTTGTGTATGTGCTGCTGGGCGCAGCGGCGTTCTGGCTGGCGGTAAATCCACCCTGGAAGATCGCGGCGGCGCACTATGCCGCGGGGGAATGGTGGTTTCTGCTGCTGTTTGCCGTGGTATCGGTGCTGGTGCCGTATTTGTTTTATTTCGCCGGACTGCGCCACCTGGATGCTACCCGCGCCATTGTCACCAGCTGCCTGGAGCCGGTGTTTTCCATCATGATCGCGGCCCTGGCACTGGGGGAGTTGGTTCGGCCGGTGCAGGTGGCGGGAATCGCGCTTGTCCTGCTGGCTACCGTGCTGGTGCAACTGCCCAGCACGACGGATACGGAGTCCGCTATTCTCGAGCCGATTGAATAGCGGACCCCGTGGTGCAGACGCGAGGAGGAATCTTTATTTCAGGGCGAAAGAATGAGCGCTGCGCAGGGCAGCGGTTGCAGGACGCAGCGGCGATACCACCTTCATCTGCTGCCAGTCGTAGGCAAATTCTTTGCCGCAATCCAGGCAGACAACGTAGGTGCCGGTGGCGGCGGCGACCGACCGCTGTTTCAAAATCTTGCTGCTGATAGGAAAGCTGTAGTGCTGATGACGGCAACCAAAGAACACATCCCACAGAGCTAAGAACAGATCCCGCAGAACTGAGAACATATCCTACCCCCTGGCCGGGACGCACCAACCACAGTCGCTGGGCCCACAGAACCTTTCAGCTACTTAGATTCAACTCTGCGGCAAAAGGTTTCGTAATTCGCAACATTGCTCGCAAACCCTTGCACCACGGGCAGGTAGAGGGACCGGCGTTCATGTAGCGCACGAGAGATCCTTCCCGGCTGAAGCTGTTCAGGATGACGCCTGATACGCGAAATGCTTCGGCGCTTAAGCGCCGAAGCATGATGCCAGACGGGAATGAGGGTGGTGAATTACAAGTCCCGCCGGCGGAAGCGGCGGATGGCGAAAAGCAATGCCAGGGCGGTGTACACGCCGGCATAGACGATCATGGTGGAACTGGGCAGGGAAGCGGAGCTAAAGGGGGAAAAGTTGAGCGCGTTCGCCAGGGGCGACTGCATGTCATTGGCAGCGCGCCTCCACAGCGCTTCGCTAGGCATGATTATGCTGGCGACGATGCCGACGTTCACCGCGCTGGTGGTGTTGGTGGCGGCGCCAATCTGCTCAATCCAGCCGCCCAGAAAGGCCAGCCCCACCAGGCCCAGGGCAAGCACGCCGTTGGTCAGAGTCGAGTAGTGTGTTCCGAAAAAGAAAGTTATGGAAAGCAGCAGGGCGCTCTCCAGCCACATCAAGGCGAAGCCTTGCGGCACTTGGCGGGCGGTAACGTGCGCCATGGTGTAAGTGATGGCGTTGATGCCGCCAACCAGCAGCGCCAGGTAAGCGCTCATCATGGCGGCGAAGCCCAGCCATTTGCCGAGGACTATCTGCCAGCGCGGTACAGGTTTGGTCGCCACCGCCTGGATGGTGCCGGAGGCAATTTCTCCGGAAAGCGTGTCCACGGAGACAAGCACGGTCATGACCACCGTCAGCAGGTCAATGGCGTACAGCCCGACCATCAGCATGGCGCCAGGGATTTGCTTGAGCAGGATGGGACGCACTCTGCCGGCAGCCAGGTCTTTCATCTGGTAATGCAGACCGGTGCCGAAGAGCGCCAAAAAAGCGAGGCCGGCGGCCAGCGCCATCCAGAGAATTTTCTTGCGCGCCGCCTCGCGGAAGGTCACCCCCGCCATGATCCAGACGCCCATCACAGGCCTCCGTCGTTGCCGACGATTTCGAGGAAGCGCTCTTCCAGCGACAGGCGCTGGGGCGTGAACTCGTACACTTCGGCTCCGCGGTCCACGAGGAAGCGCAGAATCTGCGGCAGAGCTTCGCGCGAGGCCACCGACAGGGTCAACTGGTGATTCTGCAGGCACACCGAGGAAGCCCATTGCTCTACGCCGGCAGCCATTTCCGCAGTCAGATTGGCGGCGCGCACCTGCACCGTGGTTTGCTCCGCCAGCAGGCTGTTGAGTTCACGAGTCTCGATGACTTCACCATGCTTGATGAAAGCCACGCGGTCGCAGGTGATCTCCACTTCACTGAGCAGGTGGGAATTGAGCAGCACGGTGGCGCCGCGTTCGCGCTGCGCCTTGATGATGTCGCGCACCAGACGGCGCCCGGCGGGATCCAGGCCGGAAGTGGGTTCGTCCAGAAAAATCAGTTCCGGATCATTGAGCAAGGCTTGCGCCAGCCCAATGCGCTGCAGCATGCCCTTGGAAAAATCGCGCAGGCGCTTGCCCGCATGCTCCGTCAGGCCCACCAGGCCGAGCAGTTCCGGCACCTTCTGCCGCAGCCTGGAGTGGGACATGCCGTAGAGGCGGCCGTGGAGACGCAGTAATTCGGCGGCAGTCAACCACTCATAAAAACGGAAGTGCTCTGGCAGGAAGCCGATCTTGCGCCGGATGGGCACGTCGCCCGCGGGGCGGCCCAGAACCATGGCCTCGCCGCGCGTAGGCGTGGCCAGCCCAAGCAACATTTTGAGAGAAGTGCTCTTGCCGGCGCCGTTGGGCCCCAGGAAGCCGAAGATCTCCCCGCGCGGCACTTCCAAATTGAGGCTGCGCACCGCCACTTTGCCGTTGAAAACCTTGCACAGGCCGCGGGTAGCAATAGCCAAACCGGCGGCAGATTGCTGCAGGACCGTGCTGGGAGACCTACTCCGGGATTCTGTCGCCTGCGTCATGTGAAAGCTGCCTGGCTGTCTGGCTATTTAGAGTAGCTAAGGCATGCGAGCTATGTAGCCAGTCAGCTAGCCAGTTCGTTACCTACTGCGTCAGCGAGGCCGCCAGATTCAGCGCCTGGTTGGGGTCGCCATGGCCGTTCAGCGAGTAAATGATGCCATCCTTCAACCACAACAGGCTATACCGGTTGCGGTCGGAGCGCAGGGAGATGAGAGTGCCGGTAACTCCGTCCACGTTAACCGTTTGGTAGGAGCTGACATTGCCGGGCACGGGCACCACCAGCGTTGAGGACCAATCCACGGTCTGGCAGAAGGAGCGCGCTTCCGAGGGGCTCATTCCGGCAAGCTCGAGAGCGGCTTCGGCGACCTGTGAGATGTTGAGGTTGGGGGGAACGCTAATCGTCGGGCTGGGAGCCTGCACCATGAAAACGCAATTGTCCTCCGCCGCGGGCGGATTAGAGTTGTCGCCCGGCTGCGGTTGCGAATCCGGTCCATGGTGACGTATCTGCTCGGGGCAGTTGCCATACGCAGTCAGCACCGTCCTCGGTATGTGCACAGCCACAAGCGCCCCGTCAATCGAAGCAGGCAGCTGGATATCGGAGCGGCCCGCTTCCTGCAGGATGGCTTGCATGCGGCTGCGGTTCAAGGTCATCTGAAAGCCGGCCTCGCCGTTCACCAGAATTTTTTGCGGCGCGCCCAAGTGGCTGATAGTGCGCACGTCAAAGCCGGCCAGCTTGCCGGCGGCGGTAGCACTGGGTTCAGGCTGCGGCTTGCCGGCATTCTCCGTGACCACGACATTGTCGGAAATCAGCTGGCTGAGCAGCTTGGCCGTGCGCTGGTCGGTGCGGGTCTCCGTGCTGGAGGGGTAGACCGAGACGACGGTGATTTTCTTCACCCGCAGCATGGCCAGAATTTTCTCCGCGAAGGTGCGGGCCGGCGCAACGCTGAGGAGGACGGCGACGGCGCAAACCAGGGCCAGGGCGCCCCAGGCTGGGCGCAGGCGAGGAGAGAAGAGCTTGCCCAGCCAGGTGCGCTGCGCATCCAAGTCGTCATCCATGGCGGCGCGAAAGCGGAGGAAGGCGCGGGAGGAGTCTGGAGTTTCATGAGCACTGGGCGCGAGTCCGGCCAACGCGCTTTGCACCCGGTCACTCTGCGACTGCATCAGCTCCAGGCGGCCTCGGCAACTGGAGCACGAGATCAGGTGCTGATTCACTTCTTCCAGTTCAGCCGGCGTCAGTTCGCCATCCACACGTGCCTGCAGGATTCCATCGCTGGGGCAGTTCATAGTTCCTCCTCGGGGCCGTGCAATTCGAGGTAAAGCTTGCGGAATTCGGCCTGCGCCCGGTTCAGCATGGTCCCAATGCCACCGGGCTTGGCTTCCAGAACGTCAGCCACTTCTTTGTAGGAGAAGCCGCTGGCGCGCAGGATGAGAATCTGGGCCTGCGCCGGCTTGAGGGCGGCCAAGACGGCGCGGACCCGGCGGCGCTGTTCCGCGCGCGCGACGTTGGCGAGCGGGCTGGGGATCGTGGCTTGCGGGGAGCGCGCCGCCGCGTCTTCATACTTGCGGCGGCGGGCAGCGGCGCGCAGGGCGTCAATGCCCAGATTGGTGGCGGTGCGGTAGAGCCATCCGCCCACCCGGCCATCCACTTCGCGCGCTGGCATGCGGTACAGCTTCCAGAAGACGTCGTCGGCCAGTTCCTCAGCGCGGGTGCGGTCGCCTAGCAGGCGCAGCAGCACGCTCACGATCCGAGAATAGTGCTCCAGGAACACTGCTTCGAATTCCGCTTCCGGCCACTGCATGGAGCGAGACTTGCTGGCCCGGCCCAGGGCGTTGAGAGATTGCGCTGTTTCCCCGATCACAAGAACTCCGCTTCTCAGCTCTTAATACGCCGGCCAGGAAGAAATTGTGACATGAAATCGCGGCCGATATCAGGCGGCGCTTCCACCGGCCAGACTTGCGGGCAAATGCCGTGACTTCCAGATGGCGAAGATGGGCGGATAGACGACCAGTTCCATGAGAAAAGAGGTGAGGATTCCGCCAATCAGAGGCGCGGCGATGCGGCGCATCACATCGGCGCCGCTGCCCACCGACCACATGATGGGCAGCAGCCCAAATAACATGCAGGACACGGTCATGACCTTAGGACGCAGGCGCTTGACCGCCCCGGTGATGATGGCCTGTCGCAGGTCGTCCCAGTTGCGCATGTGTCCGCGCTGCAGCGCTTCGTGATAGGCGAGGTCGAGATAGAGCAGCATGAACACAGCGGTCTCCGCATCCACGCCCAGCAGCGCAATCAGCCCCACCCAGACGGCGATGCTGAGGTTGTAGTGCAGCAGGTAAAGCAGCCAGATGGCGCCGATGGCGGAGAAGGGCACCGCCAGCAAGATAATGCAGGTTTTTACCCCCGACCCGGTATTGAAATAGAGCAGAAGGAAGATGATAAAAAGTGTAATAGGCACAACCAGTTCCAGCCTGTCTTTCACCCGTTGCATGTATTCGTATTGGCCGGACCAGACGAGGCGATACCCGGGGGGGATCTGCACGGCACGCCCCACCGCAGCCTTAGCGTCGCGCACGTAACCGCCGATGTCACGCCCGGTGACGTCCACATAGACGTATCCGCTGAGGCTGCCGTCTTCGTCGCGGATCATTCCCGGGCCGGTGCGCAGGCGCAGCGTAGCCAGCTCGCCGATGGGAACCTGGGCGCCGGAGGGGGTGCTCACCAGAACCCGCTGCAGGCCGGCTAGATTGCTGCGGTAATCGCGCAGGTAGCGAATGTTGACAGGATAGCGTTCGCGGCCCTCGACAGTGGTGCTGACGGAATCGCCGCCCACTGCCGACATCAGTACTTCCTGGGCATCGCCCACGGTCAACCCGTAGCGGGCGAGCTGGTCACGGTGAAGGTCGAAATCGAGGAAGTAGCCGCCCACGGTGCGCTCGGCGAAAACACTGGTGGTGCCGGGAACGCCCTTAAGGGCGCCTTCCACCTGCTCGCCGATGCGCTGGATGGTCGCCAGGTCCGGACCCAGCACCTTGATGCCCACCGGGGTGCGAATGCCGGTGGTGAGCATGTCAATGCGGTTGCGGATGGGCATGGTCCAGGCGTTGGTCACGCCGGGCAGCGAGAGAGCTTCGTTCATACCTCCGGGGCCGTAAACCAATTCCTGGGTGCTGACGTGATCGGGCCAGATGCGGGCAAGAACCGCCTGCAGAAAGCGCGGCGCCCAACTGGAGTACCAGCGGCGTTCCTTCGGCCATTGGTCTTGCGGCTTGAGCACGACAACGGTTTCAGCCATGGAGAGGGGAGCGGGGTCGGTGGCGGTTTCAACTCTGCCGGCCTTGCCGAATACTCGTTCTACTTCAGGAAATGATCGCAGGATTTTGTCCTGCACCTGCAGCAGACGAGCGGCTTCGGTAACCGATATCCCGGGCACGGTAGTCGGCATGTAGAGCAGACTTCCTTCATCCAGAGGGGGCATGAACTCCGAGCCCAGACGGAAGAACACTGGAACGGTTACGGCCATCGCCAGCAAAGCAATGGCGATGGTGCTCCAGCGATGCTGCAGAACAAATTCGACCACGGGGTGGTAAAGCTTCATCAGGGGACGGCTGAGGGGATGGTTTTCTTCGCTGTGAATCTTTCCCACCAGCAGCGCATTGGTCAGGCGGGCCAGCCAGGCGGGACGAAAGCTGAAATGCTTCATCCGCGTTAACAGCAAGCGCAGCGCGGGATCGAGGGTGATGGCCAACACGGCCGCAATGGCCATGGCGAAATTCTTGGTAAAGGCCAGGGGCCTGAACAGCCGGCCTTCCTGAGCCTGCAGCGCGAACACCGGCAGGAATGCTACGGCAATCACCAGCAAGGCGAAGAAACTGGGGCCACCGACCTCTTTCACCGCGGAGATAATCACATCACGATAGTCGCCGGCGCGGCCCTCAGCTTCCCAGTGTTCCAGCTTCTTATGGGTTTGCTCCACGACTACCACCGCGGCGTCCACCATGGCGCCGATGGCTACGGCAATGCCCCCCAGGGACATGATATTGGCGGTCATGCCGCTCAACTGAATGGGAATGAAGGCCAGCACCACGGTCAGAGGAATGGTGATGATGGGGATCACCGCGCTGGGAAAGTGCCAGAGAAAAATCAGAATAACCAGGCTGACGATGATGAGCTCTTCGATGAGGGTGTGCTTCAGATTGTCAATGGAGCGCCCGATCAGCTGCGAGCGATCATAAGTGGTGACAATCTTCATGCCGGGCGGAAGACCCGGTTCGATTTCCTGGAGCCTTTCTTTGACCTGCTCGATCACCTTTTCCGCGTTTTCCCCAAAGCGCATGATGACCACGCCGCCCACGACTTCGCCTTGGCCGTCGAGTTCGGCGATTCCGCGGCGCAGATCGGGGCCCAGAGTGACCGTGCCCAGGTCGCGCACCAGCACCGGAGTACCGGTCCGGGGATTGGCCGCCACCACGATGTTCTGCAGATCTTGCAGCGATTTGATGTAGCCGAGCCCGCGCACCATGTACTCGCGGCCGCTCATCTCCAGCAGGCGGGCGCCCACCTCGTTATTGCTCTTGCGCACCGCCTCTACCACGGCGTTGATGGGCAACTTGTAAGCCAGCAGGCGGTCGGGATCGATATTCACCTGGTACTGGCGCACGAAGCCGCCCACGGGCGCCACTTCTGAAACCCCGGGCACCGCTTGCAGCGCGTAGCGCAGATACCAGTCCTGCACGCTCCGCATCTGGTCGAGGCTGTAGCGGTGCGTGGGGTCCACCAGCGCGTACTGGAAGACCCAGCCCACGGCAGTGTTGTCCTTGGCCAGTTCCACGCTGACGCCCTGAGGCAGCCGCGGAATGACGGAGTTCAAATATTCCAGGGTGCGGGAGCGCGCCCAGTAGAGGTCGGTGCCGTCTTCAAAAATCACGTAAACGTAGGAGTAGCCGAAATCGGAGAAACCGCGAACGTCCTTAACCTTGGGCATGCCCAGCAGGGCAGAAGTGATGGGATAAGTGACCTGGTCTTCGATAATGTCGGGGCTGCGGTCCCAGCGCGAATAAACCACCACCTGGGTGTCGGAGAGGTCGGGGATGGCGTCCAACTTGGTGTTTTTCATGGCGCGCCAGCCCAGCAGGGCGGCCACGGCCACCAACAGCAGCACCAGGAATTTTTGCCGGGCGCAAAACTCGATAATACGGTTGATCATTGCGGGACCCCCTCCATCAACTGGTTCAGGCGCAGAACGACGCCGCCGTTTTCGCGGGCGAAGGCTTCGGCGTCCTGGCGATGGGCGAAGGCATAGGCGCCGGGGGAGCAGCGATCGAAGGCCAGGTGCTCGGCATGCCTGGACTCATCCAGCATGGGCTGGTCGTGCGAGCACAGCACCTTGCGGCTGCCATCCACAAACCAGGCCTGGTCGGGAGCCAGAGGAGAACCAGTAGGGTAGTCGGTGACGCGTATGAGGCGCACCGGGCGGTGCTCCTGGAAAGCCTCGGTGATGGCGCAGCGGGCGCAGCAGGCGTCCACGCCCCGGCCGCCAATTTCCATGGTGACGCGAGAGCGGGGATTGATTTGCCGTTGGCAGATCTCACAGACTTGCGCCCGTCTGGGATGCAGTGCCAACCAGCTTCCTGCCAGCAGCACGGCCAGCACCCCTCCCAGCACCGCATAACCAATCTTGTCTGCGCGCTTCATAGTCACCTCAGTGCTGCATGCCGCTCATGGCGTCCTTCAGCTGGCTTTCGGAATCAATCAGGAAATTGCCGCTGCTGACGATTACTTCGCCGGGCTGCAGGCCGGAGAGGATTACATCTTTGCCCTCCACCTGCGGCCCGATTTTGACGGCGCGCGGCACGAAATGGCCGTCGCCGGCGGCCACGAACACAGTCTGGCGTTCGCCGGAATCGAGCACCGCCTCCTGCGGCACCACCAGCTGCTTGCCGTAATTCACCTGCAATTGCACGTCGGCGAACATCTGCGGCTTCAGCTTGAACCCGGGATTTGGAAGATCAACGCGGACCTTGGCGGTGCGGGTTTGTGCGTCGAGCATGGGATAGATGTAGCTGACGCGGCCAGTGTAGGTTTTACCGTGATAGTAGCTCAGCTGAACCTCCGCCCGCTGGCCGACCCGCAGGTAGGGCAGTTCGTACTGGTAAACGTCGGCCATTACCCACACGGTGGAGAGGTTAGCGACCGTATATAGCTCCACGTCGGGAGTGACCGAGGTCTGGGGAAACGCTTTGCGGTCGGTCACGAAGCCCGTGACCGGCGAGTAGAAGGTCATGGTGCGGCTGACTTCGCCGGTGCGCTCCAGCTTTTCGATCTGCGCCTCGCTGATGTCCCAGAGCTTGAGCCGGTCGCGGGTGGCACGCAGCAGGGAATTGGCGCCCTGCCGGACTTCGGCGAAGGGTGAAGAGCTCAGGCTGCTCTCGCCCCGGCGTGCGATCAGATACTCCTCCTGGGTGGCCACCAGGTCGGGACTGTAAAGCGTGAAGAGCGGCTGCCCTTTCCGGACCAACTGGCCGACGAAATCCACATACACCTTGTCAATCCAGCCGCTCACCTTAACGTGAACGTGGGCGATGCGGGATTCATCCACGGCGACCAATCCGGTGGTGCGAATCGTACGCACCAGGGACTCACGCGCCACGGTGGTGGTGCGCACGCCCATAAGCTGCTGCTTCTGGGGCGAAATCATCACCGTGCCCGGCGGCATCGGCTCACTGGTGGAATCCTCGGCGGCATACTTGGGCACCAACTGCACTCCACAGTCGGGAGCAATACCGGGATTGTCCGACTTGTAGGCGGGATGCATGGGGTCGTACCAGTAGAGAATCTTGCGCTCGCCGGGAATCTCGCCGGAGGCGGCGGCATGAGAGTGGATGGACTCAGGCGGTGTCGCGCCCGGGGCCGCGGAGCCGTGGCTGTGCTGGTCATGTCCCGCCCACAGGCCGCGACCGTAGAGGAGCACCAGTACGGCGGCCATCGCCAGGAGGAGCGCACCGAGGCGTAAGAACTTCGCGATCATAAATCACTCCTTGCTTTCTGGTTGAGCACTCGCGGGGTGAGCCGAAGTCAGCTCCACGCCAGTAAGGCTCTCCAGTTGAGCTAGCGAGCTCTGGTAGTTGGCCAGCTCGCGGTAGTAGTCAACCTGATAGTTGAGGACGGTGCTGAAGTTGGTGAAAACAGTCAGGAAGTCCGCCGTACCCACCTCGTAGGCCGACATGGAGGAATCCAGGGCGAGGGAAGATTGCGGCACCAGGCCCTGGGAGTAGAGCTGCAGCAATTGCTGGGAAGCCTTGGCCGCGAGATATTGCTGCTGGACCTCGAAATTGAGTTCGTTTTGCCGGTTCTGGCGGCTCTTTTCCGCCGCCGCCGCTTCCTCGCCCGCCTCCGCCAGTTGCTGGCGTTGTTTACTTTTGTAGAACAAAGGAATGTTCACGGTGAAAGTAAAACCGTGCATGTCGGGCAGCAGAGGGCGCTGCTCGTACATGTAGCCGACGGCCAGGTCGGGGTAGTAATCCTTGTGGGCCAGGGTGACCGCGAGCTGGCTGCGTTCCGCCATGCGCTGCTCGCGCTGCAACCCCGGATTGGTACGGTCCGCGAGCTCATAGAGCCGAGCCAGGCTGTAGTTGAGCGGAGCCGGGCCGGCGATATCTGCCGGCGGAGGCAACGGCTTCTCGGGAGGCAGCGCCAGCAGTGCGTTCAGGCGCGCCGCCGCGGTGGCTCGCTGCTGCTGCAGCACAGTCAACTTTTGCAGAAGCAGCGACAGTTCCACCTGCGATTTCAGCACGTCCTGCTGAAGGCCTTTACCCACCCGGTAGCGGGCTTCGGCAATTTGCGAGAGCTTCTGCAGCAGGTTCTTATTCTGCAGCGTAATCTGCAGCGCTTTGTCGTAATACCAGTAGTCGTAATAGGTGGTTTTCACGTCGGCGGTAAGCCGGCGGCAGAGGGCGTCGTAATCCGCTTGCGCGGCATCCGCCTCTTTGCCGGCCATTGCGCCGCGCAGCTTGCGCTTGCCGGGAAAGGGCAGCTCCTGCGTGGCGGCAACACCGCGATAACTGGAAGGGTCATTGGTCTGAACAGAAAACGGCGTGATGTTGCCCATCCAGTTGAGTGAAAGTTTCGGGTCGGGAAGGCTGCTGGCTTGGGGCACGAGGCGGCGCTGGGCTTGGGCCGCGTGCATCGCGCTTTGCAGGGCGGGATTATTGCCCAGGGCTTCGCGCACGGCTTCCTCCACGTGCAAAAGTTGTTTGCCGCCCTCAGCTGCGTGAACGGTAAGCACATGGGTTTGGCCCTGAGCCGCTCCTGCAAAGCACAGAAGCATGGCAAATATCCGAAGCGATAAGTTTTTCTCCACGTGGTCCTTCCGTTCTGAGAAATTCCGAGTTCCGGCGAAATAGTCACCGGGTCCAGGCCGGAAAAAGGACGCACGTCTAGATCAGGAAGGTGCAGAGCAGGGCGCGGGCAGCGGAGACAAGTGGCACAGAATTATGGTCTGCGGCTC
>Ga0075276_10000064_pt1 | contig 32458 bp, 40 predicted proteins | sample SF_Rice_5C_80N_4_FD_69770 | JGI IMG/M metagenome (GOLD analysis project Ga0075276, IMG submission 69770) | Rice paddy soil microbial communities from Twitchell Island, California, USA - SF_Rice_5C_80N_405 | ecosystem: Environmental > Terrestrial > Soil > Paddy field/soil | place: USA: Twitchell... | reverse complement strand
CGCGACGATTTCCCGGGGTATCGGCCGCTGTTCCATGGAGACGCTGCTGGCTTATTTCCCGGCCCGCCCGATCAGATATTGCGTCAGCAGCGGCACCGGGCGGCCGGTGGAGCCCTTGTCCTTGCCGGATTTCCAGGCGGTGCCTGCGATGTCGAGGTGGGCCCAGCGGTAGTCCTTGGTGAAGCGCGCGAGGAAGCAGGCGGCGGTGATGGTGCCGGCCGCGCGTCCGCCGATGTTCTGCATGTCAGCGAAGTTGCTGTCGAGCAGGGGCTGGTAGTCTTCCCACAGCGGCAGTTGCCAGATGCGGTCGTGCGCCTCGGTGCCGGCCGCGAGCAGTTCCTGGGCCAGCTTGTCCTGGTTGGCGAACATGCCGCTGGCGACATGGCCCAGGGCGATTACGCAGGCGCCCGTGAGCGTGGCGATGTCGATCACGGTGTCCGGGTTGAATTTCTTCGCATAGGTGAGGGCGTCGCACAGGATCAGGCGGCCTTCTGCGTCCGTGTTGAGGATCTCTATGGTCTGCCCGGACATGGAGGTGACGATGTCGCCCGGCTTGACCGCGCTGCCGGAGGGCAGGTTCTCGCAGGCCGGAATGATGCCCACCACGTTGAGCTTCAACCCCATTTCGGCCACGGCATGCAGGGTGCCCAGCACGCTGGCGGCGCCCGACATGTCGTATTTCATCTCGTCCATCTCCGCGCCCGGCTTGAGGGAAATGCCGCCGGAGTCGAAGGTGATGCCCTTGCCGACCAGCACCACGGGTTTGGCCTTGCGGTCGGTGCCGTAATATTCCATGGCGATGAGCTTGGGCGGCTGTACACTGCCCTGCGTCACGGCGAGGAAGGCGCCCATGCCCAGCCGCTTGAGGTCACGCTCTTCCAGTACGGTGGTTTTCACGCTGCGGTGCGTGCGGGCCAGGCTGCGCGCCTGGCTGGCAAGATGGGAGGGGGTGCAGACATTGCCCGGCAGGTTGCCCAGGGTCTTGGCCAGCGCCATGCCCTGCGCGGTTGCGGCGGCCCGGTTCACGACCTGGGTGAGGGCGGCAGCCGGTTTTGCAAGCGAACCGAAGGTGACGGCGCGCAAGACGGCAGGCTTGGCAGGCTTGCTCTTCAGGCCGTCGGCGCGATACACGCTGTCGGCGGCGGCAAACACCGCCTGGCGCAGCACCCAAGCGGTTTCCTGGCCCAGGTCTTCGTCCAGCAGGTAGAGCGCGGCGGTCTTCGCCTGGGTGTTTCCCAGCGCACCGAAGATCGCGCGCACGCTGTCGAGCGCGCTCTTGGTATTGCCTTCGCCGGCCTTGCCCAGGCCGATCAGCAGGACGCGCTCCGCGGCGACGCCCGGCACCTTGTGCAACATGAGGGTGGAGCCGGCCTTGCCGCTGATGTCACCGCGCGCGATCACGCCGCTGATGTGGCGGCCGGAGACTTTGTCCAGCGCCTGCGCGGCGGCGGAGAGTTTCTTTCCTTCAAAAACGCCGACAACCGCGCATTCGGCGCGCAGTTTGTCCGGGCTGCCCTGTTTTATGCTAAATTCCACGTGTTTCTCCTTAGATTAAATACGGCAACCCAGCCACAGGCCGACAGGGATGTTCATGGATCACCAATACGTTTGCGCGGGACGGACCCAGCCTGGTCCGGGCCGGGGGGCGATCGCTCGCCATCCGCGTGTTCGGATATTGTTGCGCGGCCCGGTGCGTTTTCCGCCGTTATCATAGCGCATGCGGCCCAATATGCAGGATTATCCGCATACTCAGGAACAAAAGTCAAAGCGGCGGACGCCGGCGCCAACGGCAAAGGAGATCTTCCGCCGTTCTCTGGTGCGCGAGTTTGCCGGGCTGGGGCTGCTGGTGTTCTCCCTGCTGCTGGGCATCGTCGTCCTGTCGCAGCTCATCCGCCTGCTCAGCGATGCGGTGGGCGGCGTGCTCACGGCGGGTGGCGTGCCCGTGCTGATGGGCTTCGCCGCTCTCAATTACCTGCCCGTGCTGCTCTCGCTCAGCCTGTTCCTGTCCGTGCTGCTCACGCTCACGCGCTGCTATCGCGACAGCGAGATGGTGGTGTGGTTCAGCTCCGGCATCGGGCTCACGCGCTGGACCGTGCCGGTGCTGTGGTACGCGCTGCCGGTGGTGGGGGTGATCGCGCTGCTGAGTCTCGTATTGTCGCCATGGGCGCTGAGCAAGGCCGAGGAGTTCCAGCACCGGCTGAGCACCCGCGAGGACATGTCCGCCGTCATCCCGGGCGTGTTTCGCGAGACGGGCACCGGCGACCGGGTGTATTTCATTGAAAAGGCCGATCCCGGGCAGAACCATATCAGCAACATCTTCGTTCAGTCTTTTGCGCACGGTCGCAGCGATACCGTGGCCGCGCAGGAAGGGCGGCAGGAGACCGCGCCCAACGGCGACCGTTTCCTGGTGCTGCTCAACGGCACGCGCTACGAGGGCGTGCCGGGCCAGGCCGATTTCAGGGTCGTGCAATTTGCGCGCTACGCCATGCGCATCGAAACCGAGGACGCGAGCAAGATCGTGCCCCGGCTGCAATCGCGCTCCACGCTGTCGCTGCTGCGGAGCCGGGACAGCTGGAGCATCTCCGAGCTGGAGTGGCGGCTGAGCCTGCCGCTGGCCGCCCTGGTGCTGGCGCTGCTGGCGATTCCGCTTTCCTTCGTCAATCCGCGCGCTGGCCGCTCGTTCAACATGATCGTTGCGCTGGTGGTCTACATGATCTACAGCAACTCGATCAGCGTGAGCAATTCCTGGGTGGGGCAGCAGCGCATCGGCCCGATGGCCGGATTCCTCGCGATTCATCTGATGATGGCCGCGGTCGCGGCCACGCTGTTCTATTACCGGCTGTCGGTGTTCTCCTGGAAGAGGCTGCTGAAATGAGGCTCCTTTCCCGTTACCTCGCGCGCGAAATCTATTCCAGCATCGCCCTGGTCTTCATTGCCCTGCTGGCGCTGTTCTCCTTCCTCGATCTCGTCAACGAGCTGAACCACATGCATGGCGGCTACACCATGGGCTACGTGCTGCTGTTCGTGGTGCTTTCCATGCCGGGCCACATCTATGAGCTGTTTCCGGTCGCGGTGCTGATCGGCACCATCGTTGCCCTGGTGCAGATGGCGGCGCACTCCGAACTGACCGTGTACCGCGCCTCGGGTGCCTCGCTGAAGCAGATGGTGGGCGCGCTGTTCCGCGCCGGCTTGCCGCTGGTCATCCTCAGCCTGATCGCCGGCGAGGTGCTGGCGCCGCCCAGTGAGCGCATGGCGCAGGAATTGCGGATGAAGGCGCAGAACGCCGATGTGAAGGTGAAGTCCTTCCGTTCCGGCATCTGGGCGCGGGATGACCACAGTTTTGTGAACGCGAAAGGCATGCTGCCGGACGACGGATCGCTGCTGGGCGTCAGCATCTATCAGTTCGACGGCAATTATCACCTGGAGACCATCACGACGGCGAAGCGCGCGGTGTTCTCCTCGCAGAGCAAAAGCTGGCAACTGGAAGACGTGGCCCAGACCCGGTTTGCGGCGCAAGGCTCCACGGTCAACAACGTTGCGAGCATGGTCTGGCATTCGTCCGTCACGCCCGACCTGCTCAGGGTGCTGCTGGTCGTGCCGGACCAGATGTCCGCCCTCAGCCTGCTCCGGTACATCAGCTACCTCAAGGACAACCACCAGAAGACTGCGCGCTATGAGGTGGCGATGTGGAACAAGCTGCTGCATCCGCTGGCGGTGCTGGTCATGATGCTGCTGGCGCTGCCTTTTGCCTCGCACCAGCGCCGTTCCGGCGGCATTGGCGGCAAGATATTTGCGGGTATCGTGCTGGGGTTGGCGTATCACTTCATCGGTCGGCTGTTCGCCGACATCGGCGCGCTCAACGACTGGCAGCCCATGCTGAGCGCCACGGCCATTACCTGGCTGTTCCTCGCGCTGGCGAGCGGAATGCTGTGGTGGACGGAGCGGCGCTGACGCCGCCGCTCAGGTTCCGGGCGGTGCAGGCGCGGCCGGAGCGGGCGCCGATGCCGCGGCCGCGGCTTTTTTCGCTTGTTCCTTGCGCGCCATTTCCTCGACTTTTTCGCGCGTGGCCGGAGGCATCTTGCGGAAGGCGCGATAGTTGCGGCGCGCCCGCTCGCGCTGTTCCGGCGTCAGCTTGCTCCAGTAGCTGAGCTGGCTGAGCATGCGTTTCTTGCGGGCGGGTGACAGCGAGGGATAGCGCCTGGCGAGCCGCTGGTAGTAGCGCTGATCCTTGGCGGAGAGCTTGTCCCATCCATTGGCCAGCGGCGCAAGCGCCTCCTTTTCCATTGGCGACAATTCCTGCCAGGGCTTGGCGAGCGCAGGCGAGCTTGCGCAGGCGAGCAGCACCGCCGCCAGCACCAGGCCGAATAGCGTGAGACGGCGAGGCTGCTGCATCCGGGCTCAGTTTACGAACAGGTTGGCCGGCAGGTCATCCGTCAGGATGGCCAGGTCGACATCGCTGTTGTCGTGCGCTTGCCAGTAGTACAGGCCGCCCCCCACCAGGCTGAGGGTGAGCAGCACCGTGGCAACCCATGCCGCCGGCGAATGACGCCAGTTGCTTGCCCATTCCCAGCGCCCTTGCGCTTCCGGGTCGTGACGCGCCATGGCCGCCCTGCGCGCCTCGCGCAGTTTGTCCAGGGTGTCGGGGGCGAGTTGCGCCGCCGACTGGCCGAGCAACTGCCGAATATCATTTGTATTCAATCTGTTAGTCATGGAAAGGTTACTCCTTTCGCTTTCAGGGCTGCCGCCAGCGCATGTGTCGCGCGGGAACAATGCGTTTTCACGCTGCCCTCGGTGCATCCCATTATCACCGCGGTCTCGGCAGTATCCATATTTTCCCAATAACGCAGCAGGAACGCTTCGCGTTGACGCGGCGGCAATGATTTCAGTGTTTCTTCAATCAGTGCAATAAGTTGTGCCTGCTCAAGGTGGGCGTCAGGCGTCTGCGGCTGGCTCGCGTTGTCGGCGTCGTGCAATGCCTCGAGCGGATCGTGCTCGTTGTCGTCATTTTGAGGGAACAGCGACGAAAGCAGCGTCGACCACGTCGAACGGACCTTTTGCCGGCGGTAATGATCGCGTATGGTGTTCTGCAGGATGCGCTGAAACAGCAGGGGAAGCTCGGCAGGCGGTCGTCCGCCATACTTCTCGGTCAGCTTCATCATCGCGTCCTGGACGATGTCCAGCGCCATGTGCTCGTCGTGCACGGCAAATAATGCCTGTTTGTATGCGCGTCGTTCGCTTTCGGCGAGGAACCGGGAAAGTTCGTCGTGGCTGGCCAGTTTGCAGTACTCCGTTCGGTGCGCGCGATTGTAACAAATTTCGCCAAACCCCGCTGCCGATGCGGAAACGTGCCTTCCCGACATGGCGCAGGGGTTGACCAAAATGCTTCCAACCTATATCTTAAAGAGTTCTTCTCTAATGATAATGTTGCGGGAAAAGCCATGGAGCTGACGGGCGCGGAAATAGCCATCAGGTGTTTGCAGGAAGAGGGGGTCGAATACGTCTTCGGCTACCCCGGCGGTGCGGTGCTGTTCATTTATGACGCGCTGTTCAACCAGGACAAGGTCAAGCACATACTCGTGCGCCATGAGCAGGCCGCGGTGCATGCCGCCGACGGCTACTCGCGCTGCACGGACAAGGTCGGCGTGGCCCTGGTCACGTCCGGCCCGGGCGCGACCAACGCCGTCACCGGCATTGCCACGGCCTATATGGATTCCATCCCCATGGTCATCATCAGCGGCCAGGTGCCGACCAGCTACATCGGCGAGGATGCCTTCCAGGAAGTGGACACTGTGGGCATCACCCGTCCCTGCGTCAAGCATAATTTCCTGGTGAAGGATGTCAAGGATCTGGCTTCCACCCTGAAGAAGGCGTTCTACCTCGCCAAGAGCGGCCGTCCCGGCCCGGTGCTGGTGGACATTCCCAAGGATATTTCCAACCAGAAGTGCGAATTCGGCTACCCGCAGTCGGTGGAGATCCGCTCCTACCATCCGCCCACCCACGGCGAAGTCGGCGACATCAAGGAGGCCGCGCAACTGCTGCTGGGCGCCAAGCGCCCGATGATCTACGCCGGCGGCGGCGTAGTGCAGTCCGGCGCGGCCGGCAAGCTGGCCGAAGTCGCGCGCCTGCTGGGCTTCCCGGTCACCAACACCCTGATGGGCCTGGGCGGCTATCCCGCCACCGACAAGCAGTTCGTCGGCATGCTGGGTATGCACGGCACCTACGAGGCGAACATGGCGATGCAGCACTGCGACGTCCTGCTGGCCGTGGGTGCGCGCTTCGACGACCGCGTGATCGGCAACGTCGAGCATTTCAGCCAGGTGCCGCGCAAGATCATCCATGTCGACATCGACCCCTCCTCCATCGCAAAGCGGGTGAAGGTGGATGTGGCCATCGTGGGCGACGTGGCGCACGTGCTGGGCGACCTGCACGCCGTGCTGCACGGCAGCAAGAAAACGCCCGACCAGCAGGCGCTGGGCGCATGGTGGAAGCAGATCGACGAATGGCGCAGCAAGAATAGCCTGGTCTACCGCAACTCCGACGAGATCATCAAGCCGCAGTTCGTGGTGGAGAAACTGTACGAAATCACGCGCGGCGAGGCTTTCGTTACCTCCGACGTGGGGCAGCACCAGATGTGGGCCGCGCAGTATTACAAGTTCGACCAGCCGCGGCGCTGGATCAACTCCGGCGGACTGGGCACCATGGGTTTCGGCCTGCCTGCGGCGATGGGCGTGAAGCTGGCGCATCCCGACGCCGATGTGGCCTGCATCACCGGCGAGGGCAGCATCCAGATGAACATCCAGGAACTCTCCACCTGCAAGCAGTTCCGCCTCCCGGTGAAGATCGTTGCGCTGAACAATCGCTATCTCGGCATGGTGCGCCAGTGGCAGGAATTCTTCCACGGTAACCGCTATTCCGAATCATATATGGACGCGCTGCCCGACTTCGTGCGCCTGGCGGAGGCCTATGGCCACATCGGCATGCGCATCGAGAAACCCTCGGACGTGGAACCTGCGCTCAAGGAAGCCTTCGCGCGAAAGAACGACCTGGTGTTCCTGGACTTCAAGACCGACCAGACCGAGAACGTATATCCGATGGTACCAGGGGGCAAAGGTCTGTCTGAAGTCATCTTGGCGGAGGACCTGTAAATCATGCGCCATATTATTTCTTTGCTAATGGAAAACGAGGCGGGCGCGCTGTCGCGCGTAGCCGGCCTGTTCTCCGCGCGTGGCTACAACATCGAGTCGCTCACCGTCGCGCCCACCGAGGATGCGACCATGTCGCGCATGACCATCGTCACCAGCGGCTCCGACGAGGTGATCGAGCAGATCAACAAGCAGCTCAACAAGCTGGTCGAGGTCGTGTCGGTGATGGACATGAACGAGGGCGACCACCTGGAACGCGAGCTGATGATGGTGAAGGTGCGCGCCGCCGGCGCGGCGCGCGAGGAGCTGAAGCGCATGACCGACATCTTCCGCGGCCGCATCATCGATGTGGATGCCCAGTTCTACACCATAGAGCTGACCGGCTCCGGCTCCAAGCTGGACAGCTTCCTGCAGGCGATAGACCGCAGCCTGATCCTGGAGACGGTGCGCACGGGTGCATGCGGCATCGGGCGCGGCGAACGGATTTTGAAACTGTAGGCCGCTGCCGCGGCCGCGAACTGATTTATTGCCGAAACGGGATTTATTGATAGAGGACGACATGAAAGTTTATTACGACAAAGACGCAGACCTTTCCCTGATCAAGGGCAAGCAGGTGACCATCGTGGGTTACGGTTCCCAAGGCCACGCCCATGCCCAGAACCTGAAGGATTCCGGCGTGAACGTGACCGTCGGCCTGCGCCGCGGCGGCGAATCGTGGAAGAAGGCCGAAGCCGCCGGCCACAAGGTCGCCGAGATCGCCGATGCCGTGAAGGGCGCCGACCTGGTGATGATGCTCCTGCCGGACGAGACCATGCCGGACGTGTACCGCGCCGATGTCGCCAAGAACCTGAAAGCGGGCGCGGCACTTGCCTTCGCCCACGGCTTCAACATCCATTACAACCAGATCGTGCCCCCGGCCGACGTGGACGTGATCATGGTCGCCCCCAAGGGTCCCGGCCACACCGTGCGTTCCGAATACCTCAAGGGCGGCGGCGTGCCCACGCTGATCGCCGTATACCAGGACAAGACCGGCAAGGCCAAGGATGTCGCCCTGTCCTATGCGGCTGCCAACGGCGGCACCAAGGGCGGCGTGATCGAGACCAACTTCCGCGAAGAGACCGAGACCGACCTGTTCGGCGAGCAGGCCGTGCTGTGCGGCGGCGCCGTGGAACTCGTGAAGGCCGGCTTCGAAACCCTGGTAGAAGCGGGCTATGCGCCCGAGATGGCCTACTTCGAGTGCCTGCACGAACTCAAGCTGATCGTCGACCTGATGTACGAGGGCGGCATCGCCAACATGAACTACTCCATCTCCAACAACGCGGAATACGGCGAATACGTCACCGGCCCGCGCGTGATCGCCGACCAGGCGCGCGCCGCGATGAAGGAATGCCTGAGCAACATCCAGACCGGCGAATACGCCAAGCGCTTCATCCTCGAGGGCCGCACCAATTACCCCGAGATGACCGCCCGCCGCCGCCTGAACGCCGAGCACCCGATCGAAAAAGTCGGCGGCCAGTTGCGCGCGATGATGCCCTGGATCAGCAAGAACAAGCTGGTCGATCAGTCGAAGAACTAAGCAGCGGTGAAACGCAAAAGGTGAAAAGTGAAGCGTCAGTCTGAACTTTTCACCTTTTCTTCATTTCACATGCCATATTCCACATATCTCGCCTACGATCATGTTCGAGCCTGACCTGGATACACGCAAGAAGCCCGGGATACGCAGGCGCGGCATCTACATCCTGCCCAACCTCTTCACCACGGCGGCGCTGTTCGCCGGTTTCTACGCCATCGTGCAGGCGATGAACGGCCGTTTCGAATTCTCCGCGGTGGGCATATTCGTCGCGATGGTGATGGATGCGCTCGACGGCCGCGTGGCGCGGCTCACCCACACGCAGAGCGAGTTCGGCGCCGAGTACGACAGCCTCTCCGACATGGTCTCGTTCGGCGTGGCCCCCGCACTGGTGATGTACGAATGGGCGTTGAAGGGCCTGGGGCGATGGGGCTGGTTCGCGGCCTTCATCTATTGCGCGGGCACCGCCCTGCGCCTGGCGCGCTTCAACACCAACATCGACATCGTCGACAAGCGCTACTTCCAGGGACTGCCCAGCCCTGCCGCCGCCGCGCTGGTGGCCGGTTTCGTATGGCTGGCGCACGACAACCACAAATTCCTGGAGGGCTTCGGGGAGGACATCCACTGGCTGGCGCTGGTGCTCACCGTGTTTGCCGGCGTGACCATGGTCAGCAACGTGCGCTTTTACAGCTTCAAGGACATCAACCTGCGCAAGAGCGTGCCTTTCATCGTCGTGCTCGCCATCGTCGGCGTCTACGTTCTGGTGTCCGCCTATCCGCCCGGCGTGCTGTTCCTCATCTTCCTTGGCTACTCGCTTTCGGGCTATGTCCTGTGGGTGCTGGACTGGTATAAACAGCGCAAGGCGCACAAGGCATCCTGAATCGGAAATTACGGCGATAAAAAAGGGCGCATTTCGCGCCCATTTTTATTGTGGCATGCGGTGCCGCCGCAGGCAGTCACCGCAGTCGCTTGCGTCAGATTCGCTTGGCCAGTTCCGCTGCCTTGCCCAGATATGTCGCCGGGGTCAGCTTCAGCAGGCGCGTCTTTTCTTCCTCGGGAATGTCCAGCGTCTTGATGAAGGCATGTAGACTGTCGCGGTTGATGCCGCCCTTGCCGCGCGTCAGTTCCTTCAGCTTGTCGTAGGCGTTCTCCACGTTGTAGCGGCGCATCACGGTCTGGATGGGTTCGGCCAGCACCTCCCAGCTATTGTCCAGGTCTTCCGCCAGCCGAGCCGGGTTGGCCTCCAGCTTGCCCAGGCCCTTGATGCACGATTCATAACCCAGCAGGGTGTAGCCCAGCGCCACGCCCATGTTGCGCAGCACCGTGGAATCGGTCAGGTCGCGCTGCCAGCGCGAGACCGGCAGCTTTTCCGAGAGGTGGCGCAGCAGCGAATTCGCCAGCCCCAGATTACCCTCCGAGTTCTCGAAGTCGATGGGGTTCACCTTGTGCGGCATGGTGGAAGAGCCCACCTCGCCCGCCACCACCTTCTGCTTGAAATAGCCCAGCGAGATATAGCCCCAGACGTCCCGGTCCAGATCGACCAGGATGGCGTTGATGCGCGCGTAGGCGTCATAGAGCTCCGCCATGCAATCGTGCGGCTCGATCTGGGTCGTGTAGGGGTTGAAGGTCAGGCCGCGCGCCTCCACGAAGTTCTGCGAGAAACCTTCCCAGTCCACATCGGGGTAGGCAGCCAGGTGCGCATTGTAGTTGCCCACCGCGCCGTTGATCTTGCCCAGGATCTCCACCGCCGCCAGGCGCTCCCGCGCCCGCTCCAGGCGATAGACCACGTTCGCCATCTCCTTGCCCAGCGTGCTGGGCGTCGCCGTCTGGCCGTGGGTGCGGCACAGCATGGGCAGCGCAGCATGCTCGTGCGCCAGGTGGCGCAGGCGGCCGATCAGCGCATCCAGCGTCGGCAGCATCACGTGCGCGCGTGCGCTCTGCAGCATCAGTGCATGGGAAAGATTGTTGATGTCCTCGGACGTGCAGGCAAAGTGGATAAACTCCAGCACCTTCGCCGTCTCCAGATTGTCGGCCAGCTTTTCGCGCAGCCAGTATTCAATGGCCTTCACATCGTGATTGGTGCGGCTCTCGATAGACTTGATCGCCTCCGCATCCACCATGCTGAAATCCGTCACCAGACGGTCGAGAAACTCTACCGTGGCCGCCGAAAACGGCTCAACCTCCGGAATTCCCGCCTCAGCACTCAGCGCCTTCAGCCACTCCACCTCGATCAGCAGGCGGTTGTGGATCAGGCCGAACTCGCTGAAATGACGGCGTAGCGCGTCCACCTTGCCGTAATAGCGGCCATCGAGGGGGGAAAGGGCGGTGAGGGAGTTCAGGGTCATGATTTGTCGCATGTTTATTGTTGCCAAGGGGGTGTATTTTACGCGAAATGGAGGGGGGAGTCTTGGGGGACGGGGGTGCGTGTGTTTTCTGGGCGGTCTGGCGGTATGCACAGTTGGTCGCCGGGGGCAGCCCGGCATGCTGGTTACCTTTCTTGTCTTGCCAAGAAAGGTAACCCAAAGAAGGCGCCCCCGGTGCGCCGCCGCTGACGCGGACCCTTGCTCGAACGCACGCAAGCGGGGCTGCGCAACTCGCCCTGGCAGGGCACACAAATCGTGCCCTGCTGCGGAGCTCGAACAATGCTCGCCCAACCCCCCGCTCGCCTGCGCCCGATCTGCGGGACGGCGCACAGGGGCAGAAGGGCATCGCGTGCGACCTGCGCACGCTGTTTGTGTTTGGTGCCTGCATAGCTTACGCTATGCAGGCAAAATTCTGAAAGAAGATTCGTCATGACAGCCGATTTCTCAAATCACGGCGTAATTCTCGAGTTTGGAAAGATCATGTTCAGTACTTTTCTCGGTGCTGGATTGGCGTTCCTTATGGTTAGAATGCATGATGCCAGACAGCGGTATTTGAAGAATGTATCGGCGGGGAATCTGGCGTTATTTGCGATAAGAACCCAGCTAAATGAATTCTTGCTTTTTAGAAGAAACTTCTATGTTGATGTATGTGATACGAAAAGCCACCCTGAAGGGACGCCGCTGTACTTGCTGGTCCGCCCTTCTTTTCAAACCTATGTCGGTCAGGCGATAGACTTTGATTCACTGGCGTTTCTTTTTAGCCGCACTGAGAATGCAAGCGTATTTAATGATCTTCACCTCTCGCAAACCTGCTATGAGGATTTGGTAGAAATTCACGAATTTCGTAATAGACACGCGGTGGAAATTCAGAGGCGACTTGATCAAATGAGCCGTGAAAACCGCCCCACGACTATAGAGGCAATAGAGGGCACCCTTGGCCCATATTTGATTGCGACTATGAGCATGGTGGCGGTGGGGCTAGCAAAGAGGGCGCGCGATGACGAAGCCGTTTATCGGAATACGTTTGCATCATTAAGAGGCGCCTTGGAAATAGAATTTGGAAGATGGTGGCGTATTCGACCGCCAAGCCTTGTGCGGCTTGAGGACGCCGATCCTAAGTTCAAGCAAGAATCACTTCCCAGGCTGCCCGAACGTTTACTCTCTGCCTTGGAAGACCTGCATAAGACCGCGTAGGGCGGGTTAGCAAAGCGTAACCCGCCGGATGTTTTTGCCAGCGTAGCGTAAGTTACGCTGGCACGAAGAACAACCAGTGCGCGCCAGCGCACACAAAATCTGAAGGCCCCCTATCCGCCACCGAGTCGCGCAGGCGGGGCAGGGGGTGTCCGACGAATATGTTCGAGCACGTGACGGCGCAGCCGGTCGTGCGAGTTTATGAGGAGGCCTGCTCTGCCGAGCAGATGAGGGAACCCCGTAAGGGGTGGCGGATCGGGGCGTGCTTTCTTTGGTTTCTTTCTTTGCACGAGCAAAGAAAGAAACTCGCTGCCGGCGACTCCGGCGCAAACCCGTGCGCACTGCCGGCCCGCTCACGATAGTCAACAAACCAAATCCTCCCACCGCCCCCCTTTGGTCAAGGGGGATGCCGCCACCGGGCGGCCACTCTGCGCCAGTCAGGCGATGATGCCACCGCCCAAACAAACCTCTTCATCATAGACCACAACCGACTGCCCCGGCGTGACGGCCCATTGCGCCTCCTGAAAATGGAAGCTGGCATGCCCACCGTCGAGGGCGACAATGCGACACCCAGCATCATGCTGCCGGTAGCGGGTTTTGGCGGCATAGGGCCGACTGGTGTCGGGGGCTTCGCCGGCGATCCAGTGCATGTCGAGCGCGTCGAGATTGGGGTTGAGCAGGGCTGGGTTGTCGTGGCCCTGCACGACGATGAGCCGGTTGGCTGCGATGTCCTTGCCGGAGACGAACCAGGGTTCGCCGGTGCCGTCCTTGCCGCCGCCGATTCCCAGTCCCTGGCGCTGGCCGATGGTGTAGAAGGAGAGGCCCTGATGGGTGCCGACCTTGCGGCCTTCGGGGGTGACCATGTCGCCCGGCTGGGTGGGCAGGTAGCGGTTGAGGAATTCGCGGAACGGCCGCTCGCCGATGAAGCAGATGCCGGTGCTGTCGCGCTTGGCGTGGTTGGCCAGCCCCGCTTTGCGCGCGATTTCTCGCACTTCGCTCTTGGGCAGGTGGCCGATGGGGAACATGGCTTTGGATAGTTGTTGCTGGTCCAGGCGGTGCAGGAAGTAGCTCTGGTCCTTGCCGGGATCGAGGCCCTTGAGTAACTGGAACTTTCCGTCCACTTCGCGCACGCGCGCGTAGTGGCCCATGGCGATGGCGTCCGCACCCAGGCGCATGGCGTGGTCGAGGAAGGCCTTGAACTTGATCTCGGAGTTGCACAGGATGTCCGGGTTGGGCGTGCGGCCAGCTTCGTATTCGCGCAGGAAGTAGGCGAATACCCGGTCCTTGTATTCGGCGGCGAAGTTCACTGCCTCGATGTGGATGCCGATCACGTCGGCGGCGGAGACGGCGTCTATCAGGTCTTCGCGCGAGGAGCAGTATTCCTCATCGTCGTCGTCCTCCCAGTTCTTCATGAACAGGCCGGTCACTTCATAGCCCTGCTCCTTGAGCAGCAGGGCGGTGACGGAGGAGTCCACGCCGCCGGACATGCCGACGACGACGTGTTTCTTCTTATTCATAGTGCACCAGCATATCCAGGGGATACCGTTTCCCCGCCTGATAGTCCTCGATGCAGCGCAGGATCAGGGGGCTGCGGTGGCGCTCGCGGGTGGCGCGGATGTCGTCCGGCGTCAGCCAGATTGCGCGCAGGATGCCGCTGTCCAGTTCGCGCTCTGGATGATGGCCGGTGATGCGGCCGCTAAAGGCGAAACGCAGATAGGTGGTGTCCGAGGCCTGGGAATGCCAGCGGTAGACGCCCAGCAGGTGCTCGGGCGCGAAATCGTAGGCGGACTCTTCCAGCACCTCGCGCGTGACGGCTTCGATCAGCGATTCGTTGGCTTCCAGATGGCCGGCCGGCTGGTTGAACAGGATGCCGTGGGTGGTGTGCTCCTCGACCAGCAGGAATTGTCCGTCGCGTTCCATGACGGCGGCTACGGTGACGTGAGGCTTCCAGACCATATGCGTATCGTGCGGTTAAAGTAATCAGTTGGACAACATCGTGGGTGTCATGCTCGGCCGCGGCCGGCCGTATCGAACGCCGCCCGGCAATTTTATGCGATGTGCATGTTTTTTGCGCTTCGGGTGCCTGATGGCATTGATTCTCGGTACAAATAGTAACCCAGTTTGATGCGGCCGGGCGAGAGGTGCCGGAGATTCCGGGCAATAAAAAAAGCAGGGCGAACCCTGCCTTTTTTGCGCTCAAAGAAGCCGTATTACTTGGCGGCCTTCTTGGCCTCGTGGTGAGCCTTCTTTGCAGCCTTGTGGTGAGCCTTCTTCATGTGCATCTTCTTGTGAGCGGCCGGAGCAGCAGCAGGAGCAGCTGCGTCAGCAGCAACGGCGGAGAAGGTGACGGCTGCGAAAGCAGCGGCGATCAGAGCGGACAGCAGCTTGTTCATATGAACTCCATTTGATAGGTTATAAACGTTTATGACACTGCAATGTGTCAATGTCATTAACGCATGGCCCGGGAGTTGGTTGACAGGCTGCTGCACGAAGCGAGGTCTATGGGTGCCCGCAGTGGCGTCACACCCGGTCACGGCCAGGCAGGAGGCGCCGGAGATTCCGGGCAATAAAAAAGGCAGGGCGAACCCTGCCTTTTTGCTTGAAGAAGCCGTATTACTTGGCGGCCTTCTTCTTGGCCTTGTGATGCTTGGTGGCCTTGTGATGCTTGGCAGCCTTGTGCTTCTTCGCCATGGGCTTCTTGGCTTCGGTCGTTGCGGCCGGAGCAGTGGCAGGAGCGGCTGCGTCAGCAGCAACGGCGGAGAAGGTAACGGCTGCGAAAGCAGCGGCGATCAGAGCGGACAACAGCTTGTTCATATGAACTCCATTTAGTAGGTTGTAAACGTTTATGACACTACGAATGTGCCAGTGTCATTAACGCATGGCCTGCGACTCGGTTGACATGCTGTTGCGGAATAGTGTGGTGCCGGGAGAGGGACTCGAACCCTCACGCCATCTCTGGCACCGGATTTTGAGTCCGGCACGTCTACCAGTTCCATCACCCCGGCAGGGGGCGGGCATTATCACCGAAACTCCATGTTTTATCAAGTAAAAGGCCGCGCCTTGCGCGGCATATATCGGAAAAGTCGTTAAAATAACGGGGGTTGCGGCAATTTGTCGCAGCCGCACCGGGGCCGGGGGTGGAGGGAGCGTGTAGAATAACGCTTCAGCCGGGCGCCGAAAGGCCCTTGAAACCGGGAATTTCTGACAGCAACAGGAGAGAAGAATGAACATGCGTACACTGGTTGGATTAGGGCTTTTCGTGTTCGCGGCGCAGGCGTTTGCCGGCGACGTGGCGGTGACCGAGGCCTCGGCGCGGGCCACCGCTCCCGGACAGGAGACCGCGGCCGTCGGCATGCATATCAAGGCCAACCGGGATGCCAGGCTGGTGGGGGCGTCCAGTCCGGCGGCAAAGCATGTGGAGATCCACATCATGAAACATGCGAATGGCATGATGGAAATGCGGCAGGTGCCCAGCCTGGTCTTGCCGGCCAACCAGGAGGTGGTGCTGGGAAAGGGCAGCCACCTGATGCTGGTCGGCCTCAAACACCAGCTCAAGCCCGGTGCGCGCGTGCAACTGACCCTGACCATAGAGTTTGCCGACAAGCGCCGCGAGCACCTGAAAGTGGTCGCGCCGGTGCTGGCCGTGGGGCAGGATGAGGACATGAGCGGACATGGCATGGGCGGCCACAGCATGGAAGGTGGCAGCATGGGCAGTCATTGAGCGTGACCGTCGCGGCGCCGGGGACTTGAAACCGCCGCCACGGAACCCTATATTGTTTGCAGGGCAGCTGTGTTTCCCGTCTTCACTCAACGTATGGAGGTTATCATGGCAAATCTGACTCGTTTCACCCCGCGTGACGATGTGTTCGATGACTTGTTTCGCGGTTTCTTCATGCGCCCGATCCGCCTCGATAGCGGGCCGGAGGTGCAGATCAAAATGGATGTGAAGGAAGACGACAAGGCATACATCGTCCACGCCGAAATTCCCGGTGTAAAGAAAGATGACATTCAGGTTTCCATCGACGGCAACCAGGTGTCGATCAGCGCAGAAGTGAAGAATGAAAAGGAAGTGAAGGAAGGCGAGAAAGTGCTGCGCAGCGAGCGCTACTACGGCAAGGTTTCGCGCAGCTTCTCGCTGGGCGGCGACGTGGACGAGGCGGCCGCGCAGGCCAAATACGAGGATGGCGTGCTGCTTCTGACGCTGCCGAAAAAGGCGGTGACCAAGGCCAAGCGGCTGGAGATCCGCTGAGTTGCCGAAGGGCATATACCGCATGCGGGCGGCTTGAGCCGCCCGTTGTTTTTTGTGCTGCCAAAAGCGCGAGGTTTTGGTATAAAGTCAGCCACGGTGGGGTCACGCAAAGAGAAGGAGAACTGATGCTATTTCGCAATATGCTGTTTACGCTGGCAGTTTTGCTGTCGACGAGCGCCTGGGCGGCGGACGTGAACAACGATAACCACGAAGTCGTGGTGAAGAACGCCTGGACCACGGAAACCGTGCCGGGCCAGACCAAGGTCGCGCTGCGCATGGATGTTACCTGCACGAGTTCCTATGGCAAGCTGGTGGAGGTGGATAGCCCGCTGGCCGCATCCGGCGGCATCGAGCGGCTGCGCCCGCTGCATGGGCGGCTTGCGGTACAGACGCTGACCTCTGTCCACCTGCGCCACGGCCGGGCGATGAGTTTCAGCGAGCGCACGATCTCCTTGGTGCTCAAGGGCCTGAAGCAGCCGCTGAAGGTGGGAGACACCGTGCCCGTAACGCTGACCATCTATACCGCCGGCAAAAAGGTGCAGGTGGACGTGCCGGTCGAGGTCAGGGCGGCGGAGTTGAGCTATAAGGCCTACGAGAACGTCGAGATGCAGAAGCAGCATCAGTAGTAAGCGCGGACTTCCGTTGAGCGGGCGGCTGCAAGCCGCCCGTTTTCCTTTGTGGCGCATGGCCGGCGGCGATCTGGTGTAAAATGCAGCCCTTACGCACCCGCCATGATTCAGAGGAACGACCATGTCGCTGACCCCCTCCGCCGCTGACAAGAAGGCACGCACCCTTTCCGAGGCGCTGCCCTACATCCAGCGCTTTTTCGACAAGACCATCGTCATTAAATACGGCGGCAACGCCATGACTGACCCGCAGTTGCAGGACAGTTTCGCGCGTGACGTGGTGCTGCTTAAACTGGTGGGCATGAACCCGGTGATCGTGCATGGCGGCGGGCCGCAGATCAACGAATTGCTGAACCGCGTCGGCAAGCAGGGCACTTTCGTGCAGGGCATGCGCGTCACCGACGAGGAGACCATGGACGTGGTCGAGATGGTGCTGGGCAAGGTCAACAAGGACATCGTCAATCTCATCAACAAGCATGGCGGGAAGGCGGTGGGCCTGACCGGGCAGGACGGTGCCTTCATCCGCGCTGAAAAGCTGATGCTGGAAAGCATGGACGAGCCGGGCAAGATGCTGGACATCGGCCTGGTGGGCGACATCAGCAAGATCGATCCCTCCATCATCCGCTTCCTGGATTCGGGCGACTTCATTCCGGTGATCGCGCCCATCGGCGTCGCACCCGACGGCGAGACCCTGAACATCAACGCCGACGTGGTCGCGGGCAAGCTCGCGGAAGTGCTGTCGGCGGAAAAGCTGGTGCTGCTCACCAATACGCCGGGCGTGCTGGACAAGAGCGGCACCCTGCTGACAGGGCTCACGCCCAGGGAAATCGAGGCGATGGTCGCCGACGGCACCCTGTCCGGCGGCATGCTGCCCAAGATAGGTTCCGCGCTGGATGCGGCGCGCGGCGGCGTCAGATCGGTGCACATCATCGACGGCCGGGTGGAGCATGCGCTGCTCCTCGAAATCCTGACCGATGAGGGGGTGGGTACACTCATCAAGAGCAAATGAGGATGCTGCCTGACGGATGCGGGGAAAATTCAGACTTTCCAAGCCAGACCAGGCGCGCAAAGCGGGGTAAGCAGGCAAGCCCTGCAAAGGCTGCTCGCAAAAAAATCCAAGCGCGGCATATGTGGAATATGTAAGCGAGATTTTTTGAGCGCAACAAGGTATGGCGACGAAAGTTTGGATTTTTGATCTGGATAATACGCTGCACGATGCGACGCCTTATATTTTTCCGCACATCAACCGCAGCATGACGGCGTATGTGCAGCGTGAGCTGGGCATCAGCGAGGAAGAGGCGAATGCCCTGCGCATGCATTACTGGCAGCGCTACGGCGCGACGTTGAGGGGGCTGATGCGCCACCACGGCACGCGGCCGGCGCACTTCCTGTGGCATACGCACCAGTTTCCGGCGCTGCCCGACATGGTGCTGCGCGAGCCGCGCCTGCGCCACATGCTGCGCGCGCTGCCGGGACGCAAGTTGCTCTATTCCAATGCGCCGCGCCATTACGTGCGCGAAGTGCTGCGGCTGCTGCGGGTGGACGATATGTTCGAGGATGCATTTGCCATCGAGCATGCGCGCTTCCGGCCCAAGCCGGAAACGGCCGGCTTCCTCCGCCTGCTTAAGAAGCACCATCTCCATCCCGCGCGCTGCGTGATGGTGGAAGACAGCGCGGAGAATCTCCAGACCGCGAAGCGCCTGGGGATGAAGACCGTGCTGGTGGGCGCGGGCACGGGCAAGCCCGCGTATGTGGACCTGAAGATCAGGACTGTACTTGAACTGCCGCGCAAGCTGGGGCGGCTGACGTAAGAGGGGGACGACATGGCCGCAAAAACGGGCGAACGCAAGCTGCAGATCCTGCAAGCCATCGCCGAAATGCTGGAGCAGCCCAAGGGCGAAAAGATTACCACTGCGCAACTGGCTGCGAGGCTGGAACTGTCCGAGGCCGCGCTGTACCGGCATTTCGCCAGCAAGGCACAGATGTTCGAGGGGCTGATCGAGTTCATAGAGCAGACCGTATTCGGCCTGATCAACAAGATCACGGCGGAGGAAGCCGACGGCATGAAGCAGGCCGAGGGCATCGTCGCCTTGCTGCTGGGCTTCGCACGCAAGAACCGCGGCATGACCCGGGTGCTGACCGGCGATGCGCTGGTCAATGAAGACCAGCGTCTGCAGGCGCGCATCAACCAGTTGCTCGACCGCATTGAGACTACCCTCAAGCAGGCGGTGCGGATTGCGGTGACCCAGAAGGAACTGCCCGAGGACACAGATGCCGGCGCGCGCGCCAACGTGCTGCTGTGCTACGTCATCGGCCGCTGGCAGCTGTTCGCCAAGAGCGGCTATGCGCGCGACCCGATGGAGCAGTGGCCGCAGCAGTGGTCCATACTCGCGCGCTAGGGAGCACGCCATGATATTGATACTGGGCGCGGACATCTACCAGCAGGGCGCCGAATTCCGCCGCTTGATGGACCACCTTGCCACGTTGCCGGGCATACAGGCGCGCGTGCACACCGAGCGTGGCGCCCAGCAGGCGCTGACCGAGATCTATCTGATCGGCAACACCAAGCAGCTCGAGATTGACGACATGCTGGCCCTGCCCGGCGTGGAACGGGTGGTGCGCGTGTCGGAGGAATACCGCATCCTGGGCCGGCACAAGGACGATCCGCGGCCGGACCATTTCGAATACAACGGCGTGCGCTTCGGGCAGGATACGCTCAATGTCTTTGCCGGCCTGTGCGCGGTGGACAACCCTGAGCATGTCGAGCTGATGCTCAAGGCGCTGAAGGAAAACGGCCAGGTGTGCACGCGCATGGGCGCCTACAAGCCGCGCACCAGCCCCTACGCCTTCCAGGGACACGGCAAGGCCTGCCTGCCCTGGGTGTTCGAGCTGGCGGGCAAGTATGGCATCAAGGTGATCGCCATGGAGATCACGCACGAGTCTCATCTGGACGAGATACGCGAGGCCCTGCACCAGACCGGCAACCCCACCGGCGTGATGCTGCAGATCGGCACGCGCAACACGCAGAATTTCGAGCTGTTGAAGATCGTAGGCCGCCAGCAGCAGTTCCCCGTCCTGATCAAGCGCGGTTTCGGCATCACCCTGGACGAGTCGCTGAATGCCGCGGAATACCTGGCCTCGGAGGGCAACCGCAACGTGGTGTTCGGCCTGCGCGGCATGAAGACCAACATGGGCGACCCGCACCGCAATTTCGTCGACTTCGCCCACGTGCCCGTGGTCAGGCGCCTCACCCGCATGCCGGTGTGCATCGATCCGTCGCACTCGGTCGGTTCGCGCGCAGCATCTCCGGACGGCATCCTCGACGTGTTCCACGTCACGGCCCAGGGCGTGCTGGCTGGCGCCAACATGGTGCTGGTGGATTTCCATCCCGCGCCGGCCAAGGCGCTGGTGGATGGCCCGCAGGCATTGCTGCTGAAAGAACTGCCCTACTTCCTTGAAGACGTGCAGATCGCGCGCGAGGGGTATCTCAATCGGGTCAAGCTGGCCGGCAAGTACGGTGTAGCCGGCTGAACGGAAGGGCGGCGCATAAAAAAACAGCCAGGCTTGCCTGGCTGTTTTTGCCGGTGCGGGCCGCGCTTACCAGCGGAAGCCCAGTTTGGCGGAGACCGAGCGGGCGGAGCCGGTCTTGTCCAGTTCGGCTGCGAGGTTCATCAGGCCCAGATTCACGTTGACGCCACCGTAGATCTTGTTCTGGGAAAAGCTGTCGGACAGGGCGAAACCGGTGAAATTGCTGGCCACGTTCGCCGAGCTGTTGGCCCACACCTTGCCTACGCCGGCGTACGGCGTCACCATCACAAAGGTCTTGGCGATGGAGACGTCCAGGCTCTTGGTGTCGAAGGAAAGCTGGTCGACGCCGGAAAGCTTGGTGAACGCGCCGCGTATGGACACCGTCGGCAGCGCAATGTTGTCGATCAGCGCATAGCGCAGCTCGCCGCCATACAGGGAGATATTGGTGGTGGGCACCTTGGAGTAGAACGCGCCGATGTCGAAACCAAACGGCAGGCCCTTGTCGATGTGCAGTTTGGGGATGTAGAGGTTGCTCACTGTGCCGCCGCCCGTGATCTGGGACCAGAGCGCCGAGCTCTTGGCCATGTTGGTCTGGGTGACATCCAGGCCGATGTCGAAGCCGGTCACGCCCAGCGGCGTGGACAGGCCAACTGGCTTGTAGCTCAACGCGGAGCTCAGGTCCTCGGACAGGGCATTGAATTCCGCCTGTCCCAGGTTTTGCAGGCTGGTGATGTTGTTGGTGGCGGCCAGCGCGGGTTGCGCGACGAATCCGAGGGCGCAAAGCAGCGGCAGTAATTTCTTCATGGTGTGTCTATTCCTTGAGTAATAAGTTGCAATCAATACAGTTTCGGATGATCGTGAATGCGGACACCGCGAGCGGGCCGTCTTCCGGTTGTCCTGCTGCGCGTCACCCCCTACGTGCGGCCGGACAAGCGGCTCAAGTAGACCGCATCACGCGCTGAAGCGTCAAGCGCGTGTGGCATTTATGCAGCAGTGTGCACGCCACCTGCCTTACGCAGCGAATCGCGCGATTCATTGCCGCGCGAGGCAGGCAAGGTAGAGCGTGGCATCGGGCCCAGTGCCGCTGCGCTGCGCCTGCATGATCATTTCCGCCATGCATTCCATCATCGCGTGCTGGGCCTCATGCTCCGAGCCGTACTTGTTCGCCAGGCGCGCATGCGCCTGGCGGACGCCGGGCGGCTGGTCGATGGAAAGCTGCTCCTCGATCGACAGGTGCATCATCAGGTGCAAAAAGGGATTGAGTTCGCCGGCGGCGTAGTCGCGCTCCTGATTGCCCGCAGCGGCGTCGAGCAGGGCATGGAATTCGGGATGCAGGCCGATCACGCGCACGGCGATATGTTCCAGCGGGGTCAGCAGTTCGCCTGCGCCATGCTTGCGCCAGGCGTCAAAGAGGAACTGGCGCGCTTCATTGCGGCTCGGGTTGAACATGGCTGTATTCCGGCAGGTCTGGGCTCAGGGCGGGACACGCTTCCGGGCAGAAAGGGCGGGTGGCTCAAAGCAAAAAAGGCAGCCGTAGCCGCCTTTTCGCATGTGCTGCTTCTGCGCGGATAGCCGTGCCTTATTTGGTTTCCACGATCTTGGCCTTGGCCTTCAGGTCGTCGATCAGGCTCTTGATCTCCTGCTGCTGCAGCGGGCGGATCAACATCGCCTTCGCGTCCTCGAAAGGCGTGACGCGCTTGTCCAGCAGCTTGAAAACCTGCCAGGAATCGCCAAGCTTCACCGGACGGCTGACCTGACCGGTTTTCTTCATGCTCTCGATCGCTGCGGTGAAGTCCTCGGGCAGGCCGTTGGTGGTGATCCAGCCCAGTTCGCCCCCGTTGTCTGCCGAGGCCTTGTCCAGCGATTGCTTCTTGGCGATGGCCGCGAAGTCTCCGCGGTGGCGCAGCTTGGCGGCGATGGCCTTGGCTTCCTTCTCGGTTTTGACCACGATATGGGCCACCTTGTACTGCAACATCCGCGGGTCGCTCTTGATGCCGTCGTATTCCTTCCTCAGCGCGTCTTCGCTGACCGGATGGTTGTTCAGGTAGTCGGTGATATAGGCGTTGGCCAGCACGTTCTCGCGGGCAAGCGCCTGGGTCTGGGCAACCTTCTCGGCGATCTCTGCGTCCTTGTCCAGCCCCTTTTGCACGGCAGCCTGGGTCAGCAGCTCCATCTGGATGGTGCGCGCCAGAATCTGCCCGCGCACCTCGGGGGTATCCGGCGCGCCATGGCCCACTGCATCCTTGACCTGCACATCGACGCGGGCCTGCGGGATGGCTACGCCATTGACTGTGGCGGCGACTTTGTCCTCGGCAAGCGCCGGAGCGGCGAGCAGGGCGCACGCGGCCGCGATTGCGCCCAGTTTGGCGAAGTTCTGCATAAAAATTGTTCCTCGTTGAATATTATCGGGGTTGCACTTCATCTGGTGCATAAGCGCGTATGTTGAGGGCGTGAATGTCGTGCTGCATCAGTAAATGCAGCGCCGAATATACCATGCGGTGCCTTTCCAGGGTGGATTTTCCGATAAACTGCGGGGAAACCACGGTCAGCCGGTAATGCCCGCCGCCGCCTGCGCCGGCATGGCCGGCATGCAGGTGGCTGTCATCTTCGACTTCGACCAGCAGGGGATTCAGGGGCCCCAAGCCGGCCCTTATCTGCTCGATGCGATTCGGGGCGGTCATGATGGCAGCACCTTTACGAAAGGGTTGACGGTAAGCTGCGCATATATTCCCGCGGCTGCATAGGGGTCGGCCTGCGCCCAAGCCTCCGCTTCCGCCAGCGAGGGGAATTCCGCCACGATCAGGCTGCCGAAAAAGCCTGCGGCGCCGGGATCTGCCGCATCCACGGCAGGCATGGGGCCGGCCAGGATCAGGCGGCCGGCGTTCTGCAGCGCGTGCAGCCGCTCCAGGTGAGCCGGGCGCGCCGCCGCGCGCTTCTCCGCGCAGTCCGGGACGAATTGACCGGTGATGGTGTACAGCATCAGTTGTGCTCCTTGTCGGTTTCCAGATATTTCGCCAGCATGACGGATTGCGCGATCACGAAGGCGAAAAGCAGGGCGGTCAGGCCGTACACCTTGAAATCCACCCAGCCGTTGCACGACAGCCAGTGCATCGCCGCGAGATTGGCAAAGCCCAGGCACAGGAAAAACAGTGCGTAGGCCGCGTTGAGGTTATTCCACACATGGCTGGGCAGGTGCAGCTGCGATTCCAGCATGCTGCGAATCGGGTTGCGCTTGGTGAACAGCGGCGCGCCGCCCAGTACGGCGGCGAATGTCCAGTACAGGATAGTCGGTTTCCACTGGATGAACACCGGGCTGCGGAAATACAGCGTGGCGCCGCCGAAGAGGGTGATGATGGCAAAGCTCATCCACAGCATCGCATCCACCTTGCCGTGGCGGAATTTCACCCAGCCCACCTGCACCAGCGTGGCCGCGATCGCGGCGGCGGTCGCCATCAGGATGGGTTCCTGCATCCAGGGCAATTGGTGGGCGCTAGTGCCGACCAGGCAGCTGTCGTTGCCGTGCCCCAGAAACTTGTACACACCGAAAAACACAATGACGGGGAAGAGGTCGAACAGTACTTTCATGGCTGCGAATCAGAAGTGAGTTAGGTGCGGTCCAGCGTCAGCGAGGCCGAGTTGATGCAGTAGCGCAGCCCGGTGGGCTCGGGTCCGTCCTCGAACACATGGCCCAGGTGCGCATCGCATTTCGCGCAGCGCACCTCGATGCGTTTCATGCCGTGGCTGGTGTCCTCCAGCAGCTTGAGCGCATCCCCGCTGGCAGGCAGCCAGAAACTCGGCCAGCCGGTGCCGGAATCGAACTTGGTGTCGGAGCGGAACAGCGGGCTGCCGCAGCACACGCAGCGGTAGGTGCCGGCGTCGTGGCAATCCCAATACAGCCCGGTGAAGGGCGGCTCGGTGCCGCACTGGCGCGTGATGATGAACTGCTCCGGCGTCAGCTCCTCGCGCCATTCGGTATCGGTTTTCTTTGGCTTGTCGGTGGAGTTCATGCTTCAGGCCTCCATGCGGTCGCCCTGGGCGTTTGGCTGTGAAAAGACCAGAAAGTGAACATCGTCAGGCGACTCGTTGATGAACTGATGCGCAACGCCGGGCGCCACTTCCAGTCCCTGGCCCTCGGCCAGGGTTGCACGTTGCCCGTTCGCCTCTATCACCGCGCTGCCGTTCAGGATATAGAAGAACTGGCGGGCCATCGAATGAATGTGACGCGTCTCGCGTGCGCCAGGCGGGACGCGCTCGGCAATGACCGACATGTCGGCGCGTTTCACAAGGTGCCAGCCCTCGCACACCTGGCCCCAGATGTAGTGTTCTGCAGATGATCGGTCGATGGCTTGCATGGCGCACCGCGGTTACAGTACGTCGCCGGCATAATCCGCCAGCCGCGACCGTTCGCCGCGCATCAGCGTCACATGGCCGCTGTGCTCCCAGCCCTTGAAGCGGTCCACCACATAGGTGAGGCCCGAGCTGCCCTCGGTGAGATAGGGCGTGTCGATTTGCGCGATGTTGCCCAGGCACACCACCTTGGTGCCGGGGCCGGCGCGGGTGATCAGCGTCTTCATCTGCTTGGGCGTGAGGTTCTGCGCCTCGTCGATGATCAGGTACTTGTTGAGGAAGGTGCGGCCGCGCATGAAGTTGAGCGACTTGATCTTGATCCGGCTGCGGATCAGGTCGCGCGTCGCCGCGCGGCCCCATTCCCCGCTTTCCTCGTCCGGCTTGTTGAGCACATCCAGGTTGTCCTCCAGCGCGCCCATCCACGGCGTCATCTTCTCTTCCTCGGTGCCTGGCAGGAAGCCGATGTCCTCGCCGACCGGCACGGTGACGCGGGTGATGATGATCTCGGAATAGAGCTTCTTTTCCAGCGTCTGCATCAGGCCCGCGGCCAGCGTCAGCAGCGTCTTGCCGGTGCCGGCCTGGCCCAGCAGCGTGACGAAGTCGATCTCGGGGTTCATCAGCAGGTTGAGCACGAAGTTTTGCTCGCGGTTGCGCGCGGTAATGCCCCAGATCGCGTTCTTCTGGTGGGTATAGTCGGTCAGCGTGCGCAGCATCGCGGTGTCGCTGCCCTGTTCCACCACCACGGCGTAGAAGGGCGAGGTGCCGTTCTCCTGGAACACGAACTGGTTCACCTGCATGTCCTTGCACAGCGGGCCTGCGACGTTGTAATAGGTGTGGCCGCCCTGCTGCCAGGACTTCATGTCCTTGCCGTGGTGCTCCCAGAAATCATCGGGGAGCGGCAGCACGCCGGTGTAGAGCAGATCGGTGTCTTCCAGCACCTTGTCGTTGAAGTAGTCCTGCGCCGACAGGCCCAGCGCGCGCGCCTTGATGCGCATGTTGATGTCCTTGGACACCAGGATGACCTGCCGGCCGGACTGCTGCTGGTGCAGGTGCATGACCACGCCCAGGATCGCGTTGTCGGCCTTGCTGTGCTGCAGCGCCACCGGCAGCTCGGGGGTGATGAACTCGGTCTGCAGGAACAGGCGGCCGGTCGCGCTCTTGCTGCCCTGGGATTGGAGCGGAATGCCCTGGCCGATGTCGTGCGCGGTCTCGCTTACGATGGCATCCAGGAAGCGGCTGGCCTGGCGCGCGTTGCGCGCGACTTCGGACATGCCCTTCTTGCCGTTGTCCAGTTCTTCCAGTACGAACATCGGGACATATACGTCGTGTTCCTCGAAGCGGAACAGGCTGGTCGGGTCGTGCATCAGCACATTGGTGTCAAGGACGAACAGCTTGGTGCCGGGCGTTGCAGATGTCATGATGCTTCCTGAAGTGATTGCACGACGGTGAGAACCTCCTGGGCGTGATTGGGCACCTTGACGCCCCGCCATTCATGGCGCAGCACGCCCTTGCCGTCCAGCACGAAGGTGCTGCGCTCGATGCCGCGCACCTCCTTGCCGTAAAGCTTCTTCATCTTGATCACGCCGAACTGCGTGCATGCCTTTTCCTCCGCATCGGAAAGCAGGGCGAAGGGCAGGCTGAACTTGGTCTTGAAATTCTCGTGCGACTTGATGCTGTCCCGCGAAATTCCCACGATCTCGCAGTTGGCTTTCTGAAATTGCGGATAGAGGTCGCGGAACGCCTGGCTCTCGGCAGTGCAGCCCGGCGTGTTGTCCTTGGGGTAGAAGTAAATCACCAGGGATTTGCCGCGTGCGGCCTTGAGGTTGAAGTCGGTGCCGCCGGTGGCGGGCAGGGTGAAATCTGGAATTGTTGTGTTTGTCATGATGCCGCTGCTTGTCGGATGGTGTCATTCTTGAATAAAAACGCCGCCAAGGCAAGTGCGGGGGACGGCGCCAGGCCGCGAATGCTTCAGGCCGGGTTCCGCGCGGGGTGGGTTTCTTCGCCGAGGAGCCACAAGACGGCCCCGGAAATCAGCATGGAAACAGTGACGAACCAGAAGGCGGCTTCCACCGAGCCGCTGAATTGCGCGGCCAGCCCCAGCCCCAGCGCGCCGATGCCGTAGCCCAGATCGCGCCAGAAGCGATAGATGCCGATGGCCGAGCCGCGCCAGGCCGGATGGGAGATGTCGGCCACCGCGGCCGAGAGGTTGGGATAAAGCAGGGCCATGCCGAACCCGGACACTGCGGCCGAGAGCGACCACCAGGCAATGCCGGTATGAAGCAGCATCATCGCCACGCCCCCGCCGCAGATCCACATGCCCAGCACATTTGGCCAGTGGCGGCCCATATGGTCGGAGAGCTTGCCGGTGAAGAACTGCGAGCCGCCCCACACGAAGCCGTACACGCCGACGATCCAGCCGATGTCGGGCAGGCTCACGCCGTGCCGGTAGAGAAAGACCGGATAGAACACCCAGATTAGCGCGTCCACGAACTTCTCCACCAGGCCCGCCTGGCACAGCGCGGCCATGCGCCGGTCGCGCCAGGACATCAGCGCGAACATCTCGCCCGTGGTCGGCTGTTCGGAAACGCCGCCGGGGTAGCGCGGGCGCGGCCCGCTTGCCATGCCCGCCTTGTGGCGCGCGGCTTCCGCGCGTGCCCAGGGCAAAGTGTCGCGTATCCACAGCAGGGTGAGCGCGAGGGCGAGCGGGATGGTGACGGCGCCGAAGACGAGCAGTCCGCTGCGCGCACCCAGCGCTCCGGCCAGATAGGCGGTAACGATGCCTGCAATCGCCACGCCCACATAGCCCGCGAACTCGTTCAGGCCTATGGTCAGTCCGCGCTGGTCGGCACGGGTAATGTCCAGCTTCGCGGTCTGCGTCATCGACCAGGTCAGCCCCTGGTTCACGCCGAGCAGCACCGTGGCGGCGACGATCCAGCTCCATGAAGGCGCGAAATAGACCAGCAACGGGATGGGAATGGCGGCCAGCCAGCCCAGCACCAGCACCTTCTTGCGCCCCAGACGCTCGGACAGCCGGCCTGCCACGAAATTGAGCGTGCCCTTCACCAGGCCGAAGGCGACGACGAAGGCGGCGAGCAGCATGAAGGAATTCCTGGGTACTGCGAATTCCGATTCAGCCAGCGCAGGGACGACCGTGCGCATCATGCCGATGGTAAACCCGACCAGCATCACCTGCACCAGTTGATGCAGGAACTGATCGAGATTCACCCGGATGCCGTGGGAAAGTTCGATGTCCTGCATGGACTACGCCGCGATGTTGGCCGCGACGATCTTGCCCATTTCTGCGGGCCGCGGCGGAATGTCCTTGAGCAGGTGGTCGATGAAGGCCTGTTTGTCCATCTGCAGGCCGGGATTCCAGCGCCTCTCGAAACCTATGGTGGAAGAGGGCTTGCCCGAGAGGCCCGCGCCGCACACGCTGCCCGCCTGGTGGCCGGGGAACAACTCGACTTCGTCCGGCAGGTTCAACAGTTTCGTGTGCAAGCTGTCATGGAGCATGGCCGCCATTTCGCGCTCGTGCCCCAGCAGGTCCGGGCGCCCGGCCGCACCGACGAACAAAGTATCGCCGGTCACCACGAACCACGGCGCGTCGCCGCGGCGCTTGTCCGTCACCAGCAGGCAGATGCTGTCGGGCGTGTGGCCGGGCGTGTGCAGCACTTTAACTTCCACATTGCCGATGTCCAGCAATTGTCCGTCGCGCAGCGGCTCGAATTCGAATTTGACCAATTGCCGGTCGACTTCGCACAGGCAATAGGGCGCGCCCGCCATCTGCGCCAGCTTGCGCCCGCCGGAATAATGGTCGGCGTGGATATGGGTGTCGATCACGTAATTGATCGTGACATTGGCCTTCGTCGCCTCGTCTATGAACCATTGCTCGTCGCCCGCCACCACATCCACCGCCACAGCGCGGCCCTTGCCGCCGCAGCCGAAGAAATACGACAGCGTGGATTCCTTGCTCGCCAGTTGCCTGAAAAACATGCTTGCTCCCGTTAAAATACCAGGACCTTGTCGGCCCATTCCGTCCATTCGCCCAGTTGCGCCAGGGTGCCGCGCCGCGCGCCCTCGGCGAGTTCCGCCTCCGCAAGCCCGCGCGCATCCATGCATGTGCCGCAGACGCCGATTTCTGCACCATGGCGCGCCACGCTCCCCAGTATCACCTCGATGTTGTAGAAACCCTGGGGCACCTTCTGCCCGCGCTTCGCCGCGGAGGCGCCATCGCCGATCAGGAACACGCGCACCACGGTTCCCTCCCGCTTCGCCAACTGGCCGGCCAGCCGCAGGCCGTTGTAAGTGCGCTCGCTGCCGTAGGGCGCTTCATTGAGGATAAACAGCGTTTTCATGGCATCCTCCGTCGCTGGCAATCAATCTAACGTATATTAGATTGATTAAACCAGAATGTTCCGCCAGTTGTCAATTTCGCGTAAAGTAGCGTCTATATGTTCTGCGATTAAATGGAGTGAACGAGTGGAAGAGGGCCGCAAGATCAAGGATATGCTGTACGAGCAGGTGGCGCGCATCGGCAAGGTGCTGTCCAGCCCCAAGCGCCTCGAACTCATCGAACTCCTGTGCCAGGGCGAAAAAACGGTCGAGACCCTGGCCAATGAAGCCTCCATCAGCATCAAGCTCGCCAGCGCCCACCTGCGCGAACTGCGCACCGCCAGCCTGGTCGAGACCGAGCGCCATGGCAAGCATATCCGCTATCGCCTGGCGAGCAAGGCTGTCGCCGACCTTTGGGTGCATGTGCACACCCTGGCGGAAGAGCGTCTCGTCGCACTGCAACTTGCCCTGAATGATCTCGCGGGTGAGGCGCAAAGCCTGGCCGCGAGTGACCGCGCAAGCCTGCTCAGGGCTGCGCGCAAGGGCGAGGTCGTTGTGCTCGACGTGCGGCCGGCCGAAGAATACCTCACCGCGCACCTGCCTTTTGCCCGCTCAATCCCGCTCAACGAACTGCGCCAGCGCCTCAGCGAACTGCCCAAGGACCGCGACATCGTCGCCTATTGCCGCGGGCCCTATTGCCTGATGGCGCACGACGCCGTCGCCTTGCTCAAACAGCACGGTTTTTCGGCCCTGCATATGAAGGATGGCGTGGCTGAGTGGGCCGTGGAGGAAGGAGAGCGGTAGCGGCAATGGTCTTGCGCGTTCTCGGAATGGCTCGGCGCTGCGCGCAAATTGGCGCGCGGGACGGCGTGCCGGCCGTTCCGCCTTTGTAAAGGGGGGATTGGGGTGGCCTTGATGCATTTCCTGCCCGGCCCCGCTGAGCGCCACGCTTTGCGCGGGGGGCGGCCCCGCATGCCGGTTACTTTCTTTGCTTGAGCAAAGAAAGTAACCAAAGAAAGCACCCCCCGGCGACCAGCCATGCGATCGCCCGAAACATTCAGAAAATACACCAGGCCACAAACCCCATTCCCCCTCACCGTTTCCGCCCTGCGGCGGCGGAGCCATCATAGAATCCGGGATGTTTCTTCCCCACCCATGAAATGAATCTGGCGATCACGTCATGCTCGCGCAGGCTTTCCCAGGTGTGGTAGGAACGCTCCAGTTCCTTCTCCGTGAAGGTGGCGTGGATCTTGTCGTGGCAGATGCGGTGGATACGCTCTTTGATTTTGCCCTTGCGACTGCGCGGCACGAGGTGGTGTTCGCTGAGGTTGGTGTCGCCCAGGGGACGGCCGCACAGCGGGCAAGGATGCAGCGGGTTGTCGTTAATTTCTTGCATTGTGGCAAATACCGCCCGACGACTCAACGCTATTGCTTGTTGTATAACTTGCGCAACTCGTCCTTCGCCTGTTCCAGTACGCGCCGCTGTTCGTCGTCGAGATTTCTGCCGGCGCGGTTGATGTAGAACGCCAGCATGGACATGGCGGAGCGGAAGGGCGGGGCACGGCGGCGGGTGCTGGCCTCAGCCGATTGCATGAGCGAACGGGCGATGCGCCTGGGGTCGCGCCAGGTGAAGACGCCTTCTTCGAGGTCCAGCGCGTTGCTTTCGCGGGTGACCCGGTCCGACCAGTTGCTCGAACGGGATGGTTGTTGCGGAGTCATTTTCAGCGTTCCCCGTCAAAAAGCAGGAAGGCAGGAAGGTAACGATTATAGCCAGAGGCACGGCCGCATATGGCTAACGCAGTGGTTCCTGGTTCTGGATGTCGCGTTTCTTCTGCTCGTACTCTTCCTGTTCTATCTCGCCGCGCGCATAGCGCTCGTTGAGGATGTCGAGCGCCGATTTTTCCCGGGATGGTGTCGCGCTGCCGCGTGGCCCCCAGAGATTCCCGAGCAGAATGATGAGGACGACAATGACCAGCCCCCAGAACAGCAGCATGCCGAATCCCATCCCGCCCAGGCCCCAAGTTTCCATATGTCCCCACATGCCGGTCTCCTGGTGTTGAGGTGATCACAACTTCGTGCGGCCCAGCCTGAGTGCGTTGGTGATGACTGACACCGAACTGAAGCTCATCGCCGCTGCCGCGATCACCGGCGACAGCAGCAGGCCGAAAAACGGGTAGAGCACGCCCGCCGCGATCGGCACGCCGATGCTGTTGTAGACGAAGGCGAAGAACAGGTTCTGGCGGATGTTGCGCATGGTGGCGCGCGACAGCCGCACCGCGCGCACGATCCCGTGCAGATCGCCCTTGACCAGCGTGATGCCTGCGCTCTCCATGGCCACGTCGGTACCCGTTCCCATGGCGATGCCGACCTGCGCCTGCGCCAGTGCGGGCGCGTCGTTGACGCCGTCGCCCGCCATCGCCACGAAACGGCCCTGCGCCTGCAATTCCTTGACCACGGCAGCCTTCTGGTCCGGCAGCACTTCCGCCTCCACGCGGTCTATGCCCAGTCTGCGCGCCACGGCTTCGGCCGTGACGCGGTTATCGCCGGTCAGCATGATGATGCGTATGCCCATCGCATGCAGGGCGCGGATGGCTTCTGGCGTCGATTCCTTGACCGGATCGGCCACGCCGAGCAGCCCTGCCGCCTGCCCTTCAATCGCCACCCACATCACGGTCTGGCCCTGCTGCTGCATGACGTCGGTCCGTTCTCCGAGCAGATCGCCGGTGGCGATGCCAAGTTCCTCGAACAGTCTGGCGTTGCCCAGCACAACCTTGCGGCCGTCGACCGTCCCGACCACTCCCTTGCCGGTGAGCGAGTTGAAATCGCTGACCACCGACAGTTCCACGTGCTTATCGCGCGCACCGTTCACGATGGCCGCCGCCAACGGGTGCTCGCTGGCGCGTTCCAGGCTGGCGGCCAGGCGCAGCACCTCGGCGCTGTCATACCCGGCCAGCGGCTGCACGTCCATCAGCCGGGGTTTGCCTTCGGTCAGCGTCCCGGTCTTGTCCATGACCAGCGTATCGACCTTTTCCATGGATTCCAGCGCCTCGGCATTCTTGATCAGCACGCCGCCCAGCGCGCCGCGCCCGGTGCCCACCATCACCGACATC
>Ga0075276_10000063_pt1 | contig 32600 bp, 25 predicted proteins | sample SF_Rice_5C_80N_4_FD_69770 | JGI IMG/M metagenome (GOLD analysis project Ga0075276, IMG submission 69770) | Rice paddy soil microbial communities from Twitchell Island, California, USA - SF_Rice_5C_80N_405 | ecosystem: Environmental > Terrestrial > Soil > Paddy field/soil | place: USA: Twitchell... | reverse complement strand
CAGCGCCGGCTACGCACCCCAACCCGAATAGCGGCATGCGCTTAAGGTTGGGTGAGAGCCCGATGCGGTTGATCAGCTTGGCATCAATCGAGGGGCTGGAAATCCCGGTCACAGAAGTGAAGTAGAGCGCGCCGATATCGCAAGGGTGCAATTCCAGCGGAGTGATGGCGCGGCAAATAGCGGCCGCGCCCAGCCGCTCCGCTTCCTCGATCCACAGCGAGTTGGCTTTGCCCCAGGTGTCAATTTCCGCGTACGACTCCAGGGGAAGCGCCAGGTGACGCCGTTCCACACCGGTGCGGGAATGCAGGCGCTGCAGTAAACGCGGATGTTCCGCCCGCTCGCCCCAGAATTTCTCCAACGTCGCGGTAATGGCTTGCTGGTCGTAAACGTAATTGGGAAAAGCGCTGGCCGCGCTGACTATTCTCATGAACTCCTGCCGGACCGCCCCGGGAAATGCTGCGGTGGGATATTATCAAGTTAGTAAATACATGCGCGGACATAGAGTTGCTCGCCTGCGCTCGACTTCTCGGAAATGATAGTCAGCGCAGCCACTCATCGGTACAGGGACACGTCCTGCTTGCAGACATTCACGATGGACTGAATGGCTGAGAGCTTGGCGGAGTCACTCAGACCGCTGTGCAGGACATCTTCGATATCGGCCATCCAGCCGTTGATGGCCGTGTCAATTCCCGCCGCCATCTCCTGCGCGACTATCTCGACCAGTGCTTCTTCTGCAGGCTGCATGCCGGCTACCTCGGAGGGAAAAGTTGTTGGTCTTGCCATCAATGCCACCTCGCGCGAACGGGTAAGCCACCCTCGTGCGGCGGGATGACTGCAAACGGGGCCTGCAACTGGTCTCTCCCTGAACCCTGCGGCTGCAGGCCCCGAGGCATCGCTATCCCATCCGGGGTTGGATAGTAGTCTTAAATAGTTAAGACTCAAAAGTCAAGTCAAATCTTAAGAGGTTAAGATTGCAAACTGATTTACAAGGCGCTTCTTGCAAGGGTGGACGGGCTTTAGTGACCGCTGTGGCTGTGACCGTCGCGGCCCATCTCCTCGCGCCCGAGCTGGGCCAATCCCGTGGCCACACGTTGCACCACGTTGGCGACCGAAACGCGCGAATGGCGCAGAGGCCTGCTCTCCGACCAATTGGGTTGGGCATCGTCGCTGGCCGGCCCGGTAACGGCGGGATCAAAATCGTTGGACTGGGGACCGAATTCCGAATTTGACATGGCAATCATGGCGGGCGGGGTGGGCTGTTTCGCAGCCGGCGGCAGCACCAATAACTGCGGAGATTGGGATACGACTGAAGACGGAACCACCACCCCCCGTTTGGCAGGACGGTGACTCCGGCTGCTGGATCGAGTCGTCAACAGGCGCGGTAGTGGCGCAAGGTGCGCCGCCTGCGAAGCGGGCGCAAACTGCGGTACGGCAGCAAATTCCGCCGCGATGCCGAACGTGGGCCACAGCAGCCCGAAGGAGACGAGCAGGGCCAGGCTGAAGGCCGAGCGCAGGCCGGTTCGCCACCAGGAACGCTGTGGGCGATAGCTCAGCACGGCCCGCACCCGCATGCCTAAAATCGAAGCGGAAGCGGCGAAGTCAATGCCCATGGATCTGCCCGGCTGCAACATACGGAGGCGGGCGAAACGGGTAAGGGACTGGGCGTAATCGGCGCGATGCTCAGGGCGGCCGCTGACCACAGCTACGTCGCAGGCCAGTTCCCGCTGCACGCGCATGTGCTGGCGCGCCCGCCACACCGTGGGGTGGAAGAAGAGAAGGCAGCGTACCAGGTCGCTGACAGCCGCCCACAAATAGTCTCGCCGAGCGACGTGGATCAGTTCGTGATAAAGCACGTCAGCCAATTGGGAGCTGTCGTTAAACTGCTCGCAGACTTCAGGAAGCAGGATTTGAGGTTTCAGCCATCCCGCCGTGGCCGGGGAGCTCAGTTGCGGCAAGATCAGCAGCCGGCAACGGCGCACGCCGAAGCCGCGGCACATCTCGCCAAAAAGCAGCGCCAGATCGCGTGAAGGTTCGATTGCATGGCGCAGCGCCCGCCGCAGTACCAGATGCTGCCACAGCATGTTGGCCAGGAACAGGAGCACTCCTATCAGGTAAGCGGCCGCCATGATGGGTGCCACCAGCGCCAGGGCCGGCGCCCAGGTTGCCGGAAAGAGCAGCGTGTGCGGAGCCACTGCGGCTTGGTGTAACGGCAGGGTTCCAACAGCTTTACTGACCGGCAGCTGCACCGGAGAAGGAAGCACCACTCCAATCCAATATCCGGCGGCGCCGAGAAGGAAAAACAGCCACATGACAAAACGCCGGCGTGGGCTCGGGGACAAGCGGCTCAGCAGCCAGCACACGGCATACGCCGCAGCCACGCGCAAGAAATAGCTGGCCAAAATACCGGCAAAATGGGGGAATGAGTCAGACATAGCGAGCTCCGGCGACGGCCGCTCCCGCCGCCTTTAGCTGGAAGATTCCCGCTTCTGCTGGCGGTAGTTCCTGATCAGGGTTTCCAGTTCGTCCAGTTCGGTTTCCTCCACTGGTCCGGCCTCCAACAGGTTGACCAGCAGTTCGGCGGGCGAGCCCCCAAAGTTCTGGTCCATCAGCGTGCGTACCGATAGTTGGCCCACCTCTTCCCGGGTAACCCGCGGCTCGAACACAAAAACCCGTCCCCGGCTGGCATGCCTCGCCAGGCGCTTTTGCTCCATGATGCGCAGCAAAGTCTGCACCGTCTTGTAGTTGGGCTTGGGCGAGGAATCGGAGTGGTTCACCACCTCCTCCACCGTGGCTTGGCCCAGTTGCCACAAGACCTGCAGGATGCGAAGTTCGGCCCGCGTAGGCAAAACTGCCTTGCGCCTGGTTGTCATGAGGTACCAACCATAATGAGATGCCTGCCGTTTCCGGGAGGAATGGATTGGCTTCACATCTTAAGCCATTAAGACTAGAAGTCAATCTATTTTTCGTAGCCGAGGGAGAGGGCCGGGACGTTAAGCCGAGAGATACTATTGCGGGTTTAATTTGCCGACTCATCAACCATTCAGGTGCCCATTAACGCGGCGGTTTTTCCAACTGTGCCAGCTCCTGGGTGTACAGGTGGTTGCTGGGAAAGTCCTGCGCCAGGCCTTGCAGCAGGGCACGCGCCTGGTCGCGGTGGTTTTCTCGCAGCGCGGCCACCGCCAGCAACAGGCGCGCATAGGGAAGTAAGTAATGACCCTTGTTGGCGACAACTTGGAGTTTCTGAAGGCCATCGGCTTTATCGGTTTCAGCTCCGCCCAGGCGCAGCAACCAGCGGACCGGCGCGGGCTTTTGGCTCAGCAGGTAATTCTCCACGCCGATCGCCAGGTAGGCGTCGTAGTAGTCCGGGTCGCGTGCCAGCAACTGCTCGGCGATAACACGGCCCTGCTTCATGTAGCCCAGGCCGGCCAGGTAACGCTTCTCAATCAGAGCAGTGTAATCGCCGCGTAATCCCAGGCGCAGGGCCTTGGCAAAAAGCGCGTTGGTATCCTCAGGGTTGCGCTGCAGCGCCGCACCAGCGAGTTGCTGGGCTTTCTCCAACTGGGCTTCGAAGTTTTTCCGCACCTCTGGGTCGGGAGGCAACCTTGGCTGGTTGGCTAGCTTGTCGTTGTTGGTGAAAAACTCGAACTCCAGCACGTGCAGGCGGTTAAATTCGGAAAACAGGTAGGCGGCGGCGTCGGATGCCGGGCCCAGCGGGTCCTCTGGGTGCTCTTGCTCCCACGCGGCGAAATCCTGGTGAGCCTGGCCGAACTGCAGGTTGTACATGTCACGGTAGCCGGCGTCCAGAGGAGAAGACGAAGCGAGGCCGGTGGCCTGGGCACAGGCGGTTGCAAAGGCGCACATCAGGGCCAGCAAGATCAGCGCGTTCGAAATATATCCTTGCCTGAACATTAGCCTCCCATCGCTCGCCGGGCCAAGCCCAGCGCATCCGCCCAGAAGGCGCTCGAGGTATGCACGGTCTCTATTACGTCGCGAACCGCGGTCACGAACTCCTCCATTTGTATTTCGCCGACCACAAGCGGCGGGGCTACCTTCAGCACCATAAAATTGTTTCCGCAGATCTGGGTCAGCATCCGCTTGTCATGGAACAGGCGCATGACCAGCATTTGCCCGAACAGTCCGTTATGGATCCTGCGGAAAGCCTCAAACGCGGCGCGCAGGCGCAGTTGCTTCGGGGCAATGAATTCGATGCCCGACAGCAGTCCCAGGCCACGTATTTCTTTCACCATTTCATAACCGGCAAGGGTTTCGCGCAGCCGGCGGCGCAGATAATCGCCCAGTTCCACGGCTCGCAGCCCGAGGCGCTCGCGGTCGAGCACCTCCAGAGTCGCCAGCCCGGCCCGCATGGCCAGCGCATTCTCGCTAAAGGTGGAGGTATGCACGATGGCGCGCTGCAGGGAATCGTAGACCGAAGCGTAAATGGCATCGGTCATGAGCACTGCGGCGCTGGGCACAAGGCCGCCGCTGAGCGCCTTGGCCAGAACCACCATGTCAGGCTGCACGCCGTAGTGGTGTGCGGCCAGGAATTTGCCGGTCCGCCCCAGCCCGGTTTGTACTTCGTCGAGGACAAAAAGTGTGCCGTGCTTGCGGCAGAGCGCCTGTGCCATGGCCAGGTACTCGCGACTGGGAATACGGATGCCGGCTTCCGCCTGGATAGGCTCGAGGATGAGCGCGGCGAAACCACGGCTGGCCAGCTTCTCCTGCAACGCCGGCAGGTCACCGAAAGGAATCTCTTCCGCGCCCGGCAGCAAGGGGCCGAAGCCCTCGCGCCAGAACGGATTGCCCATCAGCGACAGCGCGCCGCAAGTGAGGCCATGGAACGCGCCTGTGGCATAGAGCAGGCCGGCACGGCCGGTGTGGGCGCGGGAAAACTTGATAGCCGTTTCCACGCCTTCGCTGCCCGAACTGCAGAAAAAAACCTTGTGTAGCCGGTCGCCGGCGCGCGTGCACAGTTCTTCCGCCAGTTGGCCAGCCAGATCGGGCGCGTAGCTCTGCAACATGCCCGGGCCGCTGCGCTCCAGTTCCTCCTGCAACGCGGCGACGATGTAAGGATGGTTGTGCCCGGTGTTGTGGACGCAGTAGCCGGAAAGAAAATCCAAGATGCGCCGGCCGTCAGCAGTGAACAATTCAGCGCCCCTGCAGCGTGTGTACTGCTGGTTCATGCGCAGCACTTTCAGCAGTTTGACCCATTGCGGATTAACATAAGAGCTGTAAAGGGCCGGCGACGATTCGCCAGCTTTTTTCGGGGCAGGAGGTTGCGGCAAGACTGGATTCAGAGCCATTGGGTTATACAAACACCGAGCGCAAAAAAAGTTGGCGTGGGCCCGAAGCGGCGCGGGACGGGCTTTTTGGCGGCATGCCCACACATGCCTTGACGAATCTTATCTACTTTAACAATACATGCAGCGGCCGGGGTGTAAAGAAATGTAAGACGCGTTTTACAAATCTTTACGTTCGCTTACCTACTTTTTACCGAGTCCACGCTTTGTTCCATGATAGATGGTAAGAGACCACCGACAACTTGATTAGCTCCGATTTCAGTGCCTGAGATGGATTCAGCAAGAAACATTTCCTTTATTCGCCGCGCGCGCGTGCTGCACCGGCGGTATTGCTTTCGCGCGCTCGTGGCCGGGCTGGCAATACTGACGGCTGGGGGCGCTGAAGGTTACGCCCAGAATGCCTCGAAGCCGGTGGCGGGCGAAGTTTCCGGAATCGTAAGGTCGGGAAACATGGCTGTGCCCGGAGCGACGGTCACGGCCACCGAAGCAGATACCAGTACGCGCGTCGCCACCACCAGCAATCCCGATGGCAGTTATACGTTGCCGCTTGCCGCCGGCGACTATTCCGTGGAAGTGGAGATGACGGCCTTCGCCACGGCCTCGCGCGAGGTGGTTATCAACAACATTGTTCCACGCGTGCGGGCGGATTTCGATTTGGTGTTGCAGTCCCGCATCCACCAGATGCCCAGCGGAGGCAGATTCGCAGGCATGGGGCGAGCTGGTGGTCAAGGCGACCCCGCCATGCAGGCCATGCTTTCCGCCAATGGTGAAGAGGGCGGAAACGCCCAAGGTGATCAGGTGGTTCCCCAGGGTATGCCGGTGCCGGGTATGGCGCCCAATGCCGCTACCGAATCAGTGGCGGTCTCCGGCAACACCGTCAACAGTCAGTTTGCCGGTCTCAGCACGGCTGAGATGGAGCAGCGCATGCGCGAGTGGCGCGAGCAGCGTGCGGATGCCAATGGGTATCGGCAAGGTCCAGGCGCGCCCGGAGGGCCTGGCGGGCCGGGCGGTCCAAGTGCGCCCGAAAGGCCGGGCGGGGCTCCGCGAGGCGGCGGAGGTGGAGGTGGGCCCATGATGATTTTTGGCGGCCGCGGCCACTTCAATATCAACCGCCCGCATGGCACCCTGTTTTACGACCTGGGCGACGCTGCGCTGGATGCCTCGCCCTACTCCCTGACCGGGGCTCCTGTTGCCAAGCCGGGCTACGTGCAGCACAAATTCGGTGGCGGGCTGGGCGGGCCGCTCAATATTCCCGAAATCTACAACGGCGGCGACAAGACCTTCTTTTTCATTTCGTATAACGGCTTACGCTCGACCGATCCCTACGACGCCTTTTCTACCGTCCCCACGCCGGCGGAGCGCAATGGCAATTTCTCCAGCACGCTGGTCCGCTCCGGCCCGAACGCCGGTTCTCCGGTGACCATCATCAACCCGCTGACCGGGCTGCCGTTTGCGGGCGGCGTAATTCCGCAATCGCAGATTAACCCGGCGGCGCGCGGGCTGCTGCAGTTCATTCCTGCACCCAACCTCCCCGGCACCGTGGACAACTTTCATTACCTCACCTCCGCCGCCGACAACGAGAACAATTTGAACGTCCACTTGGTGCACTCATTCGGCGGCGGTACTATCGGCCCCTGGCGGCACGGCGGCAAACGCAACAACCTGAACGGCGGATTTCACTATCACAATTCGGATACGGGGCTGACCAATCCCTATCCCACCGTAGGCGGTAACACTTCGGTGCGCGGTTTTGACGTACCTCTCGGCTATGTGCGCAGCCTGGGCAAGATCACCAACATCGCGCGCATGGATTACAACCGCGAGACCATATCCACGCGCAATCTCTATGCCAACCTGCGGAACATCACCGGCAACCTGGGCATTGCTGGCGTATCCCAGAACCCATTTGACTGGGGGCTGCCGAATATATCGCTTACCAACTTTGGCTCCATTAACGACACCAATCCGTTGCTGCAGCGTGACCAGACCTGGAGCTTCTCCGATTTTATGATCTGGCGCCAGGGGCGGCACACGGTGCGGTGGGGCGGAGACTTCCGCCGCATTCAGCTCAACACCGAGACCGACAACAATGCCCGCGGAAGTTTTACTTTTACTGGGGTGAACACGGCAGAGATGGTAAACGGCAAAGCACTGCCCGGCACGGGATACGATTTTGCCGATTTCCTGCTCGGTGTGCCGCAACTGACCGCGGTGCAGTACGGCAGCAACAACTACCACTTCCGCGGCAACTCCTGGGACGTTTTCCTGCAGGACGACTGGCGCTTGCGCGGCAACCTGACCGTGAATTTCGGTTTGCGCTACGAATATTTTTCTCCCTTTACGGAAACCAACAACCAGATCGCTAATCTGGACCTGGCGCCCAACCTGTTGGCCTGCGCGGGACTGCAGACCGCCTGCGTAACGCCGGTACTTCCCGGCCAGAGTGGCCCCTTCAACGGCGAGTTTCCCGCCACGCTGGTGCGCCCCGACCGCAACAATTTCGCTCCCCGCCTGGGCATTGCCTGGAAGGCCTTAGCCAACACTGTGGTGCGCGCCGGCTATGGCATTAACTACAACACCAGCGCCTATTCCGACCTTGCGCAGCAGTTAGCGTTTCAGCCGCCCTTTTCACTGAGCTCAACCAATATCGCGTCGCCGCCATTGCCGCTCACGCTGCAGAATGGCTTCCCCGCACCTCCTCCGCAAACCATCACCAACACTTACGCGGTGGATCCGAACTACCGCCTCGGCTACGTGCAAATCTGGAATCTCGACGTGCAGCAGGAACTGACTCCAACCATCCTCGTGAACGTGGACTACACCGGCGCCAAGGGCACGCGCCTAGACATTGTGGAAGCCCCCAACCGCACGGCTACGGGCCTTTTGCTGCCGGGAGTGCAACCCTTCTTGTGGGAGACTTCAGCGGGTGATTCCATGGCTCATGCCGGCAGCCTTCGCGTGCGTAAGCGCCTGCAGGGCGGCATTTCCGTTGGCGGCACCTACACCTTCTCCAAATCCATTGACAACGCCTCCTCGCTGGGCAGCGGCGCCTCCATCGTGGCCCAGAATGCCTTCGACCTGGCGGCTGAGCGCGGTCTCTCCAGCTTCGACCAGCGTCACCGCTTTACCGCGGACTACCTGTGGGAGTTGCCTTTTGGCGCCGACAAGCGTTTTCTGGTGCAACGAGGCGTAATGTGCGACCTGTTCGGCAACTGGCAGTGGAGCGGCGACTGGAGCATCGAGTCGGGTATGCCCTTTACCGCACGCGTGCTGGGCTCGTTCACTGATGTCAATCGCGGCACCAACGGCACCCTGCGCGCCGACCTTACCGGCCAGTCAAGCAGCCTGGCCAATCCCACTGTGGGCGAGTGGTTCAATACCGCGGCTTTCGTGGCGCCGCCCGCCGGACAGTATGGCAATGCCGGCAGGAATACCATCATCGGCCCGCCCACCATTCTTTTCGATATGGCAATGACCAAGGTGATCTCCATGGGCGAGGCTCGCATCCTGGAAGTGCGTGCGCAAGCCACCAACATTTTCAACACGCCGCAATTCACGGTCATTGATACGACTGTGAATTCCCCTTCCTTCGGGCGGGTAAGGGCGGCCGGCAACATGCGCCAGATGCAGTTGGCGCTGCGTTACCGTTTCTGAAACACAATGAAGCGCACGGGTCAATATCGAACATGGTGGGCCGCGCGGCTGGTGTCGCTTTTGTTGTGCGCGGCATTGTGTGCCGGGCAAATGCCGGCCCAAACTCCGCGCCAGCGGCAATACACCTTCCGCGCCTTGAGCGAACTGGTACTGGTGAACCTCACCGTGCGCGACCGTAAAGGCAACCTGGTGCGTGGTCTCACTGCTAACGATTTCACCGTGTTGGAAGACGGCAAATCGCAGCGTATCGCGTCGTTCGACATGGAAAACACCGAAATCGCCCTGCCTGCGGGCGTGCAGCAAGCCAAGGTCCTCACCGCCGAGAGCGCCCCTGGCACCTCCGTCCCGCAAGTAGATAAGAACGCCGTGAGAGACCGCCGCCTGGTGGTGCTGTTTTTTGACCTCAGCTCCATGCAGCCGGAGGAGGTGGACCGCTCGGTCAAAGCCGCGGAAGACTACATCAACAAGCAGATGGCACCAGCCGACCTGGTCGCGGTGGCCTCGCTGGATTCCTCGTTGCTCGTCAACCAGGATTTCACCGCCGACCACGCGCTGCTGCTGAAAGCCGTGGACAGCTTCAGTTCCAACAGCGGTCAGGGCTACGAAGAAGGTTCGACGGGCACACCCGAGGGCACGGCGGAAAGCTCGCAGCCCTTCACTCCCGACGACACCGAGTACAACATCTTCAACACCGACCGCCGGCTGGAATCACTGCGCGCGCTGACCGAGTCCATGGCTCAGGTCGACCAGAAGAAGTCCATTATCTATTTTGCCAGCGGGATGGATCGTACGGGCGTGGAAAACCAGTCAGAGTTGCGGGCCACCATCAATGCGGCGGTGCGCTCCAACGTTTCTATCTACACCACCGACACGCGCGGCCTTCAGGCCATGGTGCCGGGAGGCGAAGCGCAGCAGGCCAGCCTGCGCGGCACCGCGCCTTATTCAGGGAAGTCAACCCTCAATCAGTACAACTCGAATTTTTCCACCCAGGAAACATTGGTCACGCTGGCGGGCGACACCGGTGGCCGTGCCTTCCTCGACAGCAACGACTTCAGCCAGGTCTTCCGCCGGGTGCAGGAGGACACCTCAACTTATTACCTGCTCGGTTATCGCAGCAGCAATCCCGAGCGCGATGGACGGTTTCGGCGCATCACGGTGCGAGTGAACCGGCCGGACCTGAAGCTGGTCTACCGCCGTGGTTATTACGCCCCGGCCGACTTCCGCCATACCACCCACGAAGATCGCGAGAACCAACTGGAACAGGAGCTGGCCTCCGACCTGCCCAGTACCGACCTGCCGGTCTTCCTTTCCGCAGGATATTTCCGCCTGGGCAAAAATAAGTTTTATGTGCCGATTTCGATTGTGATTCCGGGTTCAGAAATTCCCTTTAGCCGCAGCAAGGACCAGGACCGCGCCACCATTGACGTGCTGGGGGTAGTGCTCGATCCCGCCAAGCGGCCCATGGCCCGCGTGCGAGATACCGTGAAGCTGGCGGTGCGCGGTTCGCTGGAAGTGCGGCGCAAGAACGTGCAGTATGACAGCGGGGTAGTACTTCCGGCAGGGAAGTATCACCTGAAATTTATTGTGCGCGAGAACCAGACCGGCAGGACGGGATCGTTCGAAACCGACCTGGTCATTCCTGACATGAAGAACGCGCCCCTGAAGATGAGCACGGTGGTGTTGGCCGGTCAGCGGCAGCCGGTCAAAGGGCACGAAGACAATCCCCTGGTGCGCGGCGGTTGGGAACTGGTGCCCAGTGTCACCCATGTGTTCTCCCCCAACCAGCAGCTCTATCTCTACTACGAGGTATATGACCCGGCGCGCGAGGCCGCCGACCAACGCCCCGGTCCGCGGCAGCGCGCGGGCACCGGTTCCGGCATCCGGCTGCTGACCAATGCGGCGTTTTTCCAGAACAACAAAAAAGCGTATGAAACGCCGCTGGTAATCGCGCAACAGCTCAATACGACGGACCGTCACGCTGCCGCCTTCCAGGTGGAGGTCCCGCTGAAGGAATTGAAGCCGGGCTTTTACACCTGCCAGGTAAACGTGATTGATGATGCCGCCGGCAGCTTCCTGTTTCCCCGCCTCGCGCTGCTGGTACGGCAGCCGGACGAGGCGACAAAAACGGGCGCCCAGCAGGCGGAACGATTGCCGTCATCCCGTCCGCAGACGCCACAGCGTTGAACTGGAACCACTCACGTCCTTTACCACGGCCGGGCCGCAATCACGCCTTCCCCTCTGCGACTGGGAACGATACGTGTGATCTCGAAGCCGCCCTTGGCAAATAAGGCGCGAAACTCCGACTCGGTCCGCTTCCGGCCGCCCGGCATCAGCAGCATTTCCAGATCCAGCAGTTTGCTGAAATGAGGCCCCGAGTCCTCCGGGACCACGGGTCCACCACCAGCAGTTTCCCGTTCTTCTGACCCTGCAGCAGGTCGGCCACCCCCACCCGGGTCACAGTGTACAGAGCTGAGGAAAGCGCGAAGCCGTTGGCCATGTTCAAACGCCGGTTATCGGTGCGAGCCGGAATTGGAGTTGTTGTCATGACTGCTCCGAAAAAGGAAATTTGGGGAGAACAGGAAGGGCGGCGTCTGCCTGAAGCACGCCAGAACCAGCCGACGTGCCGCCAAAGAGTATCATAGGACAGCAGATATTTAGCCCGTATGCTTTGCGGCAAGAACCACATCCCGCGCTAGCATTCAGAAGCAACTGGCCGGCGCTGACTAGAGTACATATGCGGGCCACCACAAAGAATTAAGCTACATCTTTAGTGTTATGCAGGTACAATACTTGCGTTCGTTAGCGGGCCGCACGTCCCCGGTGGCTCCGGTTGGGGCAATTTCAACAGCAAACCTATTTCCGGGAAGTGTGTTCCGGAAATCCTGTGCTTGCCCAAACTCTGTCTCAGAGAGGCCAAACCACGAATGAAGGTCCACCTTGTTAATCCAAGCGATGTCTCCTTCGGTACGGCTGTTATTACTCCCCGTTGGTTATATGTGCTGGCCGGAGCCACTCCCCGAGAGTTCGGCGACCCGACGCTGGTGGACGAAACCCTGGAAAAGATCGATTTTGAGACGCTGCAGAGCGGGGATGTGATAGGCATTGGTATTCACACCGCCAACGCGCTGCGCGGCTATGAGATCGGCAGGCAAGCTCGGGCCCGGGGGGCATACGTCGTTTTCGGTGGCATACATGCCACTCTTTATCCGAAAGAAGCCGCCGAACTGGGAGCGGCGCATGCCGTGGTGACGGGCGATGGCGACCTGATCTGGCCGCTGGTACTGGCGGACTGCGGCAAAGGCGCCCCTCAGCCGCTTTATCATGGTGGCCGCATCGAGGGCGGCAGTTTCTTGCCCGCGCGCTGGGACCTGGTGCCGCGCCAGAGTTACATGTGGGCCTCCGTGCAGACCGTCCGCGGCTGTCCCAAGCATTGTTCCTTTTGTTCGGTCTGGCGGACGGATGGCCAACGGCCGCGGCAACGTACCTCTGACGCTGTGATTGAGGAAATCGTGCAATTGCGCCGCCTGGGCTTCCGTTTCATAGCCCTGGCCGACGACAACTTTTACCCTGTGACCCTCACCGATCTCCGCCTCGCCGCGGAGCAGGATAATGCCGTCCGGCTCCAGGAATTGCGGGCCTTGCGCGAGGAGCGCTTTCACCTGATGGCGGGGCTGGCCCAGCTTCCCCCCGACATGATTTTCTTCACCCAGATCACCATGGAAGCGGCCGAGGACCCGGATTTTCTGGAGGCCATGCGCGCGGCCCACATCAAGGGCGCTCTGGTCGGCGTGGAATCCGTTACTCCGGAGGGCCTCAAGAATGTGTACAAGGATTTCAACTCCGCCGGGGAAAGCCTGGTGGAACGCCTGCAGACCTTCCGCCGCCACGGGGTGCATGTGCTGGGGTCGTTCATCTTCGGCTTGCCCAGTGATCGCCCGGAAACCTTCGCGGCAACCGCCGAGATCGCCCAGCGGGCTGATGTGACCTTTGCCCAATTTGTGATGTTGACGCCGTTTCCCGGCACCGTGGATTTTCAGCGTTGGGAAAAGACCCTGGGCGAGAATCCACCGCAGATCGCCGGTGTTTCCATTACCCGCCGCTGGCTCATCCCGCCCGCACTTCGCCCCAAACTGTATTGGTCGCACCCGGTCATGTCGGCCGACGAGGTGCGCGATCACACCCAGGAAGTTTGGGACAAATTCTACAGCCTGAAATCCATCTGGCAGCGGGCCCACTTTCTCAACTCCTGGCGCAGCCAGTTGGCGTTCGTGCTGATCTCCAAAATCTACCGCCAGATGTACGCCGATACCGGCATCGCTACGGACAGTGCTCGCGTTGCCTGGTCGGCGCGCTGGGCCCGCTGGCTGGCCAAGCCCTGCCGCAGACTTTTCTCCGCGCGCCCCATGCCCGACCTTCAAGTTCCGGAAATGAAAGGAATTGCGATCGGCTCCCGCTTGGCGGCTGAGGCTATGGCACTCAATTCCCTCGGCGACGCGCCTCCCACCGCCTGCCCCGGCTAGCTGCCCGGTCTTTGTGCCCCGCCTGTCAAAGCAAATGGCGGGGCTGCGAAAAGAAGCGACACAGCCCGTGAGGAAAGTCCATGCCTGGCGTGTCGCGGCGCTCAATATTCACAACCAGATGCCGCCGTTCGACATCAAGCCTGGCGAACCGCTCGCCGTGCCCTACCCGCCGAAATAAAGCGCGCCTGGAAGTGAGTTTCACTGCGGCGTGTCCAGCGGGTGTGTGCTCTTCTGGTAGAACTCATTTTGCAGTTGCAGGCTCACGCTATCTGCCTTGACCGCGCGAATGGCCTGCACCAGGCTATTGATCTGTGCGTTCATGCGGTAGTCGCCCAGCGCTTTCGTCGCCGCCGAACCATCCCCGGCGTAATGGTTGGGGAATTTGGCGTACCACCAGATGCCGGTGTAGAGGCTGGAGGGAAGGTGCTGCCGGTTGAGGTCGGCGCCTGACTGCTGCCCAGCGCGATCCATGTGCACCAGGTCGGGGCGGGAGACCAGCGTGTCCGATGTCTCTGACTCTCCCGCGTGCATGTCCACGGTGGTCTTCTTAGGCGGCCCCCCGGGCGGCACTTCGCCGTGAGCGAAGATGTAAACCACGTAATCGTGCGGCTTATAGAGTTGTGACTGGGCGAAAAATGGCAGCAGGTGCTCGTTTCCGCCGTGACCGTTCACAATGATGATCTTTTTGCAGCCGTTGCGGGCCATCTCCTCGGTTGTTTCCTGCAGCAGATCCATCTGCATCTGCGGGCTGTAGGCGATGGTGCCAGGCTGGTGCTTGGCCTCAAAAATCTGCCCGAAGTAATACTGGGGGAAAACCACCGCGTATTCCTGCTCCGCGGCGTGAAGGGCAACGTAGCGGGCATTGATCAGGTCGTTGCCCAGCGGCAGGTGCGGACCGTGCTTTTCCAGGATGCCGAAAGGCAACAGGCAAGTACCCTGGCCCTGGTGAATGGCGCGGATAAAATCGGGGGCTGTCAATTCTTCCCAGTGCACCGAGAGTTTGCTTTGCGGCCAGGCCAGGGCGGCGCAGAGTGGCAGAATCGCTAAAACAGCTAAATATTTGCGCAGCATCAACATGTCTCCTTGGGCGAACCGCGCATTTTAGCACCGCTACCGCCCCGCTCCGGCTACGTGTAGTGCCGGCCATAACAACTCTCGGTTACCACAGTCAGGAATGTTTCCCTCCCTGTAGGGGTATTATTGAGGGCTAGGGGCACTGCGGTCGTGAAGAAGCTGAACATACTGGTCTCCCTGCCGACCAACGACAACGATTATCAAATCGAGCAGGCTAACTCTGCCCAAGATGCCGCCCGTCGGCTGAACCTGGACGTGCAGATAATCCATGCCGATAATGACGCCATCACCCAGAGCCAGCAGTTGCTCAAGGTTATTCAGTCAGCGCCGGCCCAGCGCCCAGATGCAATTATCTTTGAGCCGGCAGGAGGAACGGGCCTGCCCCAGGTGGGCGGCGCCGCCGCTGCCGCTGGCATTGGATGGGTAGTTCTGAACCGCGAAGTGGATTACATAGGCGAATTGCGCAGGCTCGGCAAGGCCCCCGTGTTTTCCATTACTTCCAACCATGAAGAGGTTGGGCGCATTCAGGGGAGACAATTTGCCGCACTTCTGCCAAGGGGTGGCTTTGTCTTGTACATTCAAGGCCCTTCGGGCAGTTCTGCGGCTCAGCAGCGCACTACAGGGATGTATGAAACCAAGCCGGCAAATGTACAGGTGCGGATGCTGAAGGGGAAGTGGACGGAATCCAGTTCCTACCAGGCGGTTTCCTCCTGGCTGCGGTTGTGCACCTCCCGCGAGATGCACATTGATCTGGTTGCCGGGCAGGATGACTCCATGGCCCAGGGAGCGCGCAAGGCTTTTCAGGAGCAAACGAGCACCACCGAACGCGAGCGCTGGCTGAGCCTGCCCTACACCGGTTGCGACGGCTTGCCGCAAACGGGGCAGGCCTGGGTGCGCAGCGGCCTGTTGGCTGCCACTGTGGTTATACCCCCCAACACCGGTATGGCGATTGAAACGTTCCTGCACGCCGTTAATGCAGGCGTACAGCCTCCTGAACGCACCTTTACCGTTCCTGAGTCGTTCCCGCCGCTGGAAGCGCTGGCCGGAGGACGCGGCAAGTCACAGGGCTTTTCCGGATGATTCAGCAAGGCTCTACTTAAGCGGGCGGCGCTTCATGGCCACCCCTCATATGGGCAAAAAGCCCCATTTTCCCTGTGGTCTTTTGGGATTTATGTACGGCTATTGGCAGGCGGGATGCTGCAAATACTGCAAGAGCCAATCGTCAATCCAAAATCATTCAACCAACAATTAGCTTTTTGTGACCGTCTCGCCGGTCTTTTCGCTGGCGCTGGCCGTGGTCACAGCCGCCTTAGGCTCATCGCGCAGACCTTCCTTGAGCGCCTTGATCCCTTCGCCGATCCCTTTTCCCAATTCCGGCAGCTTCTTGGGACCGAAGACAAAAAGGGCGATCGCGAAGATCACCAGCAAGTGCATGGGTTGGAAAAGGCCGTCAAGCATCTAAACCTCCGCGGGTCAGAACCGGGTAAATGCCTCACAACACGTTACAAGAGGGTGGAGCCGGAGTCAAATGAGCTTGCAGCAAAGTCTTGAGCCGGGAGCATTGTGTCAATTTCTAAACTGCGAGCGGACGGCAGCCGTCTCATTCTCAAAGTGAGATCAAGATTTGACCCCCGCTTTACCCCAAGCCCTTTGTTTCCATCACCGTTCTTTGGCAAAGGACGTGCCAATCCTGATGCGTGTTCGTGCGGTCGAACCTGGCCGCCGGGCACATACCCCATTGGCCCGGCAACTGGAAAAGCCGAGCCAGGCAGCGCAGGAGAGGCAACATGGATCCCAATCGGTCATCCTGGAACCCAGAAAGCGAACAAAGCACGCAAGTGCCGCGCCGTAATGCGGCTTCGTCCAACGAAGCCCGCCGCAACGAACAACCCGGGGTGGAGCGGGCCGGGCGCCATGTCGGCTATGGTTTGCCCTGCGCGAACTGCAAAACCTACTATGCCGCCGATTTGACGGCTTGCCCCTATTGCGGATGTCTGGACAGGATCGCCTCCAGCACCGCTCCCGTGCCGGCCACCGAACTGAAACAGGAATTGGAGAACTTGCGGGTGGAAATCGCCCAGGCGCTGGGAGAGGGGCCGTTACTCACTGGTCCCGAGGCAGCTCAGAGCCCGGAGGAACGCGAGCGTTTACTCAAGCAGTATAAGTCACAGCTATACGCCAGCCACACGCAAATCAATCCCGCAGCGGCATTTCGCTGCACCCTGGAACGGAACCATCGCCAGGGCAACGAATCCGCTGCCATCTGCAAAAGTTGCTACAACCAGGCCGCGGAGCGCATGGAACAACTGGAAGCCGCGCTTTGCATGGATATACGCGAGGCGGCTCAGCTCATCTATGAAGCGGTGTGGTCGGACCCCTCGCCATCGGACCCCAGCCGCACTTATCAAAATGCTGCCCAGGCCGTGCTCGGGGAACTGCGCCGGCGCGCGGGCATGAGCATGATGTTTGGCGCTGTCCCGCCCTACACGCATTGAGAGGCCAAGCCTGGCAGTGACGCTGAGGCTTCGATCCGAAGCATCTCGCGTGCAGCGCCAAAGCGCAAGGTTCTTCGACTCGCGCTCTTGCTTCGCTCAACTCACGCTTACTCAGGATGACAGTGCGTGGTTATTGCTTTGTCTGCTGCGCGTAGACAGCGCGCGCCTCGGACAGCAGCTTCAGTACGTGTTCCTTTTCCGCAGCAGATCGCGAATCCGGATAGCTGCTCGCCGCCTGCGACAGGCGGTCAATCCAGGCGACAAAGTACGCGGCATCTTTGGCGGAGTGCACCGACTCGCCGCCCACGCTGATGTAAATCGGACTGGTTGTAGCGTAGGGATACAAATCGAGCACGGGCAACTCGGCCTTCTTATTCCAGGCCCGCAGAATGCACCAGCCGCTTTTGGAGATGGGCAGAGTGCCCTGCGCGTCGGCGGTTTCACGGTGCCCGGAGAGCGCAATTTCGCGCACCACGCTGCCGTTGCACAGCACCTGCAGGTGATCCACCGGCACGATGGAGCGCAGCGCGGCGGTGAACTTCACCTGGTTGCTTCCCGCAGGCAGCTTTAATTCACCACCAATAGGTTGGTCATCCAGGGAGAACCGCAGCAACGGACCATTGGTGGCAAAGGTGCGCCCATGGCGCAGGGAATTGAGGAACTGATGGATGCCGGCTCTCCCTCGGGGCATCTGCGCGTACACGCGGTTCAAGCCCACAGGGCCGCGCAGGGAGGTGAAGTTTGCCATGGCGTCCGTGCCCGCGCCCGTGGGGATGTGGAAGCCGCAGTTCAGTAGTTTGTACCACACCGCCGCGGTGGACTTGTGGTCGCTGAAGCCGAGAATCTCCATGTAGTCCACCTTGCCCAGCGCCACATCCACCGGCAGTTCGTCCGTAAGCGGCGCCGGGTCGGCGGGATCGGGGAAGGTATCGAAGGGATGCACGTAGCCCACCAGCGCCCCCTGCGCGTGCGCCAGGTCGGCAATGTCGGCGTTGGTGGGATAGAGACTGGCCGCCGCTGTATTGGGATAGGCGGCGTAACCGGGAAGCAGAAAATTATGCATCAGGTTGAGGAGACCCAGGTGACCCCAGTAGCTGGTGTGGAATTCCTGGCTTTGCATCAACAGCATGTCCGGCTTAGAGGCGGGGTCAGGCCCAACCCGAAAGTAGGCGATGTCCGGGATCCGCACTTCCTTGTTAACCACCAGATCCTCAATGATGCCCAGGTTTTCCGCTTCGCCTTGCTGCACCAGGTGCTGAGGAGTGTTGCGGTAGGTGCCCGCGTAATTCATGTGCACGTGCAGGTCGGCGCTGACCCAGCGCGAATCTACTTTAGAGGCGTTGCGCGCGGCAGCTTGCTTTGTTGCTTTGCGCGTTAGAGGAGAGTTTGACCAGGTAATGGCGCGCAGGTGAATGGTAATGCCGCCCCGCCCGTTGGGCGCCATGCTGACGACCTGCTTTTCCACCTTGTATTCAAATCCCTTCATTACCTCCACGGAAACCGCGCCAGCGGGAACGGCTAATTCGCTGCGACCCAGGGTATGGAAGTAGTGGGCTTCGAAGGCCTGCCTTGCTGGATCGAAGCTGTCGTCGGCGTGCATCCAGGCATGGTCCGGCGCATAGGCGCGCTGGTCTTCCCCGGTCACGAACACGCGCGCTGGCGTGGGCTTGCCGGCCGGGCTGAGCACCGTGATGCTCAGCAGGCCCATGGGCCTCAGATAGCGACGCTGTTTAATGAGCAGCTGTCGCTGCGCTCCGCCAAAGGCGGCTTCAATCCAGAGCGAAGTGTTACCGCCTCGGTTGGAGATGAACGCAATCCGCTGGCCATCAGGGGACCAGCGCGGCGCGGTATTGTCGAACTCGCCGTAGCTGAGCGGAAAAGCGTCCCCGCCGGTGGCCGGAATCAGCCAGAGCTGGTTCCATTGGCGGCCCAAGTATGAGCTGTAAACCAGGCGCGTGCCGTCGGGCGACCAGTCCGGGCGCGCCTTCCATGTGGTTTCCTCGTAATGGATGGCGCGGGCATCGGCGCCTGGCTGTGCCTTCATGCGCCAGAAGCCGCCCGAGCCGTAGATGTGTCCGCGATTGGAAATGAAGACCAGCTCGCTTCCATCCGGCGACCACGTGGGGCTGATTTCTGTGTCGAATTGGCTGTAGTAATAGCGGGGCAGGGAACTGCGGGTTTCGCCGGTGAGGCGTTGCACGTTGCTAAGTGTTCCGTCGCTGAAATCTCCGGCAAAAATATGGAAGCGGCCGTTGTAGGCGGTGCTGACAAACGCGATTCGTTTGCCGTTAGGCGAGAAGCGCGGTTCCACGTTGACGTTGCCGCCCGAGGTCAATTGCCTAGATTTCGCGGTCTGTAGATCGAGGACGTGCAGTTCGAGCGCATCTTTGTAGTATGTCGCGTACACAATCCATCGCCCGTCGTGCGACCAGTCCGGCTGGTAGTCGTAACCGGGACCGGCGGTCAGTTGCTCGGCCGTTCCCGAGTCCAGGCGCTGCCGCCACAGCGAGCCTGCCATTGAATAGACGACCTCTTTCGAATCCGGCGACCAGGCCACCGAACTTGGACCGCTAGTCAGCTGCGGCAGGTACATCTCCCGGTAGTAGTAAGGATGCGGCAGAGCGATCTGCTTCAGTACTGGTTCCCGTGCGCTAAAAGCGGCGGCGCTGGCCAGCGCCAAGGTCACCATCGCCAGAGCTCGAATTCGCAAGAGACCTCCTGAAAACACATTAGTGCAGCACACTCACCAAGCTGATCTTCAGCGAGGGTACACGTGAGGAATTACGTTTGGAGTTAAGGAGACGTTACCAGCACTGTCTCTACCCATGGATGTTTTCCGCTGCCCATCGCTCACCCCGGGAGATTCATTCCGCTACAAGCGGAAGCACGATGCGGGACGGGTGCTCGCGATCGTGATAAACGCGAATTTCAGCCTTGCGCATCCGGGAAGAAGTGGTTTCCAGTTCGCCATTCTGCGGATTGCGCGAAAAATCAGGAAAGAATGACCCTGAAATCTGCACCCGGATGCGGTGCCCCGGCGCAAATACGTTTCCGGTACGCATGTTGGGCAAGGTTAATTTGTAAACCTGGCCAGGGGTGAGCAATTGCCGGCCTCGGTGCGGCTCGCGATAGCTGGCGCGGAGCACATCATTTCCCGGGCTCATGAGATTGAAGGCGGTGCCATCGGGAGCCACGTCCAGCAGGCGCACCCAAAGATCGAAGTCGGGGCAGTCACAGGAAACGTAGATTTCCGCGGTGATCGGCCCCAAGGCGGTAACATTCTCGGCGAGCGGATTGGAGTCGAATATTAGAACGTCCGGCCGCTTGGCCAATTCTCTAAAATCGTGCGCCCCCAGTTTGCCGGCATAGGGATCAACCACCGGATGCTCCGGGTCGGAGGTGAAGACGCTGAACTCTTCTTCGGTGGGCGCCGCCGCGGCCAGTGCCCCACCTTTCTCTTCCGGACCCGCGCCGGCCAAATAAAAGGAAGTTGCCTTGATCTCGGCCGGCGGCCAGCTCTCCTCATTCCTCCAGTGATCCTCGCCCATGACGAACAGCCGCACCGGTTTCTCCCGCTCCACGCCGTTGGTGGTTCCGCGCAGATAGTGATCCATCCAGCGCAGCACCACCTGGTCATAATCAATGCGTGCCGCGGGACCGAACTCACGCTGCCCGGATTGGGTCTTGCCGGTTTCCTGGACCCCGTGGATCCACGGGCCAATCAAGAGCTGAGTGCGCGGATCCCCCTCATTTTTGCGGCTGGCGAGCAAGCCGAGATAGTTGGTGGTCGCGCCCTCCGGGCCGTAGTCCTCGTCGTACCAGCCGGAGAGGTTAAGCACCGCGGCGTGCACGCGCGCGTATTTATCGCGCAGTTCCGCCCAGTTCCACCACGGGTCATAAGGGGGATGGTGCAGCCATTCATAGTAGAAGGGCGCCAGCCCGCGAAACTCGGGCAGTGAATCCAGGGGAACCGCCCAGCGCATCCGGTTGTTCACCTTGGGCCATGCCGCTTTCGCATCCTGGTACGTTGTAGGGCCGGGCAGATGTTTCTTCGTGCGCAGGTCGGGAGCAATGTCGTCCCAGATCCACTCCAGCCACGACATATCGAAAGCCCCGCTGGAGTAGAAGAAATTGCGCGGAGTGGAGAAGGTCATGGCCGGTACCATAGCCTTCAGGTGGGGAGGACTCTCCACCGCCGCCAGCCACTGCACCGCGCCCGGATAGGACAGCCCGAAGGTGCCTATGTTGCCATTTGACCAAGACTGGTGCGCCGCCCACTCGATGGTGTCATAACCGTCGCGGCCTTCATTCTGATAGGCGGCAAACTCGCCCCCCGAGCCATAGCGGCCGCGCACGTCTTCCACCACCACCGCGTACCCGCGCTCCACCGCGTGGCGGAACGTGGTGTAAGTTTTCAGCGCCTCTTCTTTATCGTAGGGAGTGCGGTAGACCAGGGTGGGGAAGCGGCCATTCCGCCGCGGACGCAGGACATCGGCGCGCAGCACCACTCCGTCCCGCATGGGTACGGCTACATTCTTTTGCAGCACGGATTCGGGGGGCGCGGCAGCGGCGAGTGCCGTCGCCAATGAAAGCAGGAGCAGGGTCCCGGAGAGCTGTTTCATGGGAAGCGCGTAGCCTAACACTTGCGCACACAAGCGCACAATACTTCTACCGCGCTGACGCGGAGCTCATCGCCCGTGCCTGGCGACTGGCCCACAGCCAGTTCAGGAAGGCGATCAGCGTAACCACCGCCAGGACATAGAAGGAGCCACGTTGCATGGCGGTCAGGAACACCATACACATGCCAATCCCAATCACGGCCAGCACCGGGCCGCCAGGCAGTCGGAAGCGCGCCTCGCCGGGCGCGCGGCGACGTAGAACAATCAGGGCCGCGCATACGATTCCGTAATAAAACAGCCGGGCAACAGCCGACAGCACTACATTCCACTGGAAGCTGCCCGTGAAGGCCAGCACCCACAGTAGCACCGCAAAAACAACGATGGAAACGTAGGGAGTACGAAAGCGCCGATGAATGGCGGCGAACACCTGCGGGAAGTCCCCCTGCTCGGCCAGGGCGAAGGTGAGCCGGGGCGTGTTCAAGATCATGGAAGCAAGATAGCCGTAAACTGAGAGCAAGGCGCCAAGAGTTATGAACGAAGTGCCCACGCCCCCCATGAAAACGCGTGCCGCCGTGGCCAGGGGCCTATCGCCGGCAGCAGAGTTGGCCAGTACTCCCATCACCACCACCTGCACCAGGGTGTAGATAACAGTGCAAGTCGCCAGAGCGGCGACCAGCGCCAAAGGGGCATCGCGGCGCGGGTCTTTGGCTTCCCCCATCGGCAGCAACGCGCCTTCGAATCCGCCATAGGCGAAGACCATCAGCAGCATGGCATCCAGCCACGAACCGCTTCCCGTGTTCGCAATTCCAAGATGGACAGGCTGATGGCGGCCCATGAGGTAAATGCCGCCAATGACTATGAACACCAGCAGCGGCAACAGTTTGGCCACCGTGAACACGTTGCTGAGTTGCGTGCCCGCATTCACCCCCACGTAGTTAATGACGGTCAGCATGCCGATGAGCGCTGTCAGCACGAGTACCCGCGACAGCGGCGCCTGAGCGTGCACCCAGAATTCAGCCAGGTAAATGACGAACAGGTTGGCATTGGCCGCCGCTGAGGCCAGCCGTACCAGCCACGTCAGCCAGCCCATCAGGATGCCGGTGAAGCGCCCAAAGGCCACGCGGGCATACAGGTAGGGGCCTCCGCTGGCGGTGAAGCGCGAGGCTACTTCCGCGAAACAGAGCATGATAATGCCGCTGAAAACCGCGGCGGCGATCCACGCCACGGGGCCGGCGCTGCCCAATTGGCGGGTAATCAAGGACGGCAGGCCAAAGATGCCGCTGCCGATAATGGAGTTGACCATGAGCGCGGCCAGGCTCCAGCGCCCAATACTGCGGACCAAGCCCCCGCGCGCGGGCCTCGCGCTCTGCACAACAGGGGTTGTAACACAAATCAGCTAAAAGGCTTACGCAAAAAGTCGCGGCGAGCTGGGAGGGTAAGAATCTAGCCGGCGCGAAGGGTGCAACCTGCGCTTGAAAGCCACCCCTCTAAGCCCCCATACGGCTCCCCAAGGGGAGCTGAAGGAGGCTCGCGGTGGGACTATTCCTGTGGTTGTTTTTTGTGCTGGTGGTGCTGTGGCTGATTTTCTGGCTGGCGGTGCACGTTACTTCGGGACTCATCCACCTGCTGCTGGTGGTGGCGGTGATCTCGCTGATTCTGCATTTTGTGCGCGGACCACGGCGCTCTGCGGTCTGAACCGCCCGGCGGTGCCCGGGCAAGCTGCCGCACGGTTACTTCCGGTTCCCGGCAACGACAAAATGTTGCCCGGAAATGCCCGCTGGGAGCGGTTTCGCCGGAAGTAACCTACTATTACCAAGGCTCATGGACACAGGACATCTGGCTGCTGAACCCTGGGGAGTGAGAACGTAAGCTGGTCTTCTTGCAGCGTGCGCTACACCTGCGGGAGAAGGGAACAGGGCCACATGGACGAAGTGACAGCTCGCATTGAACGCGTAGCGGAAGACCTGCGGGTCATTCAACAAGAACTGAATTTAGCCGCTATGCAGGCGCCGCCCGATCCGGAGGAGGAACCAGTCAGCGCGGACGCGCTGGAAACCCTCAAATCAGCCCTGGACCAGATGCGCCATTTTCTCTGGTTTTACTGTCAGGTGGTCAACCAGGAATCTGACCTGCGTGAAAAGCTGCGCCAAGCCTTGCGCCAGGACGGGGACACAGAAACCGATACCGCTTCCGCTATTGACCGGTTAGCGCGCGCCGCCGATCGCGCCTTTTCCCGTTATCGCCTCAACGGGAAAAAACCGAACTAAATTGTGTAATTGAGTAATTGTGCAATCGGTAAATTGGGCACAGCCGTGACTCCCCATCAATCGCTCAGTTACCCGATTACCCAATCCTTAGGCTCCCACGCTCTGCAATTGCGCCACCCCAGGAAGGAAGCGCATGGGGATGTCGCGCGAGGTGAGCAGGCCGGGCTTGGCCTCCAGCAGTGCGGGTACGCAATTCACCGCAATCGCCGCGGTGGCCAGGTCGCCATGGATGCCGCCGGGGATGGCCAGTGTGAGGTCGGGCACGCCGCTGATCTCAATCGCGTCCACCGGCTCAGAAGCGCCGAGGTACATCTCCAGCTCCAGGCGCACGCTTTCTTGCCCGTCGCCCATGCCGCGGGCCACCTGGCGCACTCCCTTGACGCGGCCGGGGGCGACCTCCAGAAACTCGCTGCGAACCACTTCCTGCGCCACCACTGGTTCGATAGTTTCCTCGATGATATCCACCTCCAAGCCCAGCGAGTCGGCGATCATGGCAGCAGACTCCGGCAACCCGTGGTGCTTGATAACGCCGGCTGACACCTGCGCCTGGAATTCCTCCACCGTCATGCCCGCGCCCACTTTCTTCTGCAGGGGGAGGCGGCGCCGCGATGCGTCTACCACCCGCCGCACCTTCACCCGCCGCACCTCTTGGCAAGCGGTAGAGAGCGTGAGCACCAGCTTGTCCATGGCGAAGCCGGGATTAACGCCCGTTCCCAGCAGCGCCACCCGGTGCTCGCGCGCCTTCCGGTCAAGTTGCTGAGCCAACTCCGGATGCTTGCGAAATGGATAGGCCAGTTCTTCACAGGTGGAAACGACATGGCTGCCGGCCTGCAAGCAGCCCAGAAGCTGGTCGGAAACCTGAGTGAGATAAGACGACGTGGTGTGTACAACTACGTGGGCGCCAGCCCGCAAAACGTCGCGCGCGTCGCCCTGAATCACAACTCCCAAGTCTCGATCCGCGCCAACAATGCGGCCCAGGTCTTTGCCCATTTTTCCCGGGTCCAGGTCAATGGCCCCGACCACTTGGATCTCAGGCTTTTGCAGCATCAGGCGCACGATTCCAGCTCCGATGGGCCCTACTCCGTACTGGATGACGCGAATCTTATGAGTCGCCAACAAGACCTCCACCCCCGCGACGGGAAGGTCCGGGGAAAACCTCATATTACATGATGGTGGAAGGTGGTTCAGTGACGCTAGACACCAGATTCTGAGTTCAAAACCCAGAGCCGCCGTGCTTGTCCGTAGAATTCCTTACGCACACCTACAGATTGACGCGCCGCATGCCCTCGTCGGGGTAACGTGCGCCGGCAGCCACTCCCTGGGGCGCCGCTTTTTCAATGCGGGCCAGGTCGTCTGTGCTCAGCTGGATGCTCGCTGCTGCGATGTTTTCTTCCAGATACTTTTGCCGTTTGGTGCCGGGGATGGGAACAATGTCCTCGCCCTGCGCCAGGAGCCAGGCCAATGCCAATTGCGCAGGTGTGCACTTCTTCTCTTTGGCCAGGTTCTGCACTTGTTTTGCCAGGTCCAGATTGCGCTGCAGGTTCTGCTGCTCAAAGCGCGGGCTGCGGCGGCGCCAATCATTCGGCGCCAGATCGTCCAGGCTCTGGATTTTGCCCGTCAGGAAACCGCGTCCTAGCGGACTGTAGGCGATAAAGGTGACGCCCAGTTCGCGGCAAGTGGGGATAACCTCCGCTTCCGGGTCGCGCGTCCACAAGGAATACTCGGTTTGCAGAGCGGCAATGGGGTGGACTTTGTGGGCCCGGCGAATTGTTTGCGGCGCTGCTTCAGACAGCCCGAGATAGCGCACTTTACCTTGTTCCACCAGACGCGCCATAGCGCCGACGGTTTCTTCGATGGGTACGTTGGGGTCAACCCGGTGCTGGTAGTAAAGGTCAATGGTGCTTAGACCCAGACGTTTCAGGCTGCTCTCGCAGGCCTGCTGCACGTACTCGGGGCGCCCGTTGATGTCGGCCCAGCCTCCATCCGGGGTGCGGACGTTGCCGAACTTGGTTGCCAGAAAAGCCTTGTCGCGGCGGTCGCGAATAGCATTGCCCACCAGTTCTTCGTTGTGGCCCATGCCGTAGGCATCGGCGGTGTCGAGAAAATTGAGGCCGAGTTCCAGGGCGCGGTGAATAACCTCTATCGATTCCTGGTCATTGCGCGGGCCGTAAAACTCCGACATTCCCATACATCCCAGGCCGATGGCGGAAATCATGACCGGGGTGCTATCCAGGCGGCGATACTGCATGGCGGTTTTTCCCTGAGAGCTCATTCCATTACCCCTTATCAGGATTCTGATGCCTTGAAAATGCGGGGGTTGCAATTTTCCAGAAATGCTCGAATAACGTTCTGGCGGCGTTGACGGGTGGGCCTACCCGCTGATTTTTCCCGCGATTATGGTTTTCTGCACTTCGCCACCGGGTCCGAGAATGATGATATCGGCATCCCCTCCCGCCGCTACAACGCCTTTCTGCGTCTCTCGGATCACCGCGGCCGGGTTCGCGCTTGCCAACTGAACGGTTTCCTGGAGCTTCCAGCCGGCAAATTGCATGGCGTTGCGCACGGCCTGATCCAGGTGGAGCACGCTTCCGGCTAACTTGCCCTTGCTGGTGCACTCCTCGCCTTTGAGTTCGACCTCAAACGACCCCAGCCGATAACGGCCTTCCGGCATGCCGGTAGCACTAATGGCATCGGTGATTAGAACAGCGGTATCCTGTCCCTTCACCTGCAAAAAGAGTTGCACGATGGCGGGGTCAACGTGGATGCCATCGGCGATGATCTCAGCGGTGACGTGCTGATCAGTCAGTATTGCCCCTACAAGTCCGGGCTGGCGATGGTCCAGCGGACGCATGGCGTTGAAGGTATGAGTAGCATGGCGCGCGCCCGCGCGGATTGCCGCCCTTGCCGTTTCCAGGTCGGCATCGGAGTGGCCCAGGCTGCAGCAAACGCCCCGCCGCGAGGCTTCCGCCACCAACTCCATTGCTCCTTCTAGTTCCGGGGCGATAGTCATGATTTTGATATGGCCGCGCGCCGCCTGCCAATAACTGTCAAATCGCGAGAGCGTGGCAGGCAGAAGGTATTCCGGCGGGTGAACCCCGCGCCGGGTGTGACTAAGGAACGGTCCCTCCAAATGAATGCCTAGCGGGCGGGCGCGGACACCTGCTTTATCTTCCGGCGGGTTTTCAATGCAGTTCGCTAGCCATTCCAGAGCCCGCAAGATATGGTCCTCGGGCGCGGTCACTGTCGTCGGCAAATATGCGGCTACGCCATGCCGTGATAAAAAGGTTTCAAAACGAGTGAGGCCTTCGCTGCTGGGCTCCATCACATCGTGCCCCAGTCCGCCGTGGATGTGGATGTCCAGGTAAGCGGGAGCCAGCACCGCGCCGGGAAAATCGAAGCTGCGGCAGCCGCGGGGAAGCTCCCGAACCGCCCGCGAAGTAACCTCCACAATCTTTCCGCCGTCCAGCAACAGCAACGGTTCCTCGATGCACTCCCGAGGCGTGAGCAGGGCGGAAGCAGTAAGGGCAATCATGTACTTAGCCGCATTGTAACGGAAGCAGTCAGTAGTCAGTAGTCAGGAGTCGGGAGCCAGTAGTTAGGAGTCATTTCCGGTTCGGTAAACAATCCTCGGGCGCAGCCGCAAAGAGAGCTCGCGAGAGCGGAGGTGAAGTGTGCAAGCTCATTCCACCCGCTGACTCCCGACTCCTGACCCCTGACTCCTGGTTTTTAATGCGCCGCTACCGCCGCGCCTTTGTGTTTTGGCTTTCGCATCAGCAGGATGAGGGGGGTGACCACCAGGAACAGAATTCCCAGCAGGAAGAATGCGGAGTTGAAGGAAATCATGGAGGACTGGCGCGCGATCATGCCGAATACGGCGGCATAGGCCTGGTGGGTGGCGGTGGCAAAATCCATTCCCTGCGACATGAAACCGGAGCGCGCGGCACTAATCATCTGTCGCGTGGTCATGTCGAAGGCGGTCACGTGCGTGATCAGATCGTTAATGTGGATTTGTGTGTCCCGCGCCACAATGGTGGTGGCTCCGGCGATGCCTACGCTGCCTCCGAGATTCCGCATCACATTAAAGATGCTGGTGGCATTGCCCATTTGCTCCTTGGGAATGGGGTCATGCGTGGCGGTGGTCAGGGGAACGAAAATAAAACCCAGCGCGAACCCCTGGATGAATTGCGGCCAGGCGATATCCCAGTATCCGGCATTCAAGTTGAGATGGGACAGGGCATACATGCTGAAGGCGGCGCCCAGCAGTCCTCCGGTCAGCAGCTTGCGGGCTTCAAACTTCGACAGCAAGGCGCCGACGATGGGCATGGCGATGAACGATCCCAGTCCGCGCGGCAGCATGGCCATGCCCGCATTCAGTGCGGGATAGCCCAGCAGAGTCTGCAGCAGGATGGGAATAAGCACCATGCTGCCATAAAGCCCAAAACCCAGCGTGGTCATTAAAAAGACACCTGTGGCGTAGGTGCGCACGCGGAATATTCGCAGGTTGACCACGGGATGCCAGTCCAGCAGTTCGTGAATCACGAACAGCGACAATCCGACGGCGGCCACAATGGCCAAAATGAGGATGAAATGCGAGCCAAACCAGTCGTCCTCCTGGCCTTTATCGAGCATAACTTGCAGCGCGCCGATTCCGACCGCCAGAAAGCCGATACCCCAGTAGTCCACGCCGCCGGCCCGGCGCTTGATGTAGGCGGGATCGAAGATGAACAGCTTGGACATGATCAGCCCGGCGATGCCTACCGGCAGGTTGATGTAGAAGATCCAGCGCCAGCTATAACTGTCGGTGATCCAGCCTCCCATCACCGGGCCCAGCATGGGGGCAACCACGATGCCCAAGCCCCAGAAAGCCATGGCCTTACCGCGCTCCTCGGGCGGAAACGCCTCCAGCATGATGGCCTGGGAAAGGGGCTGCAGGCCGCCGCCGCAGGCGCCTTGCAGCACACGAAAAATAATCAAAAAGGGCAGGTTGGGCGCCACGCCGCACAGCACGGAAGCGAGGGTGAAGCCGGTGATGGAGGTCATCAGCACGCGCTTGCGGCCAAAGTGATTGGAGAGCCACCCGGTCAGAGGCAGGACGATGGCATTAGCCACCAGGTAGGAGGTGAGCACCCAGGTAGCTTCGTCCACAGTTGCCGAGAGATTGCCGGCAATGTGGGGCAGAGAAACGTTCACCACCGTCGTGTCCAGCACCTCCATGAAGGTGCCCAGCATCACGGCGACGGAAATGAGCCAAGGATTGACGTAGGGCTGAGCCTTGGATGTCTGATTGCCGTTGGCCATGTTACTTCGTGAGCACGGTTGGCACCACCGACATGCCCGGCCGTAGCAGGTGCTGCGGGTCCTGACCTTTTTCGAACACGATCTTCACCGGTACGCGCTGCACGACTTTGACGTAGTTGCCGGTGGCGTTTTCTGGCGGCAGCAGGCTGAAGCGGGCGCCGGTGGCGCCGCCGATGCTGTCCACATGGCCCTTGTAGGTGCGGCCGTAAGCGTCCACTTCGATGCTGGCATGCTGGCCGGGGTGCATGTTCTTAAGTTGCGTTTCCTTGAAGTTGGCGGTTACCCAGACGTCCTCCAAATTAACCAGGGCGAGCACCGGCTGGCCCGGTTGGATTACCTCGCCCGGCTCCACGGTCTTCTTGCTGACTATGCCGGTCTCGGGGGCGCGAATGACGGTGTATTGCAGGTGGAGTTCGGCCTGCTGCAACGTCGCTTTCAGGCGGGCCACATTGGCCTCAGCCGAGCTGGCTTTGGCGCGGGTAATGGCCACCTGCTGGGGCACGGTCTGGGCGCCCTGCAGCATGGCCTCAGCCTGGGCCACGTGGCTCCGCGCGTTGGCCACGGCCGCGCGGGCCGCGTCCACGCTCGCGGCAGCCTGCTGTTCCGTGGTCACTGCCGTGTCGTAGCGCTGCTGCGGAATTTCATCTTTCTTGATGAGCTGAGCAAAGCGGCGCACGTCATCGGCTGCCAACTTGTATTGGGCCTCGGCCTCCCGCAGCCTAGCCTGGCTTGCGGTTACTTCCTGCTGCGCTGCCCGCAGGCTGGCTTGGGCGTTGCTGAGGGTGCTGGACGTGGTGGCGTGAGTGAGTGGCACCCCGGTGCGCGCCGCCTGAAGAGTTGCCATCGCATCCTGCAATTCGGCGCGGGCGCGGTCCACAGCTACCTGGTAGTCGGTGGGGTCCAGTTGCACCAGCACCGCACCCGCCTCCACGTACTGGTTATCGTCCACATTCACTTTTTCCACCGTTCCTCCCACGCGCGCGCTGATGGGCACAATATGGCCATCGATTTGCGCGTCGTCGGTGGACTCTCGCGCCGAGTAGTAGCTCCACACTGCGTACCCTGCAGCAACAAGAAGAATGAGGATGGCGAGCACTACCCACTTGGCGCGCGGGTGAGCGCGAAAATAGCCTTGGGTGCGGCCTCCGCGTTCCGGTGGACCAGCTTCCTCTGGCCAGGGCTCCCGTGGCGCCGGTTCTGCCTCGATCGGCGGCTTGGCGGTAGTTTGCTGATCGGCCACTTACTGTCCTCCCAAGAATTTCTTCAAAGCCTGTTCCGCAATGCCCAGGGCGCGGGCCAACGAAAGCTTGGCCAGGTTATGCGCGAACAATGCGGAAATGTAATTTTCGTTAGCCGCGGCCAGAGCTTCCTGGGCCTGCACCACTTCGATGGTGTCGGTAACTCCGGCGGCAAAGCGGTCGCGCGCCTGCCCCAGCTGCTGGGTGGCCAGGTCCACGGAGCTCTTGGCCACCTTCACCTGATCGGCGGCGGTGTTCAGATCCAGGAAAGCGGTACGCACCTCATACTCGATGCGCCCGCGCATGTCTTCCAGTTGCGCCCGCCGCTGTTGCAGTTGCGCGTCTGCCTGCAACTGGTCGGCGTGTGCCTTGCCACCCTGAAAGACGGGTATCTTCAGAGCCGCCGCGGCCGTGAAGGTGCCATGCGAAGTGGTGGGCCGATTACCAATGTCCCCGTAATCCCCGTCAAAACTGAGGGACGGCAGGCGCTCATCATTGGCGGCTTTCTTGGCCATTTCAGCCGCATGGAGCAGGCTTTGCGCGCTGCGATAATCGGCGCGCGAGCGGAAAACCTCATCAAGCGCCTGCTGCAATGTAATCGGCGGAGCGGGAGTGAAAGGCATTGTGTCTGTCAAATTAAAGGCCTGTTCGCCCGGCAGCCCAATAGTGCGTGCCAGAGCGAGCTTCTGTTTTTGGAAATCGTTTTCCACGGCCAGCAAACGTTGCTGCTGTGCCTGCATTTCCACCTGGCTGCGCAGCACGTCGATGGCTGCCGCCAGGCCGGCATTTTTCATGTCCGTTGTCTGCTGGTACACCGCGGCGGCGGTTTGCAGTTGGGCGCGAACCGCATCAATGCGGGCCGCACTGGCCACAGCCTGCATATAAGAGCCGCCTACCACCAGCACCACTGTGTCGCGCGCGTCCTGATAGCTGTAGCGCGCCGCCTTGAGCGCGTCTGAACGAGCCCGCAAGCTATTCAAGGAATTGAAATCCAGAATTCGCTGGGAAAAATAGCCGCGGGCGTCGAACACCTCGAACGGCCCTACAATCGCCGGAATTCCCGGAATAGGTGGTATACCGAAAGTTGCCAGATTCACCTGCTCGGCAAGGTAACTGGTACGGGTGGTAATGTCAGGAAGCAGACGGCTGCGGGCCGCGAGGCGCGCCCCCTCTGCCTGCCGCTGGCCCTGATGGGAAAGCAGCAGGCCCAGGTTGTAGTGCAAACCGCGTTGGATGGCGTCCTGTAAGGAAAGACTTAATACCCCGGGCACGGCCTTTTGCGGTGCGCTGCCTAAAAATGGATTCTGCGCGCTGCTTCCGGTGATGGCTGGTGGGAGTTGGGTCGCGCCCGTCATCGCTGAGGAAAATGTGGAAGAAACAGCGCCGCCGCTTTCCATGGTCACGGTTTGGGCTAGCACCGGGGTGGACAACACCAACACGCTGGAGAGGGCAAGCACAACCGCCCAGCGATTTGCGCTTTTCTGTTGGTTCGCCCTGGTCACGTCGCCCCATGGCGACAAAATCACACTCCCTTTCCCTTCAACTCTCACTATGGTTTTGCCTCTTCCACAACAGTGTAGGCCCGACACCCTGATTTCTGGAATGTTTCCGCCACACTAGCGCCGCAGACCACTCAAGGTCGCGTCTTCCTTCTGCAATGCTTACGGGGAAAACGACGGACTGCTCCGCATCCCAGAGCCCCATTCTGCGCAAGATTACGCCCCGGGCCCGGCGATGAACCTTATTCGATGAGCAGATGCCGCGCGAAGTCGCACAGATGTATGTGGTTTAGCTGCTATTCTCGAGGCCGGCGCCTTTTGAATGTGCCAGCAGCTCTTGAACGTGCCAGCACGCTTACAGTGGCCTGGATCACCTGGCCCCTTGGGCTGACAGGGTGCAATCAGTCTGGCGAATTTGCCGGCTGATAGTACGCCGAATGCTATAATTTTCTCCAGCAAGAGTACCGCACGACAGCAAGTGCGGGGTCTGGCGTGCCCTTAAGAATTGTTTGGCACAGCACGCTACCAACTGCCGATCGCGTGTTTGCATCCTGTCGGGGAGTGGCTCAGCCTGGTAGAGCACCTGGTGCGGGACACGGTGGAAATCCATTGATTCGGCGTCGCTTAGCTACAAAAATC
>Ga0075276_10000062_pt1 | contig 32727 bp, 22 predicted proteins | sample SF_Rice_5C_80N_4_FD_69770 | JGI IMG/M metagenome (GOLD analysis project Ga0075276, IMG submission 69770) | Rice paddy soil microbial communities from Twitchell Island, California, USA - SF_Rice_5C_80N_405 | ecosystem: Environmental > Terrestrial > Soil > Paddy field/soil | place: USA: Twitchell... | reverse complement strand
CCGTCCCCAACGCGGCGGTCACGGTCACCGACACCGACCGCGGGGTCTCCTACAGAACCACCAGCAACGCCGCCGGCAACTTTGAGCAGACTCACCTGCTGGCTGGCCACTACAACGTCAAAGTAGCCGCCCAGGGCTTTGCCGCCTTCGAGGCCGCCGCCGATGTGCAGGTGGACGCCGGCACCCGCGTAGATGTCACCTTGGCCGTGCAGTCCACCAGCAGCACCGTTACCGTCACTGCCGAGTCGCCCTTGCTCAAGGTGGACCGCGCCGACGTGAGCACTACTCTGAGCACCCAGGAACTGGGCAGCCTGCCCATTCTCAATCGCAACCTGACGGAAGTCCTTTTCGCCACACCCGGCGCGCAGCAAAATGATTGGACCCACGCCGCCGCCGAAAACCCCCAGGGCGGGCTGCAGATTGACGTTAACGGCCTGCAGTTTACAGGCAACGGTTTCCTGCTGGACGGCACGGAAAACAACAGCCCCATCCTGGGCATCGCCGTCATTAATCCCAACATTGATTCGCTGCAGGAATTCAAAGTCACCACCAGCAACTATGACGCACAGTTCGGTTCCGTGGCTGGGGCGCTGCTGCAGGCCACAACCAAGTCCGGCACCAACCAGTTCCACGGCAGCGGCTTTGAATTCCTGCGCAACGACTTCTTCAACGCCCAAGACCGCTTCTCCGGCCTCAGCCTGCCCTTGCGCTGGAACCAGTTTGGCGGCTCCTTCGGCGGTCCTATTAAAAAAGACAAGCTCTTCTTCTTTGCTGACTACCAGGGCACGCGGCGCCGCCGTACCGCCTCAACCGTAACCACGGTACCCACGGCAGCCGAACGCTCAGGTGATCTGAGCGGCCTGCTGGGCAACTTCGTTTGCGCCGATGGAACCACCTCGCCCACTGCCTGCGCCAATCCCGTTATGGTGCCCACGACCGAGGGAGGAAGCATCGCCGCCCAGGCGGGTATGGTCTTTGCTCCGAACACCGGCAATGCCGACGGCTCGGGCCGGCAGGCGATCACCAGCGGCGGGCGTCCCAATATCATTAGCGTTCCCGCCGCGGTCGCCAAAATCATGAATTTTCTGCCCACGCCCAACACGGCGCTGGGACAGATCGCCAACAACTACATCGCCACGGGAGGCGAGCGGTTCAACAGCGACCAGGTGGATGGCCGGATTGATTACAACTATTCGGAGAAGCTGCACGTCTTCGGACGCTACACCCTGGCCGACTTCAACCTGTTCGCTCCCGGAGCCTATGGCACCGAAGCCGGGGGCCCGGCCCTGAACGGTATTAACTTTGCCGGCGATTCGGTGGACCGCAACCAGAGCCTCGCCCTGGGCGCCACTTACACGCTCAGCAACACTCTGATTACCGATTTCCGTTTCGGCGCCTTCCGCTACCGCATCCGGGTGCAGCCCAATGGCGTGGGCACCACTCCCGCGCTCGATTCCGGTTTCCCCGGCCTGAACCTGGGCACCACGGAAACCAGCGGCATGCCCGCTTTTTATATCAACGGCAATGGCGGATTTAATTTCGGCTACGCGCTGGGGGTGAACCAGTGCAACTGCCCGCTGAAGGAAACCGAGAACCAGTTTCAGTGGGTGAACAACTGGACCAAGATTCGCGGCAACCACACCATCGGCTGGGGCGTTGATTTCCGCCGCGACCAGCAGCAGCGCATTCCCAGCGACTCGCACCGCTCCGGCGAGATCACCTTCACCGACGGCGTAACCGGGAACTCGGCGGTGGACCAGGTCGCTTCCGCTTCCGGCCTCACCACGGGCTCGGCGCTGGCCTCGTTCCTGCTCGCGACTCCCAGCAATTTTGCCCGTTACTTTACCGGTATCGGGTTCCATCCCGGCTTGCGGCAGAGCCGCCTGTTCCTTTACGTCCAGGATTCCTGGCGGGCGACGCGTAAGCTGACCATCAACTATGGCCTGCGCTATGAGAACTACCTGCCGCAGACCGCTGCCAGTCCGGGCGGAGCCGGCAGCTTCGATCCCACGACCGCCGATGTGCTGGTCGCCGGCGTTGGCTCCACTCCCGCCAACATGGGAGTGAAGCCTTATAACCTGGGCTTTGCCCCGCGCCTTGGTTTTGCCTACCAGATCCAGGATAAGACCGTAATCCGCGCCGGCTACGGCCGCAGCTTCACCGCCTCAGCCCTGGGTGCGGTCTTCGGGCAGGCCCCTGACTACGATCCGCCCATCACGAACCCGCAGCAGCTGAACCAATCCAACAATTACGCTCCCTTGGCGTTCTCTTTGCTGCAGGGACCGCCGCTGCCCTCCAATCCGCCGGATGTCTCTGCCGGCCGCTATCCGTTACCTGCCGGCTTGAATACGTTTTATTTCTTTAACCCGCCCAGCGCCTACCGCATCCCGCTGGTGGATACCTACAACTTGACTGTCCAGCACGAGTTCACGCCCACACTAACCGCCGAAGTGGGTTACATCGGCAACGTCGGCCGCCACCTGTTCGTAAACCCGAACGTCAATCAGGCTGCGCCGCCCTCACCTAACTGCCTGCTCAGCGATCCCAATCCTAACGACCCCAATGGCTGCGCCAACCAGGACGCACGGCGCTACTTCGTGGCTAACTTCCCCGGTCGCGGTCTGACCCAGGGAATCTACGAGACCTGCAACTGCGACAACTCCAGCTACAACTCGCTGCAGGCCAAAGTGCAGAAGCGGGCCACCAGGGGTCTGGACCTGCTGGTGACCTACACCTACTCCAAAGCCATGGCCAACACCGAAACCGGGGGACCCTTCTCCAACAACCTGAACTGGTGGCAGGACCACGGGCCAGCCAATTATGACCGCACCCACGCGCTCAGTATCTCCAACGTCTGGCAATTGCCCTTTGGACACGGACAGCACTGGGGGAGCAGCAGCAGCAAGCTCGTAGACGGGGTGCTGGGCGGCTGGGTGTTCAGCGGCATCAGTACCTTCTATTCTGGGCTGCCGTTTACGCCCGCGGTATCGGACGCGCCCTTGCTCTTTGCCGACTTCAATCACGTGCGCGCGGATGCGGTAGGCAATCCCAGCGTACCTAATCCCAGTGCCAATGAATGGTTTAATCCGGCGGCCTTTGTTGCTCCGCAGGGAATCGGCCGCAATGGCGATGTTCGACGCAACTCCTTGCGCGGACCAGGATTTGCCCTCCTTAACTTGTCCCTGGGGAAGACCTTCACTATCGCCGAAGGCAAGACGCTGGAGTTTTCATGGGAAAACTTCAATGCCATCAACCACGTGAACCTGGGTCTGCCGGGTGGGGCCGGCTTCAACGGAAACAACGCGAACGTGGACCAGTCAGGAGCCGGGCAGATCACTTCCACTCAGACCGACATGCGCCAGATGCAGTTCGGCCTGCACTTCCGCTTCTAGTGGGATTCGAAGAGAGGGCCGCGCAATCTCGCGGCTCTCTCTCCATCATCTGTTCAGTTCACGCTATACCGAGTACCGGTAGAGACGTAACTTATTGCGTCTCTTAAATTACCAATTACAAATTGCTAAATTACAAATTCATCTTCCCCCAATCATTCCAGCTCAAGGGGACTTGCCCGATCTCATGAAAACACTTCCATTCGCCTGCACGCTTGCCATATTGCTGCTCACCATCGCCGCCCCGGCTCAAACTCCACAAGCTCCGGCCAATCTGGCCTCGGACCCGCGCTACAAAGTGGATATCCTGGAGGTGGTGGGCCATCCCGATGACGACACGGAGGTCACTTCCTACCTGGCGAAGGAAATAGAGGAGAACCACGAGCGCGTGGCCGTGGTCTATGGCACGCGCGGCAACTCCGGCGGCAACGCCGTAGGCTACGAACAATCCAAAGCGCTGGCCGACGAGCGCGAGATGGAAGCCCGCCACTCCCTGGCTACCTACGGCATCACCAACGCCTGGTTCCTTCACGGTCCCGATACACCCAGCGAAGATGTGCTCCACTCCCTGGAGACCTGGGGGCACGGCGCCTCGTTGGAAGAGGTGGTGCGCCTGGTGCGGTTGACCCGGCCGGAAGTAATTCTCACCTGGCTTCCCAATTATGATGATGGCGAAGACCACGGCGACCACCAGGCCGCCGGTGTGCTGGCTACCGAGGCCTTCGACCTGGCCGGCAACCCGCTGGCTTTTCCGGAACAGGTGGCCGCGCCCCGCGACCACTTCAACGTCAGCAACTATGGCGAGGGCCTGCGGCCCTGGCAGCCCAAGAAGCTCTATTATTTTTCTGACGCCATCCACACCGAGTTTTATAAAGGAAACGGTCCGGAATATCCTCCCACCGGCATCTCACCTTCGCGTCATATTTCCTATGCCAAGGTGGGAGAGCACGCCTGGAGCTTCTACCAGACCCAGGGCGATTACACCCCCGAAGAGTTGAAGGAAGTAATGGAGGCGCCGGTGCGCTTCATTTTCGGCAAGTCGCTGGTAGGCGGCTCGCCCACCGGCGACATTTTCGAGGGCATCAGGTCCGGAGCGGTCCCTTACCATCGCGCCAGCGGCTATCGGCCACCTTCGCGGGCGCCGGTGTCCATTGAATTGGGCGGGCCGTGGGCGTTCTACCGGCAATTCTGGCAGGCGCACGACATCGAGCACATCGCCAATCTCTATGCGCCGGAAACCGGTATCGCTCCCGGCGAAAGGCTGTGGGTGCCCATCCTCATTCACAATGACACGGACTCGCCCCGGCAGATTACGCTCGAGCCGGCCGTGCCCGCGGGATGGAGCGTGGAGCCTGGGCCGCATGTCTATACGGTCGCGGCTCACGACACCTATCCGGTTTCGGAGTGGGTGCTGGCGCCCGAGTCGGCACAGAAGGGCAAGTGGATGGAATTAGGATGGAAGGCGCGCTCTTATGGCGCTGATGCAGGCTCGGCCAAGCTGCGCGCCCACGTGGACACGCAGCACATGCCGCAGTAGCAGGCGTCAGTAGTCGGGAGTCGGCGCGTGCTTGCTCCTTGCGGCGGGAGTACCAGCGCGGGATTTGCAATTTGGTAATTTGTAATTTGCAATTTGCTGGAGTGCGAATACGGCGGCGATTTTTTAAATTGCCAATCACAAACTACTCAATTACAAATTCACGCGAGGATCATCCGCATCTCATGAAAACCTTCCTGTCTCGCTGTCTTTTTTCGTTGTTAGTACTCTCCTTCTGCGCTTGGGCGCAGTTGCCGCAGGCGCCGCCCTATCCCGCGCCCGACCCGCGCTACAAAGCCGATATCCTGGTGGTGGTGGCCCATCCCGATGACGACATGGCGGCCGCTCCCTACGTGGCCCGCGCCCTCGACCAGGGCAAGAGCGCCGCGGTCATCTTCTGCACTCGCGGCAATTCCGGCTCCAATTATGTCGGCAACGAGCAGGCGGCTTCGCTGGGCGCGGTTCGCGAAATCGAGGGCCGCCGCGCCGAAGCCGCGCTGGGCGTTTACAACGTCTGGTTCTTGAATGGCTCTGATACTCCCGGCCAGGATGTGCTGCACTCCCTTCAAGCCTGGGGCGACGGCAGTTCCCTGGAACAGGTGGTGCGGATCGTCCGCCTTACACGCCCGGAGGTGATCCTGACCTGGCTGCCGGATTACGTTGCCGGCGAGAACCACGATGACCATCAGGCGGCCGGCGTGCTCGCCACCGAGGCCTTCGATCTGGCGGGCGACGGCCTGGCATTCCCCGGGCAGGTAGAGGCCCCCCGCGACCGTCTGCACATCAGCAATTACGGCGAGGGCCTGCAACCCTGGCAGCCGCAGAAGATTTACTACTTCACCGACGCCAGCCATGAGGACTTTGTCAAAGGCAAAGGGCCGGAGTACCGCACCGACGAGACTTCGCCCCACAAACACGTTTCCTACGGGGAGCTGGTCTATAACGCGTGGATGCACGACAAATCCCAGATCGGGCCGGAATTCAGCGAGGCGACGGTCAAGGAATACCTGGCGCGGCCTATGCGCTACATTTTCGGCAAGTCGGTGGTGGGCGGCTCTACTACCGGCGACATCATGGAGAACGTGAAGCCTGAGGGCGTGCCCTGGGTTCCGGTCATGGGGCACCACGCGGTGGCTGGTCCAGAGGACGGATTGCAGTTGGGAGGCCCGTGGGCCTTCTACCGCGACTTCTGGCCGCAGCACAACCTGGAGCACCTGGCCAGCCTCCTGGCTCCCGAAACCGCCATGGGCACGTCCGATTTTCAGCTCTGGGTGCCGCTCATCTTGCGCAACACCAGCGGCAGTGCTCAGCAGGTAAGCTTGCGGTCGGCGCTGCCATCAGGCTGGACGCAGAAGCCCGGCCCCATGGTTTATAGCCTGGCGGCCCACCAGTCGCGCCCGGTATCGCTGTTCCTGGTAGCGCCGCAGTCGCAGAAGGGAAGCTGGCAGACGCTGACCTTCACCGCCGAAAGCGGAGGCCGCAGCGTCGGCTCGGTCACACTGAAGGCCAACGTGGTGTTTAACGGCGTGCCGCAGTAGAAGAAATTGACGATTGAAGATTTTAGATTGACGATTGCCCATCTGCCAGGCTTTTGGTTTTCAATCGTCAATCTTCAATCATCAATCTGAAGTTGCTTTTCTCCGGGTCTCTGTGTCTCCGTGGTGAAATGCCTGTTTGCGAGACGCCAATGATCGCAGCCTGCCCACGTTGCGCATGTCGTCTCCCGGCGCATCAATCGGCGTTTCCGCAATGAACGCCGCGTGCGCCAAACGCGGGTCGCTCAGCAGCCTCCGAAACGGCTCCAGACCGATGGTGCCTTTGCCGATGTGCTGATGGCGGTCGAGCTTTGAGCCGAACGCCGCCTTGGCATCGTTGCAATGCCACACCGGAATGTCCTTCAGCCCGATGGCCAGCTCCAAGTAGCGCAGCGTCTGCCGCATCCCTTCTTCGCTCACAATGTCGTAGCCGGCCACGTGCACGTGGCAGGTGTCAATGCAGGCGGCGACGGGGATAAGGCTGCGCAGGCGCCGTACCAGCTCCGCCACTTGCTCGAAGTTGCCGCCCAGCGAGAATTCCGCCCCAGCCGTATTCTCGATCAGCACCGTCAAGCCGCCCTTAGCCAGGTCGTAGCCCTGGGTGGCCGCCGCAATTGCCCGCGCCGCGCGCGCCAGACCCGCCTCCCGGCTGCCTCCACGATACGAGCCCGGATGCAGGACCAAATATTCAGCGCAGAGGGCGAGCGCCCGCTCCACTTCGCCGCGAAAGGCCTCGATGGACCGGCTGTGGAAGTGCGCCGTCGTACCCGCCACGTTGATGAGATAGTTGGCATGGATTACCAGCGGCTTCAGATCATACTTTTCGCGGAGCCCCCGCATCACGTCGCATTGTTTTCTTCCCAGTTCATAGGGCTTCCACTGGCGCGGGCTGGAAGAAAAAATCTGGAACGCGGTGCACCCCAGCCGCCAGGCGCGTTCGGCGGCGTTCTCCACGCCACCGGCAATCGAGGTATGGATGCCCACCCGCCGCGAAATCTTGGGCCACGGCTTCCGGGGCGCCGGCAGCTTGAGGATATCCTGGTGGCGGGCGAGGGAAGTGGCCATGGGCATAAGATGTTAAAGTCTAAGGCAGTTTTTCGCTAACCGGCGCGGTGGCCATCCATTTTCGATACGGTACGAATTGGACGATGAGGCAGTAGCATGAGGCATATGTACCGAGTTGCGGTTGCACTTTCGATTGCGGTATCAGCTGCAGCTGTGTGTTGGTGGGCCTACAACTTTGTTGGCTGGAGCCTTGAGGGCGCATTCGGCCCAGTACTTCATGCCAGGAGAACCCCCAATGCTAATGCGCTGATATTGCTGTGGACCGCTTGTGCCGGCCTGATGCTAACGCTCACATGGGAAGTAATATCGCGCTACCGGCAGTACAAGCGCGGAAATTCAAAGTGACTCACTGCCACCGGCTTGCGGCTGATTGCACCGAGCCCGCTTAGAAAAGTAAACTGAAGGTTTCTGGCAGGGGAGTTATCCATGCTAGTGGTAATGAAGGCGCATGCCTCCGAGGAGGAGATTCGGGCGGCGTGCAAGAAAATCGAATCGCTGGGCTATCGCGCCCACCCCATTCCCGGCGCGCAGCGCACCGCCATCGGCATTACCGGCAACCAGACCGAGGTGGAACCGGGCACGCTGGAGGAAATGCCGGGGGTGCAGGAAGTCATCCGCGTCAGCAAGCCCTACAAACTGGTCAGCCGCGATATTAAAGAAGAGAACACGGTCATCACCTTCGCCGGTACCGACGCCTCCATCGGCGGGCGCAGCCTGGCCGTCATCGCCGGTCCTTGCGCGGTGGAGAGCCGCGACCAGGCTTTCGCCATTGCTGAGCGTGTGCGCGCTGCCGGCGCTCAGTTCTTCCGCGGCGGCGCCTATAAGCCGCGCACCTCGCCCTACTCCTTCCAGGGAATGGGCGAAGAGGGCCTGCAGATACTGTCGGACATCCGCGAGCGCTTCGGCCTGCGCATCGTCACCGAAGCGGTGGACCACGAGTCTCTGGAACTGGTGGAGCGTTACGCCGACGTCATCCAGATCGGCGCCCGCAACATGCAGAATTTTTCTCTGCTCAAGCGCGCCGGCCGTGCCCGCAAGCCGGTGCTGCTCAAGCGCGGCATGTCGGCCACCCTGGAAGAGTTCCTCATGGCTGCCGAATACATCATGAGCGAAGGCAATTACCAGGTGATCTTGTGCGAGCGCGGGGTGCGCACCTTCGCTGACCATACCCGCAATACCCTGGACCTGAGCCTGATTCCAGCGGTGCAGCGCCTCAGCCACCTGCCCATCCTGGTGGACCCTAGTCACGGCACCGGGAAACGTAACAAGGTGACGCCGCTCTCGCGCGCAGCGATAGCGGTGGGAGCGGACGGCCTTATGGTCGAGGTGCACAACAATCCCGACCGCGCCCTCTCTGATGGCATCCAGTCCATCTACCCCGAGCAGTTCGATGAGCTGATGAAACAGATCCGGCAGATCGCCGCCGTGCTCGACCGCTACGTGCCCGGGCCGGCCGCTGCCCAGAGCCTGAACACGGTGCCCGCCGCCGCCCAGCCTTGAAAAAGTTTCTTATCCTCTGCGTGATACTGGCCGGCGTAGCCGCTCTGGTCTGGTATTTTCGCACTCCGGACCTGCCGCACTACGCTCCCGGCTATCGCGAGTACGCCTACGTCACCAACGGCAAGAGCAATACCGTCAGCGTGCTGGACCTCACCCCCCGGCCCTATCCTCGATTCAACGTGATCAAGAGCCTTCGCGTGGGAAGCAATCCCACAGGCGTGAGCGCGAACAGCAAGAAAAATGAGATTTACGTGGTCAACACCGAGTCCAACAACATCAGCGTGATTGACGCCGAGCGCAATGTGGTGGTGGCAACCATCGGCGTGCACCGCGCACCCTACTTCATCAGCGTTTCCGACGACGGCAGGCGTGCCTACGTGGCCAACTCGGGCTCGGCCAATGTCTCGGTCCTTGACCTGCAAGCGCACCAGGTGCTGGCCAACATCCGCGTGGGCGCCGCGCCAGGCCTGGCGCAGGTTTCGCCGGATGGCGCCACCGTGGTCGTCTCCAACCGCGGCGACAATACCGTTTCTCTGCTCGATGCCCGCCGCCTCGCCGTGCGCGCCACCATTCCCGTCTGCCGCCAGCCCGAGGACATCGCCATCCTTCCCGATTCCAGCAAAGCCTTCGTTTCCTGCAGCGGCTCCAACCAGGTGGCCGCTGTGGACCTGAGAAACGATAAGCTGCTGGCCCTGCTCGACGTGGGCAAGACTCCGGTTCACCTGCAGCTGAAGCCCGACGGCGGTGAGTTGATGGTCAGCAACTTCGATTCTGACAGCATTTCCATAATTGAGACTAACACCAACGAGGTCGGCGGCAGCTACCTCATCGGCTCCCATCCTGTGCGCGGGGTGGTAACCGCCGACAACTCGCTGCTCTACGAGAGCAATTTTGGTTCCAACACCGTTGCGGTTTACAGCATTGATACCGGCAGAGTGCTGGGGGCGGTCGGGGTAGGAAATCAGCCGGACGGCTTAGCGCTCACCTCCAACCAGGATTTTCTCCTGGCGCTGGATGTGCAATCGGACGATGTGGCCGTCATCCGCATGAAGCGCCTGGCCACCACCTCTAAGATCAGCAGCGACCGCGCTCTCTGGGCCATCGTTCCCGTCGGCATGCAGCCCAACGACATCGCCGTGAAGGCATTCTTTCTGACCGAACCCATCGCCCGCAAATAGGAAAAGTTGTGGCGCGGGCGCCCCGCTCGCGAGGTCCGTACCCCTTGACGGCACTCGCCGGTCATGGCAGCAATCCGTGTAAAATCAAACATTAATAATGGTTCACGGTCGAAACATCATGCCCGACAATCCCACCCAACCGGATACCCGCGACGAGCGCTATGACCCCCAGCGCATCGAACAGAAATGGTTTGAGCGCTGGCAAAAGGACCCCGCGCTCTACCGCGCCGAAGCCGGCTCCACCCGGCCCAAGTACTACGTATTGGAAATGCTGCCCTATCCTTCCGGCGCGCTGCACATGGGGCACGTGCGCAACTACGCCATCGGTGATGCCCTTGCCCGCTTCATGTGGATGAACGGCTACAACGTGCTTCACCCCATGGGCTGGGATTCATTCGGCCTCCCGGCGGAAAACGCCGCCATCCAGAACAACACGCCGCCGCGCGAGTGGACCCTGCGCAACATCTCCAACATGAAGGCGCAGATGAAGCGCCTCGGCTTCGCTTACGACTGGCAGCGCGAGGTCACCACCTGCTTTCCCGAGTACTACCGCTGGAATCAGTGGTTTTTCCTCAAGCTCTACGAGCGCGGCCTCGCCTATCGCAAAAAAAGCAAGGTGAACTGGTGTCCCAAATGTGCGACCGTGCTGGCCAATGAGCAGGTGGTGAAGGGGTGCTGCTGGCGCCACGAAGACACGCCGGTGGAGCAGCGCGAGCTGGAGCAGTGGTTCCTGCGCATCACCAACTATGCGGAAGAGCTCTTGCGCGACCTCGACCGGCTGGAGCACTGGCCGGAAAAAGTGCGCATCATGCAGCGTAACTGGATCGGGCGCAGCGAAGGCGCCATGGTGGACTTCAAAGTCGAAGGTCCTGCAGATCCGGCCGGCGGCAACATCACCGTCTTTACCACCCGCATTGACACTATCTTCGGCGCCACCTCCATCCAGCTTGCTCCGGAGCATCCGCTGGTGAGCGGCTTCATCGCTCACAATCCGGAGCTTGGCGCCGAGATAGAAGAGTTGCTCGCCGAGCAGCGCAAAGCCAGGGAAGTGGGGGACGTCGGCGCCATCGAGAAGCACGGCATTGATACCGGGCGCTTCGCCATCAATCCCTTCAACGGCGAGCGCCTGCCCATCTGGGTGGCCAACTACATCCTCATGGACTATGGCACCGGCGCCATCATGTCGGTGCCCGCGCACGATGAGCGCGACTACGAGTTCGCCAAAAAATATGGCTTGGATATCCGCGTGGTCATCCTGCCGCGGCGCGAGGAGGAGCCGCCCGCTGCCGGCGAGCCGGAAGAGCCGGTGCTGCCCTTTACCGCCACCGCTAGCCTGCTCATCAATTCCGGGCCGTTCAACGGGCTCTCCTGCGCTGAGGCCATCACCAGGATGGCGCAATACGCCGAGCAGCACGGCTTCGGCAAAGCCACCGTCACCTACCGCCTGAAAGACTGGGGTATCTCGCGCCAGCGCTACTGGGGCACACCCATCCCCATGTTGTATTGCGCCAAATGCGGCATTGTTCCTGTTCAGGAAAAAGACCTGCCGGTGCTCCTGCCGGAAAATGTGGAAATCGCCCTCAGCGGGGGCTCGCCCCTGGGACGTCTGCCCGAATTCGTCAATGCTCCCTGCCCCAGGTGCGGCGGAATCGCGCGCCGCGAGACCGATACCATGGACACCTTCGTGGATTCCTCCTGGTATTTCTACCGCTATACTGACGCGCGCAATGACCGCGAGCCCTTCAGCAGCCGCGAAGCCAATTACTGGTTCCCCATTGACCAGTACATCGGCGGGGTCGAGCACGCCATTCTGCACCTCATCTATTCGCGCTTCTGGACCAAGTTCATGCGCGAACTGGGCATGATTAAAAATTCCGAGCCCGTAGTCCGCCTCTTTACTCAGGGCATGGTCATCAAGGATGGGGCCAAGATGTCCAAGAGCCTGGGCAACGTGGTCACGCCTGATGAGATGGTGGCTCGCTACGGCGCCGACAGCGCCCGCATGTATAGCCTGTTTGCCGCGCCTCCGGACCGCGATCTGGATTGGCAGGACGCGAGTGTGGAGGGAATTTACCGCTTTCTGGGGCGGGTGTACCGCTTCGTCAGCCGTCATGCCGCCGTTGCCCGGCCTGTCGGCGCCGATGTAACTCGCAGAGCGGTCGAGACCGAACTTGCTCCCGCTCAGCTCCCGCCGCAAGCTCGCGCCCTGCAGCGCAAGCTCCACCAGACCATCAAGCGCGTGAGCACCGACTTCCAGGGCCGTTGGCACTTCAATACTTCCATTGCCGCCATCATGGAGCTGGTGAACCAGCTCAATGCGACCGAGGAGCAGAAGGGCGACGGTATTCCAGACCAACTCTTAAGAGAAGCGCAGCGTGACCTGGTGCTCCTGATGGCCCCCTTCGCACCCTACCTGGCGCACGAGCTATGGGAGATGCTGGGCCAGCGCGAGAGCCTGCTGCACGCACCCTGGCCCAAGTACGACGCGGGCCTTGCCAAGGAGGAGGAGATCGAAATCCCGGTGCAGGTCAATGGCAAACTCCGCAGCCGCATTGTGGTGTCTGCCGATGTTTCCGAGGAAGACGTGCGGCAGCGCGCCCTGGCCGACGAAAAGGTGCAGTCCTTCCTTGCCGGCAAGCAGGTGGTGAAGGTAATCATCGTTCCCGGCAAGCTGGTCAACATTGTGGTGCGCTGAGATTGCGTGGGCACAGGCGCCCTCGTCTGTGCGGGCGAGCAAAGCTCGCCAGACCTAGCTAACTTCTTCGCCGCGGATAAATGCGCATTCGCGCGCATCACTGTTGCGCTGTCATCCTGAGCGGGCGGATGCCCGACTCGAAGGACCCCTGCAATGCCGGTTCGTTCGCTTGCCGTGCCAGGGAATTCTCACTCGATATGTCATCCCGAAAGAGCGCGACCGAAGGGAAAGAGGTTTCAAGAAAAATGAGCGGGCCTGGCGTGGGGCCCGCCCCGGAAGTGACGTGCAACTAGGAGGCGCGTTTGCTGGAGCGGTGCGCTCTGCTGGTTCGGGCCTGGGGTCCGAACTTCAGCGCTTCACGCTGGTTATTCCACTCGATTTCGCTGATGGTTTTGCTGCCATTCTTCTCTGTGCTCTCCACCACCGCATCGTACGGCGCCTTTTGGTGCAGTTGTGCGACCTTTGCGGGAGCGGTTAACACCGTCTTTCCGGATTGGATAAAGTTAACCTCTACGGTGGGGCCGTTGCCCTGCCACTCCAACTGATAGCTGCCCGGCGTCAGGGTCTTGCCGGCTAATTCGACCTGGTCCACTACGGCCACCTTTTTCTTCTGCTCTTTGCTGGTCTTCGAGCTGGCCAGTGAGGCCAGCGGTAAAATCATGGTTAGCATTCCCGCCAAGGCTAGGAATCTCAGCGCTTTCATGCTTGCTCCTCCCCGCGAAAGACGGGTGGATTGGCAGACGACGGCATTCTCTCCCTCGCCGGAACCCTGTCCCGCTCACGTGTAGATGAATTGTCCGACATTGGGAGGGATGCTGCAGGGGGTGCACAGGTTGCCCGCCGTGTTCCATGTGCGGAACAATAAAGACACAATCGAGGTTTAACTGGCCGGTCGGGCGTCGAAACTTTGAAACTCGAAACTTTGAAACCTCGAAACTTTTAAACCTCGAAACTTGAAACTTGAATTCTTCTCTCTTGCTTGCTGTATCCTACGCAGCTGTGGCCGCACAATCGTCAATTCGGCGCGGTTTTGCATCCATCCGCCGCCAACCGGCTCTGCCGCTCGCGGAAATCACCTGGCGCTGGTGCTTTGCCGTGGCTGCATGCCTGCTGGCGGTCGTCTCTGTTCTGGAGTATCTGAGCGCAATTCCCATTTCCTGGCGTGAACAGCTGCTGGTCCAAAGCGGAGAGCCGCTGTTGGCGCTGGCCGCTGTAGCCCACGCGTTGCAGGCCAGCGCGGTTCGTTTGGCGGCCGGTATGATCGTGGCCGGAACGGCGATCGCCGTGCTTTGGATATTCAGCGCCGCCCTGGGACGGCTAATTACTCTCAGCGCCTTGCTCCCGGAGACGCGCGGAACGTCCAGGTCCTTGCTGGGCTTGAGTTTCCTCAGAGCCGGACTCTTCCTGGCGGCGGTGCTCGCCGCGGTTGGAGCCCTGATACTTGCCGCCTCTGCCGGCCCGGTGGGGGATGCTGCGCTCGGCGTGGTTCTCGCCGCCATTCTGCTCGCTGCTATATGGCTGGTGTGGGCCTTGCTCAACTGGCTGCTCTCGCTGGCTGCCATTTTCGCCATAAGGGACCAGGAGGACACCTTCGGGGCAGTATCGGCCGCTGTGGATTTTGTCCGCGGCGCCTTCGGAGATGTGGTGCTGACCAGTCTCCCCTTCGGGCTGCTGCACTACATCGCGCTGGCGGCGGTGGTTGCCGCCGGACTGCTGGTCTTTGATCTTACGATCGGTGTCTCCTTTGCCGCTGCCTGGGCTCTGGTCGCTATTGTGCTGGCCTATTTCGCCTATGTCGATTTTCTCTACATCACCCGCCTGGCGGCGTATTTGGCTCTGGCGGGGGCAAGCGGAGAAAGCGCCGTCGCCCCCGAACCGGCTCGGCCTGCGCCGCAGGATGCCTTGCCGGAATCGCCGCCGCTCCCCGATGCTGCAAACGGCGGCGCCCCTCTGTTCCAGCCCTGACCTGTAATACAGTTGGCGACTACCAATCATTGGCTAACAACTATCATTTACCTGACTCCTGACTCCTGACTCCTGACTCCTGACTCCTGACTCCTGACTCCTGACTCCTGCTTTTTCCTTTACACTACTATCATCCTTCTGGCACATTAGACCGTGGAAGCCCAATCCATCGTCGTCCTCGATTTTGGCGCCCAGTACTCGCAGCTCATCGCGCGCCGCATTCGCGAACAAAATGTTTTCTCAGTGGTCCTGCCCTGCACCGCGCCCATTGATGAGATTAAAAGTTATGCCCCGGCGGGCATCATTCTGTCGGGCGGCCCCAGTTCGGTCTACGACCAGGATGCGCCCGCGGCCGATCTGCGCGTCTTCCATCTTGGCTTACCCGTGCTCGGCATCTGTTACGGCCTGCAGCTCATGACCCATGTCCTGGGTGGCAAGGTCCGCCCCGCTGACAAGCGTGAGTATGGTCACGCCACGGTGGAAATCCTGGACGGCTCCCGGCTCTTCACCGGCCTGCCCAAGCTGCTTTCTGTCTGGATGTCGCACGGCGACGAGGCCATGGAATTGCCCCAGGGATTCCGCCTCATCGGGAAGACTTCTAACGCGGTGGCCGCTATCGAGAATCCGGAAAAAAAGATGTTCGCGGTGCAGTTCCACCCTGAGGTGCATCACACCAAGCTGGGCACGGAAATCCTGAAGAACTTCGCTTTTGAAATCTGCGGCGCCAAGCCCAATTGGACGGCCCAGCATTTTGTGGACGCTACCGTGGCGCAGGTGCGGGAAACGGTTGGCGCCCAAGGTCGCGCCATCTGCGCCCTCTCCGGCGGGGTGGATTCCTCGGTCGCGGCCGTGCTGGTGCATCGGGCCATTGCGGACCGCCTGACCTGCGTCTTCGTCAATAACGGCGTTTTGCGCAAGAATGAATTCGAAAAGGTGCAGCAGAACCTGCGCGATAAGCTGGGCCTGCACCTGGTGGCGGTAGACGCCTCTCAGCGATTCCTGGCGCGCCTGGCGGGCGTGACCGACCCGGAAAAGAAGCGCCACATTATCGGCAACGAGTTCATTGCCATCTTCGAGGAAGAAGCGGAGCGCATCCAGCGCGAGCATGGACACGTGGAGTTTTTGGTCCAGGGAACGCTCTATCCCGATGTGATTGAATCGCGCTCCGTGCGCGGTCCTTCCCAGACCATTAAAACCCACCACAATGTCGGCGGCCTGCCGGAAAACATGAAATTGCGCCTCATTGAGCCCTTAAAGGATTTGTTTAAGGATGAGGTCCGCAAGATAGGCCGCGATTTGGGCATGCCGGAAGACATTCTGCAGCGCCAGCCCTTTCCTGGTCCGGGGCTCGCGGTGCGCATTCTGGGTGAGGTGACGCCGGAGCGCCTGGCCCTGCTGCGCGAGGCCGATGACATCGTGGTCAGCGAAATCAAGCGCGCCGGGCTGTATACCCGTATCTGGCAATCCTTCGCTGTTCTTCTGCCCGTGATGTCGGTGGGCGTGATGGGTGACCAGCGCACTTACGCTTACACTTGCGCCATCCGTGCCGTCCACTCTGAAGACGGCATGACCGCCGACTGGGTGCCCCTGCCCACGGAGGTGCTCAAAAGCATCTCCAGCCGCATCGTCAACGAAGTGAAGGGCATTAACCGCGTGGTGTACGACATCACTTCCAAGCCGCCGGGCACCATTGAGTGGGAGTGAACGGCAGCACTCCCCATTCAGCAGTCGGATTTCCCTGAATTTTTTTCCCACACATTAAGCGCGGTTCGCGCGGATTTTCGCTGGCTTGAGCACGGCCTGGTGCCGCAACGGCTCGCAAAGCCGTCTAGCCACTCTGGCCAGTTTCGTGGCCCCGGCGCTATGATCAACTCTCATGCCGAAAAAGGTCCTCTTGTGCCCTCCCACTTATTTCGAAGTGCGCGAGGTCAAAAATCCGTACATGCGCGGCCTGCTGCCGGTTGACCCGGTACGGGCGCAGCACCAGTGGGACGCGGTGTGCGACGGCTTTCGCGGCGCCGGTTTCGCGGTGGAACTCATTGACCCGGTGGCCGGCCTCGAGGACATGGTCTTTGCCGCCAATCCCGTCTTCGTGGGTGGCCAGGCCGGTGCCGGCCCCTTCGTGGTCGCTGGCCGTATGCGCTACGTCTCCCGCCGCCAGGAAGTGGGCCACTATGTGGCATGGTTCCGCGCTCGCGGCTACAAAGTGATAGACCTCGGCCTGGAAGACGATTTCCTGGAAGGCCACGGCGACCTGGTTTGGGATGCTGACGGAAGCAGGGTCTGGGCCGGTCATGGTTTTCGCTCCACCATTGGCGGAGTCGAAAAATTTACCGCCGCCATGCGCCAGATGGACATTCCCGTCACCGCCCTGGAGTTGCTGGACGAACACTTTTACCACCTCGACGCCTGCTTCTCCCCCCTGCGCCCGGGCGCGGTTCTCATCTACCCCGGCGCCTTCTCCGAGGAATCGCTGGCCGCCATTCGCAGCGTCATTCCCCGCGTCTACGAAGTAGACCGCGAAGACGCGCTCAAATTCGTCTGCAACGGCGTTTCCGCCAATGGAAAGTTCCTCACCCCCGCCCTCACCCACTGCGTTCAGGAGGCCCTCGCCCGGGAAGGCTTGGAGCCCGTTCTCCTCGACACCTCTGAGTTCCTCAAGTCGGGCGGCAGCGTCTGCTGTCTCAAACTCTTCTTCGATTGACGCCCGCCCAGGCCATTGTTACCCTTATGCCCCTGGCATCCGCCCGTCCAACGGGCGGCATCTCTGCTTTCCAGAGAGCGCCCGAATTCTGCGCCCCTTCGGTGAGAGGCTCCCTCTTTGCGCTTGCGGCTCTCGGGTCTTTTTCTGGCGTTGGCTGCCACCGTCGGCATCGGCTGTGGCGGAGGCTCGGCCACTTCCGGTTCGTCACCTTCCCCTCCGCCTGCTCCCAGCAGCGCGGTTTCGGTCTCCGTTTCACCTAGTTCGGCCGACCTGTCCGTGGAAGCTACCCAGCAGTTCACCGCCACCGTTAGCGGCGCCTCGAACGCCGCGGTCACCTGGAACGTAAGTGGAGTGGCGGGCGGAAACACTACATCTGGCACCATCACCACCTCCGGAATGTACACCGCTCCAGCCAGCGTGCCCGCGAATGCCACCGTGCAGGTCTCCGCCATCTCTCAAGCCGACACTTCCAAATCGGCCACTGCCTCCGTGACCATCACCCGCCCGCAAATTGGCCACGTATTTCTGCTGGTCGAGGAAAATCACAGCTACTCCACCGTGATTGGCGCCTCTTCCATGCCCTACCTCAACCGTCTGGCCAGCCAGTTCGGCCTGGCCACCAATTACTACGCCAACGCCCATCCCTCCATCGGCAACTACTTCATGTTGACCACCGGCCAGCTGGTCACCACTGACGACTCCTTCACCGGCACAGTGAACGTTGATAATCTGGTCCGCGAATTGATCGCGGCCGGCAAGACCTGGAGGTCCTACGCCGAGAGCTTGCCCTCAGCCGGCTACACCGGCGGCGACAAATATCCTTACCTTGAGCGCCACAATCCCGCTTCCTACTTCAGCGACGTGCGCAACAGCAGTGTGCAGCGCCAGAATCTGGTGTCCTTCACCCAGTTCGGCACCGACCTGGGCAACAACCAGCTTCCGGTTTTCTCCTACATCGTGCCCAGCGCCGAGCACGACGGCCACGATTGCCCCGACGGCACCTCCGACTGCAGCGACAGCTTGAAACTCTCCACCGCCGACAACTGGCTGAAGAACAACCTCGGTCCGCTGCTCTCCAGCCCGGTGTTTCAAAAGGACGGCTTGCTGGTCATCGTGTTTGATGAAGCGGCTGCTTCCGACAGCTCGCACGGCGGAGGACATGTGGCTATGCTGGTGGTGGGTCCCGCGGTCAAACCTGGTTTCCAGTCCTCAACCTTCTATCAGCACCAGAATACCTTGCGCCTGCTGGTCAACAGCGCCGGCGCGGCGGCCGCTCCCGGCAGCTCTGCCACCGCCGGCGACATGTCCGAGTTCCTGCGCTAGAACTCCGGCCAGAGCCGGCCAGGTGTTCCGAAATGACAACTCCGCGCTGGTTCTCACACTCCAAGTACCCATAGGACACGACCTGTGCGATCCGGCTCCCTTTATTTTGCCCTGTGTTGCGCCCTCTTTTGCGGCTTAGTATTTTCCAGTGGTTGCAGCGGCGCTCGCAGCATGTCCACGCCTGCCCCTGCCCCCGCGCAGGGCGCGGTCCCACAGTTCGGCCACGTGGTGCTGCTGGTCGAGGAGAACCACAGCTACTCCAGTGTGATTGGCAGCTCCGCCATGCCCTACCTGAACAGCCTGGCGACCCAGTATGGCCTGGCAACGAATTACTACGCTGATGTCCATCAGTCCATCGGCAACTACTTCATGCTGACCACCGGCCAGCTCATTACCGCTGATGACAGCTTTACCGGCACCGTGAATGCCGACAACCTGGTGCGGGAATTGCTGGCGGCGGGGAAGACCTGGAAGGCCTATGCCGAGAGCCTGCCCTCAGTGGGCTACACCGGCGGTGATGTCTATCCCTATTTCGAGCATCACAACCCGTTTTCCTATTTCAGCGATGTGCGCAACAGCAGCGCCCAGCTGCAGAACCTGGTGTCCTTCACCCAGTTTGCCGTGGACCTTGGCAATAACCAGCTGCCCAATTTCTCGTTTATCATCCCCAATGCTGAACACGACGCCCATGATTGTCCCAGGGGCGGCTCCAACTGCGCCGACACAGCGCGACTCTCCAGCGCCGATGGCTGGCTGCGGGCCAACATCGCTCCCTTGCTGGCTAGCAGCGCATTTCAGAAGGATGGATTGCTGGTTATCGTCTTCGACGAGTCCTTCGATATTGACGCGGCCAACGGGGGCGGCCACGTGCCCCTGCTGGTCATCAGTCCCCGGGCCAAGCCCGGCTACCAGTCCACCACCTTGTACCAGCACCAGAGCACCTTGCGCATGCTCATTGAGGCCACGGGAGCCAAGGCATTTCCCGGCGCTTCCGGCGCTGCGCCTGATATGGCTGAGTTTTTCAAGTAACTCGCCGCCGAGTACCTCTAGGCCGCTGCGCCTTCACTGGCGGCAACCTTCACCGACCCGGAACAGACGGTAAACAGTAATTCCAGGTGGGAACTGATGCCCAGCTTGCGGTACACACTATGCAGGTTGTCCCGCACTGTGCGCTCAGTCAGGTTCAGGCAACGCGCGGTTTGCTCTTCGGTCAGGTTGTTCAAGGCACAGCGCACGATCTGCTGTTCGACGGGGGTGAGCGGGTCCGACATTGGCGGCCTCCCTCGTTTGGCTGGGGCCCGGATTCGTTCCAGGCGGTTCTTGAGGTGTGTTAATTCCTGAGAGATGTGATCCGGCTGCCCAGGTAGCTCCTGGTTTGAAACTGCCTGGGCAGGCTGATCTACGAAGTGGCTTGGTTGGAAACTAAGCCTAACCGTTACCTTTGGGAATAGCACGACAGTGCCATACCAACGACTTGTGGCGCGGGCGCCCTGGCCCGCGAATTTTTATAGCCGTGGCCTCAACTCTTCGCCACCACCCCACTGCACAGGGCCGCGCCTCCCGCAATGCCCGCGTCGCCCCCATATCGCGCCATCACCAAAGGAATCTCCCCGCAGCGCGAGTTTATGCAGCATGCCGGCAGCCGCTGTCGAATTTCACCCAACAACGGACTGAGCATCGCCGCCACCCCGCCTCCCACCACCATCACGTCCGGCTCCAGCAGGTCCACCATGTTGCCCAGCCACAGCGCCAGCAGGTCCACCGTTTCCAGCAGCACCTCCCGCGCCAGGGCATCGCCGGAGACGTAGGCTTGGCCCACCATTTCGCTGCTCACCGCCTCCGGATTTCCGCTTGCCATCTGAAGAACGGTGGACCCCACGCCGGCTGCCAGCTTGGCGCGTGCCCTGCGGGCAATTGCCGGCCCCGAGGCCAGCACCTCGATGCATCCCGGCTTGCCGCAGCCGCAACGAGGACCGCGATAGTCAATGCTGACGTGCCCACCCTCAGCCGCCGCGCCCGTCCGTCCGTGATAGATCTTGCCATCGAACACGATTCCGGTGCCGATCCCGGTGCCCAGGGTGGCATAAAAGACATTGCGGTATCCGCGTCCCGCTCCCCACTGTGCCTCGGCCAGCGCCGCTGCGTTACCGTCATTGTCCAGCTTCACCGGCACGCCCAGCGCCCGCTCCACTTCCGCCGCCAGGGGATAATTGCGCCAGCAGGGAAGATTGGGCGGATTGATGACCACCCCCTTTTCCGGATCGAGCGGACCCGGTGAGCAGATGCCGATGCCTCCCACCCCCTCGAAAAGCCTGCAGATGCCCATTTTCTGCCCCAGCTCCCGGACAGCCGAGATTACGGCATCCAGACCCGCGGATGCTCCCGCGCCCGCCACCATGGGTGTGCGTATCTGCTGCAGGATGACGCCCTCCTGGTCCACCACCCCAGCGGCGATTTTGGTCCCGCCAACATCCACACCTATAACCCGCCGGTTTCCCGGGATCAGTGTCATCTTCACCCTGATGTGATTTCGAACTTCTGTGCCGAAACCGCGGGTTCCCCATCCTTTGCGGTTTTGTGCAAAGGATGGGAAGGTGTTATCCCTTTGCGTACCGCTCGCTGTTTGGTTTCGACCCGCTGAGCGCGAAAAACAGAATGTACAGGTAGCACAGCACCGGCACAATCAGCGCATAATGCAGACCCTGCCCCCATAGCGCTCCGCCATAGGATTTGGTGTTAATCAAATCTCCCATCTTGCCCACAAACCAGGGAATGATGGCGCCGCCCACGATGGCCATGATCATGATTCCGGAGCCATCCCCGGTCAGCGGTCCCAGTTCGGCCACGCCCAGCGTGAAAATACTCGGGAACATGATGGAGTTGAAGAAGCCCACCAGCAGGATCGCCCACATCGCTACGTGGCCGTTGCTGAGCACAGAAAGGGTAACCAGCGACGCCGCCATAATCGCGCAGAAGGCCAGCAGCGTTCCCGTCTTCATCTTCTGCAGGATGGCCGACCCGATAAAGCGTCCCACCATCGCCCCCAGCCAGTACAGCGAGATGTATTTGGCCGCAATCAGCAGCGCCTGCTGGTAGCGGGCCGAGGCGCTCGGCGTGGCGGCATGGGAAATGAAATGTCCAATGTTGTCCAGCGCCAGGTAATTGGCGATCGAGCTGCCAATGGCCACTTCCGCCCCTACATAAACGAAAATTGCGATCGCCCCAAAAATCAGGTTGGGATGTTTCCACACCGAATCGTTGACCTTCTCCCCGATATGGTGTTCCGCCGTCTGAATTTCGGGAAGCTTGGCAATCCCGATCAGCAGCGCCAGCATTACCAGGGCGATGCCCAGTCCCACATAAGGCTTGATCACCGAGGCGGCCTGCTCTACCGCACTCTCATTGGCCATCACCCCGGTCAGGATCAAGTGGGCCCCTACCCAGGGCGCTACCACCGTGCCCAGCGAGTTGAACGCCTGCGTCAGGTTCAGGCGGCTGGAGGCAGTTTCCGGTTTGCCCAGAACAGTTACGTAAGGATTGGCTGCCACCTGCAGCACCGTAATCCCCGCCGCCAGCACGATCAGCGCCGTCAGAAATAGTCCAAACGACGGCACCTTGGCCGCGGGCACAAACAGGAACGCGCCCACACCCATAGTCAGCAGCCCCAGCACCATCGCCTTCTTGTACCCCAGCCAGTCAATTACCTTGGCGCCGGGGATGGAGAACACGAAGTAGGCGGAGAAAAAGGCCGTCTGCACCAGCATGCTCACGGCGAGCTTGAGGTTGAACACATGCTGGAAATGCGGGATGAGCACGTCGTTCAGCGCCGTCAGCGCGCCCCACATAAAGAACAGCGTGGTGACCACGGCGAGGGCAGGCCCGTAGCTGCTGGGAGGCGCTTCCGTAGTGTTAACAGAGGTCTTCGTGTTAGCAATGGCCATCAGTTTTATCCATAACCTGGGGAGCGTCGTTTCAGCTTACTCCTTTACCCCGTCTCCTCGCGACTGGTGCGAGATAAATCAGTGGCGCCGTCTCTGTTTGCCTCTGGCTTCCCCCATGCCCGTTTTCTGGCCCAACTTCCGGATGGCCGGCAATCCACCCGGAACGCCCCAGGCCACTGTTTGGGCTCAACGACCGCATTGCCCTGATGTTAACGACCGAGAATGGAAAAGCTAGTTTCCGAAAGCCGACCACGCGGCAAACTCATTGCGATCTCTGAACTGCCTTTTGTCATCCACACACGTTCCAGGACAAGACGGAGACCGAGAGCTGATTTCAATTGTCGTGTGTTCCGAAGGGCCCGGATAGCCGGCGCCTACGGAAGCTCCCCGACGGTTTCCCGCCCGAATTCCACTTGACAAGCAAGTGAAGCGTAGTAGTCTGTCGTTAGACGGACCGCTTGGATGTCTACTAAAGAAAAAGAATCAATCCAGCTGCTGCAGGGGACACTTGATCTCATCGTTTTGCGCACACTCGCGACGATGGGCCCACAACACGCTTATCAAATTGCCACGCGTCTCCTGCAGATCTCCAATCGGCTGCTCAACCTCAACCAGGGCACTCTCTATCCAGCATTAGTGCGGCTGGAGCAGTACGGGTGGATTAAGGGAACCTGGGGAAAGACCGAGAGCAACCGAGAAGCCAAATTTTACGAAATCACCAAGGCGGGACAGAAAGCTTTAGGGGAAGAGACGCGGGCGTGGAGAAGAATCTCGGCTTTAGTGGAACGGCTCTTGCTTGAGGAGTCTTGGCCATGAAGCACCTGAGACGCATCTTTCTCAGGTTTTATCTGCTTTTCGCCAACGCCAAAGTGGAAGCGGAACTGGCAAGAGAAATTGATGCGCATCTGGCGTTGCTGGAAGACGAATATCTGCGCCAGGGCATGAGCCCTGAAGATGCACGACGGGCGGCCAGACTCGCCTACGGAGGTGTGGAACAGGCGAAACAACTGCACCGCGACGAGCGAGCATTCCAAGGGCTGGGCCAGATTCTGCAGGACACTCGATATACCTTCCGCCAACTGCGTAAGTCTCCCGGATTTACACTGACGGCCATCCTGATGCTGGCGCTGGGCATCGGGGCGACAACGGCGATTTTCTCCATCGTCGAGGGAGTACTGCTCCATCCGCTGCCGTTTCCCCACCCCGGTCGCCTGGTCATTGTCGGAGATGTGCTTGAGGGCTCGCACTGCGCGTCCTGCGCTCAGTCCAGCGTAACCGTTCCCGACATCCGCAATTACATGCGCGACACGCAAAGCTTTAGCCACCTGGGCGGCTATCGGCAAAGATTGTTTGAACTATCCGGTACGGGCAGTCCGGCAGCGGTGAATGCGACGCGGATGAGCGGCGAGGTCTTTGCCGCGCTGGGAGTGCCACCACTGCTGGGTCGCACGTTCACGCAACAGGAAGATGAAGAACAACAGCAAGTGGCGGTGCTGAGCTATGGGATGTGGCGCAGCCGCTTCCACGGCGATCCGAACATACTGGGGAGCAAGATCCTTCTCTATCGCAAACCTTACACCGTGATCGGCGTGATGCCGCGCGATTTCGAGTTTCCGCTCAACCCTGGACATGTGAACCAGAGCGAGCTTTGGCTTCCGCTCAGCCTCCAGCCGGAGGAATTTACGGCGGGCAGCGCGGCGTCGTGGAACTCTCGCATGGTGGGGCGCTTAAAGCCCGGGATCACTGCCGAGCAGGCGCAGAGCGATGCGGAGCGAGTCGCCCGGGAGACGATGCGCGACTATCCGGCCTACATGCGCAGTTTTCGTATTCACGCGGTGGTGACGCCGCTGCAGGAAGATACCGTGGCGCAGGCGCGACCCCTGGTGCGCACCCTGTTCTTTGCTGTAATCGTTGTTCTGCTGATTGCCTGTGCGAACCTGGCGGGGCTTCTGCTGGTGCGTGCCATCCGCAGAAGAAGAGAGATCGCGATGCGGCTCGCCCTGGGTGCTCGCGCGGCCACATTACTCCGACAGGCCATCGTGGAAAGCATGGTCTTGAGTGTCGCCGGTGGCGCGATTGGGCTGGCACTGGCGGCTGTCACTCTGCGGTTGGGCGTAAGCCTGCTACCGCAGACGCTACCTCGCGTCAATGAAATTGGCTTGGACTGGCCGGTCATGCTCTTCGCCCTGGGATTGGCGCTGCTGACCGGCTTGCTCTGCGGATTGGCTCCAGCATTTGCCGCCATCAGGACGAGCGTGAATGAGGCGCTCAAAGAAGGCGGACGCACCGGTACTTCGGGCGGCGGCCATGCCAGGCTACGCTCGGCGCTGGTGGTTGCGGAGATTGCCGTGGCGCTGACCCTGCTTACCGCCTCCGGCCTATTGCTGCGCAGCTTCGAAAAGATGCGCGATGTGAAATTGGGCTTCCGCCCCGACAATACGCTGGCTGCGCTCTACGTTCTGCCGCAGCAGCAGTATCGAACCCAATCCGCGATCGACGAATTCACGAAAACTCTGCTGAACCACCTGGGGCAGTTGCCTGGCGTAGAGGCTGTTGGCATCACCTCTTTTTTGCCTGCGGCCGGCAACAGCTGGGGCATCTCTTTCACGATCGAGGGTTATGTTCCTCCCAAGGGGGCAGGGTTGAATATGGCGGCGATGTCGCTGCTCGAAGGCAATCCCTTCGAAGCGCTGGGCATTCGAGTGCTCCGCGGACGCGTCTTTACCGAATCGGATAATGCCGGCTCACAATTGGTGGCTGTCGTGAATCGCAAGATGGCCGAGCGCTACTGGCCAGGCCAGGACCCGATCGGCAAACGGCTGCGCCGGGGGTTGCCGGAGACCTCCACGCCGTGGATGACGGTGGTGGGTGAGGTCGATGACGTCAAGCTGGGGTCGCCCGATGCGGAAACCATCCCACAGGTATACCAGCCGGTAACACAGGCTGTCGCCAGTGAAGGAGTGTTCGCCTCGGTCGGGGAATTGAGCGCCACCAACGGCTGGATCGTTGTGCGCAGCCGTATGGCTCCGGAGCAGATGGAAGATACGCTGCGCGCAATCGTGCGGAAGATTGACCCGCAGTTGCCGCTCTACCAGTTGCAGACAATGGAGCAAGCCATCTCGAAGGGCGAAGCACCGCGACGCTTCGTTACCGTGCTGATTTCCTCGTTTGCCATCGCTGCCGTGCTGCTCAGCGTTCTCGGGATCTATGGCGTGATTGCGTTCTCCGTGGCATTGCGCGAACAGGAGATGGCGGTGCGCATGGCGCTTGGCTGCCAGCGCTCCGGAGTGATCCTGCTCATCCTGAGTTCCGGCGCCAGGCTTGCGGCTGTTGGCTGTGGCCTGGGTTTGCTTGGCGCCGCGGCCTCATCCCATTTGCTGCGTAGCTTCCTGTTTCAAGTAAACCCGTTTGATCCGCGTGTGCTTGCACTTTCTGCCATCGCAATGATGCTGCTGGCGCTGGCAGCTTCGGCGCTGCCGGCTAGGCGCGCATCCAGCACGGACTCCGTGCTGGCCCTGCGCGGCGAATAGTGGAAAGGTCACAGCCGTTAGGGTGGGGCCAAATCATAGGCCAAAGTGGGGCCAAATCAGAGTATTGAAATCACAAACGGCTCACAGCAAGGCTTTCCAACCAATATCTCGTTTGGTCATCTCAACGAATGCATAATCGGCGGTGGCGCACACTTCCCACAAAACCAGTGGGGCTGCCCCGCACTTGTGCTTTTCTGCAAAAGGTGGGTAACGGTCACTGCGCAGGTCGCACGCACTCAAACCCCCCCGCCTGGTTGGGATCGCCTCGCCCCTTGTATTTCGCCGCCTGCGGATAGGGACACAATGGCCGCGTCATCTTCACGCCCTTCGCGGGATCTTCGTCATTCACGTGCTTGGTAGACACAATTGTGCCGGGAGCCACCCCTTTCTCCACCCACCGTTCCAGCGCCAGCTGCATGTCATGTCCAGGGTCTTTGGGCACCGTCGTGCCCGGCTCGCCGAATGAATCCGCTCCTGGCCCTCCGAAGCAGTGCTGCATGCCCGGCACCATGTACAGGCGCATAAACAAATCCGCGGATTGACTGCCCATTGTGCTCACTACCTGCTGGTAATAATTGATGCTGTTGAGCGGCGAAATGGCCGGGTCGTTCCAGCCGTGGTAGATAATCAGCTTCCCGCCCCGCGCCTGAAAACGTTTCAGGTTCGGGTCGGTGGCATTCAGGACGCTCGCCGTCTTGGCATCTGCCGCCTTCACCGCCTGGTCCAGCTTTGCCGTCTTGTAGTCCCACCCGGCGCTGTTATACACCATGTTGGCAAAGTAGCTATTCCCGAAATCAAACATCAGGCTGTCGCCGGGCTTGTCGCCTGTAATCCACGTCTTCCACCCGCCGTCTCCCAGTTCCGCTCCCGGCAAAAGGCCGGGATAAATCTCGCGTCCTTGCGAGTCATGCGCTCCTGCGTACAGTTCCTTGAGCGTCTTCGCCTGTGCCCTGGTCAGGCATTTGTCGGAATCGCCCTCTTTGCACAGCAGGCTTGACGGATCGAAATGGCATTGCCGCGGATCGTTCACAATTCCATCCGCAACTCCGTCCTGTGCGTCGCAGGCGGCATTCACCGCCGCGGCAATCGCCGGCAGCTTGCTCGCCGGGATATAGCTGGGGTCCAGCGTGCTCGCCCGCATTCCGGAAAGCGCGCTGGCCAGCAGATGTGTCCAGAAGTTCGCCGGCGCCCCCGCCATGATGCCGTCGTAGTCGGCGGGGAAGCGTTGCGCTTCCATCAACGCCTGCCTGCCGCCGTTGGAGCAGCTGGCAAAGTAGGCATGTCGCGGGCCCTTGCCGTAAAACGCCTGCGTCGCCGCCTTGCCCGCTTGGGTCATCTGGTGAATGGCGCGGTAACCGAAATCAACAACCTTCTGCGGATGCCCCAAGGCCCACTTGGCATCCGTTCCCGAGGCTGCGTGTCCCGTGTCCGTGCCCGCGGTGGCGTAACCATCGCGGACGGCCATTCCCATCAGGTGATAATCAATTTCTCCAGCGAACCCGCCATTTCCCTGGCCCTGAAATCTGCCGTTCCACCCCCTCACCGGCATCCACACTTCAATCTTGATGTCGGAATCCATGCTCGGCCGGCCCACGGCTCTTACCCGGCAGAAAGGCGGCACCTTTTTAAAAAACCCAGGCTCCCCCCGCAGCCAGGGCGACAGATCCTTCGGCGCTGTAAACGCGCCCGCCGCCACCATCCTCGCCGATGTGATTTTTACTGTGGGAAGCGCCAGCTTGGCTAGCCGCTCGCATTTTTGTGTCGTCGCTGTCTTCTGGCCAAATGCCCCGCAGCACAGCAGGAGTCCTGCCGCCAGCGCCGTCAATATTCTGCTCGTCAAGGTTGCCTCCGCTACTGTTTGACCGGCGTGATATCCATGATCGGCAGGTCCCAGTGGGCGAGCAGGATTTCAAAGCGCCGCTGCTCTTCACGCTTATACGTCTCCTGGTCCGGCCAGAGCTGCCGGATGTACGTTGCTTCCTGCGGATCAGAAGTGGTGGCCACGGTCGAGTTCTTGAACCGGATGGTCACCCGGTAATCCCAGCGCGCCTCTTCGGTCATGTGATTGGCCGGGGTCTCAATTTTCACCTCCAGCATGCGCCCGCTCTCCACTTCCTTTTTCAGCAGCGGGTAATGGTTCTTGAGAAACAGGTTCAGAAACTCCTGCTGGTGGCCCCACTGCACCTTGTAGTAGTACTCCATGGTGTAAGGCTGGTTCGCGCCGCCCTGCGGCGGAGCTCCCTGCGCCACCATTGGTAAGCTTGCAACGCAACACAACAGCGCAATCAGAAGTCCCTTCATCGGTCCTCCTCCGGTCAGCAAGTCCTATGGCCAGCAAGTCGCCTGGATTGTAGATGTCGGCGCAGTCAGTGGCAATTCGCGCGCGCCAATAGATCCCACCACTCCCAACCCATGGCTTTTCTCCTTCTCTCCGTGTCGATGTGGTGTAATCGAAAATGTCCAGGAATTTCCATGCCCGACGAAGTCGAAATCAAATTCGTGGTTGCCGATATTTCCGCGTTGGAAGAAAGGCTGCGTATTCTGGGATTTCATCTGCAAACGCCCAGCACGCATGAAACCAACACCCTCTTCGACACTGCCAGGGGCGCATTGCGCAAAACCGGCCAACTGCTTCGCCTGCGACACTACGGCTCCATGTGGACGCTTACTCATAAAGCCCGTGGCCGCAAGGGAATACATAAGACCAGGGTGGAAACCGAAACCGAGGTGTCGAACGGGGAAAGCATGCATGCCCTCCTGCTCGCCCTGGGGTACCACGAAGCCTTTTGTTATGAGAAGTTTCGCGCCGAATGGAGGGATGCGGAAGGGCACCTGGTAGTGGACCAGACGCCCATCGGCAACCTGGCCGAGATTGAAGGCCCGCCGGAATGGATTGACAGCACCGCCGAGCGGCTGGGAATAGACCCTAAGCAATACATTACAAAGAACTACGCGGAATTGTTCCGTGAGTGGAAGCGGCGCACCCGCAGCTCCGCCCAAAACATGACTTTTGCGGAATGCGGCACGCCTCCCCCGGTGTAGAAACCCCGTTTTTCCGATGAAACAGCTCCAAAAACCACCAAAACAGCCCAATTTTTTAACGGCGATTTTGGGCAAAACGGTAGAAGGGGAAGATCTTCGAGCCTTCCCAGAATCCAAGAAAGGTGTAAAGAAACGTAACAGGAATTTACAGTTCTTTACGTCATTTCACCGACTTTTTACATCGTTTTGTACGGGAACGTGTTTCTATGGATAGGTGCAGCAGAGGTTCCGAGCTGCGTTGTTATCAAACCCATGACATCCCCCACGCTAAGCGCGGAAAGAGAATTCATAGACCTGATCGCGGATGAACTGACGAGCGGGGTACATGCGGCAGTGCGCCGGTGGATGGGCGAAATCGAGCAGGTGCTTGGCAGCGGCCTGAGTGATTCTGCCAAGCTGTTGCGCATTCGCGAAATCGCCGCCCATGCCGGCTGCAACCAGTTGAAAGAGCAAGGCCGGATTGTTTAGCCGGCGGGCCCTGCCAGAGCCGGAAAATCGCGAGACTTACCACCACGGCGGCCAATAAACGGCTACAATTGCACTAGCAAATGCGATACTCTGGCCCCGCCCTCCTAGCTGGCAAGCCTCTGGTGTGGGTGCATCGTAACCACTAGTGTGACGCCGAGAACGGAAATCCCGCCTGAGGAAGCCGGTACCGAGTACTCGCTGACTGGCGCGAGCACACTCGAGGAAGGCGTCTCCGAATACGAGCCGAATTTCCTGCCACCCCCGAGCCTGAACCGGGCGTGGTGGCGGACGCTAGTCTCCAGCCTGCGCGACCGCATTGCTCCCGAAAAATTGCCACCCCTGGAACTGACCTCCCATCCCGTGAACCTGGGCATGCTGCCCGGCGACATGCTCACCATGCCCTGGTATCGCACCATCTTCACCAACCTGGGCAACGTGATTACGCCGGAGACTCTGGCGCCGCTGGAACTGGAGTCGCAGCCGGTGGAGGTGGGCGAGCTCATTGCTGACCGTATGGGCCATCCCTGGTTCAGCTCGCTCTGGCAGAACCTGCGCGACGGTATTCATCCGGAAAAGCTTCCTCCGCTGCAGCTGACCGCGCAGCCGGTGGACCCCTACGTGGCCTCCGAAAAGCTGTTGCAGGCTCCGCACTGGTCATCGGTGATTGATGCACCCAAGGTTTTCCTGCCCGACGAGCCGGAGGGTGCAGAAGCTGACTACGCGCGGTCGGCCGTGCCCGGAGTGGCGACCAAGCCACCGCGCAAGCCCATTCGGGTGGACATTGACTTCACCCACGTAATGGTGAGCCAGCTGAAAGACGACCTCTCGCGCTCGCGGCTGCGGGAAGCGTTCTGGATGTCGGTGGTAGCGCACCTGCTGGTGATCATCATGATTGCCACCCTTCCCAAGTACCTGCCGGGCTACAAGAAGGGAGTGGCGCTGCTTTCCGCGGCCGACCTGATGCGCAGCCGCCAGGTGACCTTCCTGGAGTTGCCGCCCGACCTGCAAAAGAGCATACCCAAACCCAACACCAACGTTCTTTCCGACAAGAACCGGATTGCGCAGTCGCGCCATCCCACCATTGACAAGAAAACGCTGCAGGAGCTGCGCGACATGAGGCGGCCGGGGCCGCCGGGAGTCCAGGCTCCGATGGCGCGGCCGAGCCCGGGAGTTCCGGCGCAGCCGCAGCAGATGGCGCAGGCGCAGCCTTCCCCTTCGCCGGCCGGGGGCGGAGCTCCGGCGCAAACCAACCCGCAGCAGTCGCGAGTGCAGTTGCCGGCACAGCAGGCGCGCAAGAGCGGGCCCAATCCTTTCCAGCAGCCGCGCTCAGCGGGCGAAGCTATCCAGCAGGCGGCGCGGGACTCGGCGGCGACGCGCGGCAGTTTTGGAGGCGGCGCGGGCGGCGACTTCGGCATGGGCACGGGCCCGCACGGCGGTATCGCCAGCAACGTGGATATCCTCAGCGATACCCAGGGGGTGGATTTCGGGCCCTACCTGAGCCGGGTGGTGCACGTGGTGCGCATTAACTGGTACAACCTGATTCCGGAAGTGGCGCGGCCGCCGCTGCTGAAGAAGGGCAAGGTATCCATTGAGTTTGCCATTATGCCCAACGGCAGCGTGGCCGGGATGCAGCTGGTGGGACCCTCGGGCGACGTCTCCCTGGACCGCGGGGCCTGGGGCGGCATTACCGCCTCCAACCCTTTCGAACCTCTGCCGCAGCAGTTCCACGGTCCCTACCTGGCGCTGCGTTTCAATTTCTACTACAACCCGAACAAGAACGATCTGCTGCAATAGACAGAGTTGCGGTGTGCCCGCTGCGAATCGCTCTACGTCCACGGCCCCTGCCTGGAGCTACGTTTCAATTTCTTCCAAACTACCAGCAAGTCAGAGTCAGGCAACTGATAGCGGGTTTAACTGCTTGGGTGGCCATGATGCCGCTCCGGCGATTGGATGACCGCTTCCGAGGAATGGCACGGCTGGGTTAATGCCCGGCAAAAAATACGGGCCGGCCAAAAAGTGCCATTGGCCGGCCCGGAAGTCTGCAGGGAGGTGCAGACGATGTTTCCGTTCGATGTGTCGGATTATATATACACCCTACGACCTATCGCATGTTACGAACGGTGCTGACCTTTATCTTGTCCCATCAGATACAAGAACGTATACAGTTACAGACATAAAATGTAAGGGGCTGGTTGACAGAAAGTGTCGGTTTCTGCAATTTGTGGCGCTGGCTGCGGGGTGCCGGGTTGGGACCGGGTGCGACCAAAATGGGTGGTAGTTCCGATAAACCAACAGCTTTCCGAGAATCCCTAATGGTTTAGAACTAGACGGTTGGTTTGGCCGTGTAATTGCTGTTGTCATGTCCACACCGGCCTACGGTGGCACTTACAACGGCAAGATCATGGGGAGAGAGGAAAGATAATGAAGAAGCAAAAGGGTTTTTCGCTAATTGAACTGCTGATCGTGGTGGCGATCATTCTGATTATCGCCGCCATCGCCATTCCCAACCTGTTGCGCGCCCGCATTGCCGCCAATGAGTCTTCGGCGGTGAGCTCGCTGCGCACCATTAACACAGCCGAGGTTTCCTACACCACGTCGTTTCCGACCGTGGGGTACTCGGCGACATTAGCTAATCTGGGACCGGGCGCGGGCGTCACTTGCGCTGGCGCACCCACGTCCACGGCGTCTTGCTTGATTGACTCCGTGCTGGCTGCCGGCACCAAGAGCGGCTATACCTTCGGGTATGCAGGTCTTGCTGGTGCTGCTGGGGCTCAGCTTGTTACCTACGGCGCGGGCGCGGTTCCGCTCAGCTTTAACCAGACTGGCGTGCGTCAGTTCTGCTCTGCGGAAGATGCGGT
>Ga0075276_10000061_pt1 | contig 33944 bp, 35 predicted proteins | sample SF_Rice_5C_80N_4_FD_69770 | JGI IMG/M metagenome (GOLD analysis project Ga0075276, IMG submission 69770) | Rice paddy soil microbial communities from Twitchell Island, California, USA - SF_Rice_5C_80N_405 | ecosystem: Environmental > Terrestrial > Soil > Paddy field/soil | place: USA: Twitchell... | reverse complement strand
TGGCGCATGCGAGCCTCCGGGTTGGGTTGCGGGCGGGGCCGGCTTTTTGGCAGCGGGCAAACGGTACACGGTAATGGCGCCGGGCTCGGGGCAGCAGTAGAAGCAAATGCCGCAGCCGGTGCAGCCTTCCCCGGTGTAGCGCGCCGGGTGTACCCCGTAGGCGCTCAGTTCCGGCGCCAGCACCAGACACTTGGGCGGGCAGGACTCCACGCACAAGCCGCAGCCCTTACATTCCTCCACGTCAATCGTGACCTTGCCACGCGCTGCCATGTTCACCTCGTTGCCGCCATCGCGGCCGGGCGTTGCAACCACTTGGTGCGCTCGCAGTACTCATAGAGTTCACCGCGAAACTTGGGATGAGCGATTTCGATCAGCGCCTTGGCCCGCTCGCGGATGGATTTGCCATGCAGATAGGCGGTGCCGTATTCGGTGACCACGTAGCGGATGAGCCCGCGCGAGGTCACCACCCCGGCGCCCGGGTTGAGCATGGGCACAATGCGCGACACCGCCCCATCCTTGGCCGTCGAGGAGAGGGTAATGATGGCTTTGCCGTTCTTGGCGCGCGAGGCCCCACGCAGGAAGTCCACCTGTCCGCCGATGCCGCTGTAGAAATACTGGCCAATGGAATCGGAACAGACCTGGCCGGTGAGGTCAATCTGCAGCGCTGAATTCACCGCCACCATGTTGTCGTTCTGGGCGATGCGGAAGGGATCGTTGGTATAGGCGGAGGGATGGAACTCGAAAATGGGGTTGTTGTCCACAAAATCGAAGAGCTCGCGCGTGCCCAGGACAAAGCCGACAATGATTTTGCGCGGGCGAAAGCTCTTACGCTCGCCGCTGATCACTCCCGCCTGGATCAGGGGAATCACGTTGTCGGAAACCAGTTCGGTGTGGATGCCCAGGTCGCGGCGATCCATCAGGTAGGGCAGCACGGCATCGGGAATGCCGCCGATTCCGGTCTGCAGCACGGCGCCATCTTCAATCAGACTGGCGACATTGCGAGCGATGGCGCGGTGCATGTCGGTGATCACCGGTTTGGGCAGTTCGCACAGGGGGCAGGAAACCTCGACAAAAGCGTCAATCTGGCTGACGTGAATAAAGCTGTCGCCGTAAGTGCGCGGCATCTGGTCATTAACCTGGGCGATCACGTGGCTGGCGCAACGGGCGGCGGTCAGCGTGGTATCCACGCCCACGCCGAAGCTGCAGAAGCCGTGCGCGTCCGGCGGTGAGACCTGAATGAGGGCCACATCAACCGGCATCTGCGCCGTCTCGAAGAGGTTTTCCACTTCGCTGAGGAACACGGGGGTGTAGTCGGCGCGTCCGTCGTTCACTGCCTCGCGCACATTGCCGCCGATGAACATGGCGTTGTGGCGGAAGTGGCCGGACATTTCAGGGGCGATATAGCCGGCTTCGCCCAGCGTCAGGAGGTGGACAATTTCCACGTTCTGCACCTCGGGGGCGCGCTGGATAAGGGCCTTGACCAGCACCTCCGGTTCGGCGCAGCCGGGATGGATGTACACGCGCATGTCGGAGCGCACGGCTTGCACCGCTTGCTCCGCCGTACGCAACTTCTGCTTGTAATCTGTGACCCACTCCATGCGTTTTCTCCCAAATTCAAGCCGCCCCATGGTGCGTCCCGACAGCATGCGGCGAGCCGGCACGCTCATAGCCGGCCGAAACGTAATAAACGGCGCGGTCGAAGAACTGGTCGAGAAGCTGCAATAGCTCCAGCTCGCCAAAAACTTCCACCGGGCGCTCGACCACCGCCTCTTTCAGCAGAAACTCCCACAATGTGTCCTTGGTCATGACCAGGGAGGCAATCAACTGGGTCAGGGGCACGCCTTGAGCGGCGCGGCGGGCGCCAATCTCCAGATAACGGCGCTCCACCTCCGATTCCGTCTTGCCCAGCAGCCACTCGCCCAGATTTCCGTAAACCTCCCTCACTCGCGAGCGCAGCTCGTGCGGCGGGACCTGGGTGACATAGGCCCTGGTCTTCTCGCTGCTAGTAACCCGGTCCAGGAGGGTGCCAGCGAGTTGCTCGGAATGGGCTTCAATGAGATGAACCAGCCGATACGCCAGCAACATGACAGTCCTCCACCAGCCCCGCACTCCAGTTTCGAGCTTAGAGGGGGCGGAAGACGGTGATAGATGTCACGAAACGGGGTGACTGCGGTCACGCTGACAAAGCGCTCGGTGGTGCTCAGAATAACTGGCGAGAGTAGACCATATAGTACTTTTAGGATCCGCACCGAGAACAGTGCAACACTTGCCGTTTACGATGCGGGGATTTTTGAACAATAACTGCCCCCATTCGCGCCCGGGGGGAGCGGGATCCGTTCGAGCCCTCGGGGCGTACGGGCCGCGGGTTTTTCCTTATACTCCCGATATGGCTCTCATTGTTTTCCTGCGAGGCGTCAATGTTGGCGGACACAGGACGTTTCGCCCAAGCATCCTCGCAAGAGAACTGAGCGACTACGATGTCGTGAACGTCGGTGCTGCCGGCACTTTTGTCGTTTGTAAACCTCCCTCTCGAGCAAAGCTCCGTGCAGAATTGCGCCGGAAGCTGCCATTCGAAGCGGAAGTTGTGCTCTGCGATGGCCGCGATCTTGTCCGCCTGGAGACAGAGAATCCGTTCGCGGGTGAGCCGCCCTCCCCGGATGTTGTTCGGTTCGTAAGCATCCTGTCGAAAGCCGGCGGCGTTCGGGCGTTGCTTCCAGTCACGTTTCCGTCAGACGGGGAGTGGCTGGTGCGAGTGATGGCGTCGGAAGGACAATTCGTGTTTGGAATGTACCGTCGTCACATGAAGACCATCGGCTACCTTGGCCAGATAGACAAGCTGTATGGCGTGCCGGCTACAACACGGAATTGGAACACGATAATGGCGATCTTGCGGATTTTGAGGGGCTCAAGTTAATTATCCGCCCGCGGTAACCGATAACAGCCCATATCGTAACTGGGAAATTGCAACGGGGGCGGTGCAAAGAGCATTGCGTAGATCAACTCCGCCAGGCATCTCACTTTCCCCTCACAAGCATTTGACAAACCGGCGAGCAAAAGTTCAGCCGCGCCTGGCGTTCCGTGTCCTGGCCTGGAGGTTTCCTGGACGCGGCGCCCGGGCGCGGCTGAAGCCCGGCCTTCTATCGGGTTAGGTCAGAAAGAACTCGCGGGCCACCTTGCTCCACTCCTGGTCGGGCATGTGAGCGGTCAGGTCGCCGATGGCCACGCCGCCATCCTGGGCCAACGCGCCCAGCGCACTGGGCATGTAGCGCTGCAGGCGATTGGCCGATTCTTCCGTCCACCAGCGTGCCAGAGCGCCGCCCAGAAGATTGCGGAAATTGGTTTTGGCATCGGGCGATTGCACGGTTACCACCCAGCCTTCGCCGTAGGGATCCCGGGAAGCCAGTTCCGGATCCTGCAAGACCGCTTCATTGATTTCGGCCACGCTGCCTTCGACCGGCGAGACCATATCCACGGCGCTGCCGTCGCGGTGCAGGCTCCAAATCTTCTGTCCCTGGCGAATCCACTGGCCGCGCTGCGGCAGCGTGATGCGCTCGATCTTGCCGGCCAGCTTGGAGGCGAAGTCGTCCAGGCCTACCCGCACCAGGGTGGGACTCTCATTCAGCGCCCAGGTGTGGCCGGGATGGTAGCGCAGGTTTTCCGGCACCTGGAAGCCACCCACCAGACTGGGCTGAAGACGGGCGGGCATAAGCACTTCGCGCTGAGGAGGAGCAACCGCCAGTTCCGGTCGTACCACGACGCGCTTGCGGCTGTAAAAGTGATCCACCAGCAGCAAAGCGGCGAAAGTCAGAATTACGAGTAGGACGGTCATTATGGCACCTCCCCAGCGCGCAGGCGCTGGCCGATTTTGGCGGCGGTTCTGTTTGCTTGCCACTCGCCACTTTTCATAAAGGCAATCGGCGTGCCGAAGCGCAGAGGAGAGGAGTGGCTACCTGCAGTTCACTGAGGCCCAAAGAGTTGCGCGATTATCGTGGCGACCATTTCATTTTTGAAGCAGAAAAACACAACAGGGATTTGTTGCGATTCACCTCTGCCCAGGATCAGCAATTCGCGCTGTTCTGACGACGTGTACTCGCAACTCTTAGGAAACTCGCAGGTTAGGCACGTGAAGTGGGTGTGTTGTTATTTGCAATAGCAATTGATGAAGAACACAACTGAGCTGGTGATCGTCTGATAAACGAAATAATCGCAGGAGCTGAGCCTATTCAGCGGCTTTGCCCTTCACCACAATCCCAATCAGCAGGGGCTCGCCGGCCTGCATCTTCAACTTGCCCGCGAACACCCAATGCTCCTGGCCGTCGTTGCTGATGGCAGGCGCCGTGTCGCTGGGTGGCTGCACCAGGTTGATGGGACCGGGATGCGCGCTGCCAGTAGCCTTGCGGCTCAGCGTGACCAACTGCTTGAAATCGAATTTCGCGGCGGGATCGGGATCATCGGCCGCTCGTACCAGCAGGGCAAAATCACGATTGTCGGCCACTCCCAGATGATTGCCGTCATTGGGCAAGAGTTCGTAACGCAGGGTGTAGAGACCGGGCTGAACCTGCTGGCCGCGATAATCGGTGGCCGGCTTGGTAAAGGAAATCACGCCAATCAGCGTAGATTCAGAGAGCTGCGGAAAAAGCGCGCCTTCCACATCGGACTTGCCGCTGGAGGGCACGCCGCCGCGCAACCAGATTTTGCACCACTCGCTGCCATCATCCAGAAGAACGCGGTAGCCGGCCGGCTCCAGGGCCTTCCTGAGCGCATCCGCGGCGGCGGGGTCAGTAAGCGGCCCAATGGGTTCGACTTTGCCTGCCGCAGCGGCAAACAGGGCCGGCGCCAGCAGCAGAATCGTGGCGAAAACGGCAACGGTGCGAGGGCGCAAATTTTTCTCCTGAGACAAGCAGGATACTCCGTCAGGATTGGCCGCCTCAACCCGTCGCAAAAAGCAAAGCGCGGAACCGAGGAGAGTTCCGCTCCTGCAAATTTCTGGTGCTGAGTTCAGCGCGCGAAGGTGCCCACAAAGGCGCTGCGCTTGTCGTGCAGTTCCCAGGACTCGCCCAGGTCGTTGCCCTGGTACTTATCGGTCATGGCCACCACCGGCATGGCGTGGGCGGTTTGGGTGAGCGGCGGATAGTAGGTGTGCTCGTTGCCGCAGAAGTGATCCTTATCGTTGAGACCGCGGGTCTGCACGGTCACGAAGCTGCCGGCGCGGAGGAAAGCAGCGCCATGGTGCTGGTGATCGCGCAAAACGGCAAAGTCCACGGGCGCGGCCACCACGCGCTCCACGCTGCCTAGCAGCTTGCCGCCCATGTGGCGGGCAAAAGCGCTAAGCGCGGCCTGTTGCTGCGGTGTGGCTTCGTCGTCCACGATCAGAATCGCCTTGGCGGGATAGGGATCGGCATAGGGATCGCCCAGCGTGGCATTGGCGCGAACCACCGCGACCACACTATGGCCGGCCAGACTGACGCCGTCCCAGCCGCCGCGCTGCACATGCCAGGCCAGGATGGCTTCCTGGCCATTCAGGCCGACTTCGCCGTTGGCGAAGCAGGGCCCGGTCCAGACATCGGCGCTGCGGGTTTCAATGTAATCGCCGCTGATCTGATCGGCGGCCAAGGCGCTGCCAACGAGCACAAACACGGAAACTACCAGCATTGCAAGCAGACGAGATTTCATGAGGTACTCCTCACCCCTGAGGTGTCCTATCTATTTTCCGCCAAAGGGAGGGGAAAGGGAAGGGCGGGGGGCAATTTGTAAATTGCAATGTGTTGCGTGAATTGCGAGCCGCCACAAACCAGAATTTAGCGATGTCTGTTCCGTGGCGATCCGAGTTCATCCGCGGGGAAGAAGCTACTTTGCCTGCAGGGCGGGGTTAAGTGCCGGCGGGACGGGCACCAGCCACAAGAGACAGGCCCAAGCGGACAAGAGCCAGCGGGGAGTTGTATACTGCTCTGCCCACGGGAATACGGGCGGCGCGCGCCGCCTAACTGCTAACATTCCGCAACCAATCACAACGGTTCATCCCAGGCGGCCCTAAGCCGTCATTGGCATACGTTAGCGGAGGCCAGAGATGGCTGATGATGACGAGAAGACTCCCTCCGGCGTTTCACGCAGAGAATTCCTGAAAATTTCCGGCATCGCCGCGGCAGTGCCGCTGGTAGCGCCTCAAGTGGTGGAGGCGGCAGGCGAAAAGGTGCCCGTCTACGGCCCCGGCAAGGTGCCGATGAGCTTCACCATCAATGGCAAGAAGCACAGCGCGCAACTGGAGCCGCGGGTCACATTGCTGGACGCGCTGCGCGACACCTTCGACCTGACCGGCGCCAAGCGCGTCTGTGACCGGGCCGAGTGCGGCGCCTGCACCGTGCTGCTCAACAACAAGCCGGTGTATGCCTGCACGGTGCTGGCCATCGAAGCGCAGCACCAGCCCATCACCACCATTGAGTCGCTTTCTGCAGGCGGCAAGCTGCACCCCATCCAGGCGGCTTTCATAGAGCACGATGCGCAGCAGTGCGGTTTCTGCACTCCCGGTTTCGTGATGGCGTGCAAGGCATTCCTGGATGAACACCCGCACCCCACGGCGGAGCAAATTCGCTACCACCTGAACGGGAACCTGTGCCGCTGCGGCACCTACAAGGGCATCCGCGAAGTAATCGCGCAGATGTCGGGGACGAAGGGAGCGTAAGTCATGGCGGAATACAAATGGCCTGCGCCGGCGGAACGCAAACTGATCGGAAAGCGCATTTCGCGCGTGGACGGCTCGGTGAAGGTTTCCGGGCACGCCAAGTACAGCTACGATTACAACCCCAAAGGCCTGCTGTTCGGCAAAGTGCTGCGCTGCCCTCATGCCCACGCCCGCATCACCAGCATTGACACCAGCGCGGCGGAAAAGATGCCGGGCGTGAAGGCGGTACAAGTGGTGCAGAAGGCGGGGACGGAAGTTCTCTGGCAGGGCGACGACATTGTTGCCGTGGCGGCAGTGGATGAACCCACGGCGGAAGACGCTATCCGCGCCATCCAGGTGAAGTACGAGGTGCTGCCGCACAATGTTTCAGATTCGGAACCGCCACCGGGGGCCGGCGAAGGCCCTCCCGGCCCTATGAGCGAGGATGACCTCGACGACGCGCTCAGCAACCAGGTGCCGGAGGGGCAAGTCATCAGCCGATTGCAGAAAGACGGCGTGACCTTCCAGGTCACGGATGACATGACCAAGGAACTGAAAGGCTACGGCGTGCCCGACACGGTTATCAATGCGCTGAAGGCTGCCCCGTACCATCCTGAGGCAGCCAATCAGCAGCGCCCGCCCTATCAGAAGATGGCGGCGCAGACGCTGGGCGATCCGGATAAGGGCTTTGCCGCGGCGGAAGTGGTTTCGGAGGGCATCTATGGCGCGCCGGTAATCACGCACTGCTGTCTGGAAACGCACGGCTCGGCAGCGGAATGGCCCAGCCCCGATCATCTGTTCGTGCATTGCTCGACCCAGGGCGTTTCCGGGCTGCCTGACCAGTACGCCCAGGCGCTCAAAATTCCCGCCGGCAACGTTCGCGCCCACCAGGACCACATCGGGGGCGGCTTCGGCAGCAAGTTTTCGCCCGACCGCTGGGGCATCGCCACCGCACAGCTCTCCAAGAGCGCCGGGGGCAAGCCGGTAAAGTACATGCTGGAGCGCGACTCCGAGCTGATGACCGCGGGGGCGCGGCCCTCGGCTTTCGCGCGCGTGAAGGTAGGCGCCAAGCGCGATGGCAAGGTAGTGGCCTGGCAGTCGGATTCCTGGGGCACAGGCGGGCCGGCAGGCTCGGGCTCGCCGCCCATTCCTTACGTCTTCGAAATTCCCAACCAGCGCAAGCAACACACCGCGGTGCGCACCAACCAGGGACCGGCGCGTGCCTGGCGGGCTCCCAACCATCCTCAGGCGGCAGTCATCACCATGGGCGCCCTGGATGACCTGGCGCACAAGCTCAACATGGACCCGCTGGAGTTCTTCACCAAGAACCTGGAAATAGCGGGCCCGCGCGCGCCCATCTACAAGGAAGAGTTTCCCATTGCCGCCGAACTGATGGGCTGGAAGGAGAAGTGGCACCCGCGGGGCGATAAGACGGCTGGCCCCATTAAGCGCGGGGTGGGACTTTCCATGCACACCTGGGGCGGACGAGGCCACGCCAGCAACTGCCTGCTGACCATCCATCCCGATGGCTCGGTTGACATCAAGATGGGCTCGCAGGACCTGGGCACGGGGACGCGGACGGCCATCCTGATTGTGGCGGCGGATTCGCTAGGCATCCCCATGAACGCGATTTCGCTGAACATAGGTGACACGCTCTACCCGCCGGACGGCGGCTCGGGAGGCAGCACAACCATTGGCGGCGTCAGTTCCTCCACCCGCCGCGCCGCGCTGATGGCCCTTGACCAACTGTTCGCCAAAGTGGCGCCTGCTCTGGGTGCTCAGCCCGCCGACCTGGAAGCTAAGGACGGCACGGTGCGGGTAAAGAGCGACCCCAGCAAGGCGCTGAGCTGGAAACAGGCCTGCGCCAAACTGGGGGCCATGCCGGTGAGCGTGACCGGGAAAAATCCAGGCCCCGGCGCCTTGATCAACAGCGGCGTGGGCGGAGTGGGCATGGCCGACGTTTCCGTGGACACCGAAACCGGCATCGTCAAAGTCAACAAGATGGTGGCTGTGCAGGACTGCGGGTTGATCATCAACGTGAAGCTGGCGGAGAGTCAGTGCTACGGCGCGCTCATCATGGGCATCAGCTACTCGCTTTTCGAGGAGAAAGTGCTCGACCCGGTGACGGGGCGCATGCTGAACCCCAACATGGAGTTCTACCGTCTGGCCGGGCTGCGAGACATTCCCGAACTGGTGGTGCACATGATGACTGACCCGCTCAACGACAATCGAGGCGTGATCGGGCTGGGGGAGCCACCGGTGATTTCTCCGGGCGCGGCCATTTCCAACGCCGTAGCCAATGCCATCGGAGTGAGAGTGCCGTTCCTGCCGCTCACGCCCGACCGGGTATTGGCGGCGCTGGAACAGCAACAGAAGGCAGGTGCGTAATGCGAGCATTCGAATACACCAGTCCGACAACGCGCCAGCAGGCAGCGGAGTTGCTGTCCGGAGAAGCCGCCGTGCTGGCCGGGGGCACTGATCTGCTCAGCCTGATGAAGGACGACGTGATAACGCCCAAGCGGGTGGTCAACATCAAAGAGATTCGCGAGCTGCACGGGGTGCATTATGGCGCGCGCGGCATGCAGATCGGCGCGCTGACCTCGCTGGGCGAACTGGCGGATCACGCCCTGGTGCGGCAGCACTATCCCGCGTTTGGCGACGCGCTGGTGGAGGCGGCCAGCCAGCAGATTCGCAACATGGCAACCATCGGCGGCAATATCTGCCAGAGGCCGCGCTGCTGGTACTTCCGCTCGGGTTTCGGCCTGACGCCGAAAACGCCGGACGGCAAGTCGCTGGTGGCGGAAGGCGATAACCGCTATCACGCCATTCTGGGCAACGACGGCCCGGCACTGTTCGTGAGCCCGTCGAGCATTGTGCCGGCGCTGATCGCCTATGGAGCGCGCATCCGCGTCACTGGGCCGAAGGGCGCGAGCGAAGTCGCACTGGAGAAGTTCTTCGTGATTCCCAAGGCGGAGGGTGAACGCGAGCACGATTTGCGGCGCAACGAGATGGTGACTGATGTTTTTCTTCCCCCGCCGGGGGGAGGAAAGTACGCTCACTACGAAGTGCGGCAGAAGGAATCCTTCGACTGGCCGCTGGCTTTGGCGGCGGTCGCGCTGCACATGAACGGCGACACGGTGCGCGCAGCCCGCGTGGTGATGGGCTACGTGGCGCCGGTGCCGTGGGTGTCGGCAGAAGCGGAGCAGGCGCTGGTAGGCAAGACGATCAGCGAGCAGACGGCGCAGGCGGCGGGCGAGGCCGCGGTGAGCCAGGCCAAGCCGCTCAGCCGAAACGCCTACAAAGTGCAACTGGCGCGGGTGGCGGTGAAGCGCGCTATTTTACAGGCGGCGCAGGGCAAGGCGGAGGGAGGCGCGGCATGATCAGCGAACAGGAAAGGTTCAACACTGAAAATCCGAATCTCTGTCCGGGGCTCCGCTGGAAACGCCAGTTCTATGATTCCGAACCCGATCCCACGGTGCAGCGCTCCAACGACGGCAATTACTGGTGTGTTTACACGCAGACCTGCATTGGGCCGGACGGCCGCATCGCCGAGCCGCGCGCCTGCTCGTTTACGCGCCGCAAGTGCCATGGCAGCGGGCAGTGCGGGTGAAAAACCAGTTATCAGTGGTCAGTTGCCAGTGGTCGGTTGCAGGGCTGCCGCAGAAAGGGGCGACTGCGCGCCTCTGAAAAACGGGCGCAGGCCGTATCATGGCCCGTGGGGAACTCCTCGCAAACAGAACTGCCTAGGATCAGCCCCGCAAGGGGCGGCATAGTAAAAACCCAGGACGGAAGTCCTGGGTAGCCGGTATCCTCCACATGGTGAGTCCCCGCGGGACGACACACGTCATCCTCGATAAAGGCGAGCTGCGCTCGTCCGCACAGGCGAGGGCGCCTGTGCCCACACCAGTCACACGAGTTCCTACAAGATTCACCTCAGCCCTGAGTCCCGCCGCGTGGTTTTCTCATCTTGTAAACTAAACACTTATGGCACAGGCGAAGTTTGAAGTGGAGAGCGCGCCGGCGCAGGCGGAATACGTTCCGGCGCAAGATGCTGAGCGGGAACGGGTTTTCGAGGCTTTCCGGCGGTGGGGATACCTGCAGGCAGACCTGGACCCGCTGGGCTTATTCCGCCCAGAGCCGCATCCCGAACTGAAGTTGAGCGGGCCCGCGGCCGAGGAAGCGCGCCGCTACTACTGCGGCAGCATTGGGGCTGAGTTCGCGCACATTTCCGGCCCGGAGCGGCGGCGCTGGATCGAGCAGCGCATGGAATCGCCAGCCCCCGCCCTGGACCAGCAGTACATTCTGGAGCGGCTGATTCGCGCCGACCTGTTCGAGCAGGTGATGCAATCGCGCTATCTGGGCAGCAAACGCTTCTCCCTGGAAGGACTGACGGTGCTGATCCCGCTGATCGACGAACTGCTGGAGGGAGCCGCGGAACGTGGCGCCGAGCAAGCCGTTCTGGGCATGAGCCACCGCGGGCGACTGAATGTGATCACCCACATCGTAGGGCGCGCGCCCTCGGAAATTTTCGCCAACTTCGAAGATGTGGACCCGCGCAGCGTGCTGGGCGGTGGAGACGTCAAGTATCACCTGGGCGCGACCGGCGTGTACACCAGCGAGCACGGGCGCAACATCAATATCCACCTGGTTTCCAATCCCAGCCACCTGGAGGCGGTAGATCCGGTGGTGCTGGGACGGGTTCGGGCCAAGCAGGTCCGCTTCGGGGAAAGGGGAGCGGCGCGGTTTCTGCCCATCCTGATTCACGGTGATGGCGCCTTCGCCGGCCAGGGCATTTGGGCAGAGACGCTGAACTTTGCCGGGGTGAACGGGTACTCCGTGGGGGGCGCGCTGCATGTTATTGCCAACAACCTGATCGGCTTCACCACCACCCCGCCGGAACTGCACACCTCCCGATTTTCAGCGGACCTGGCGCGGCGGCAGGACATTCCCATATTCCACGTCAACGCCGAGGACCCGGACGCGGTGATGCGGGTGGCGCGAATGGCGCTGGAGTACCGCTACGAGTTCGGCAGCGACGTAGTGATAGACGTAATCGGCTACCGGCGGCACGGGCACAGCGAAATAGACGATCCGACCATCACCCAGCCGCTGCTGTACAAGGCCATCGAGCAGCATCCGCCGCTGTGGCAGATTTACGCCGAGGACGTCGGCGCCGATGCCAGCGCGCAGGCGGAGCGGATGCGCGCGGAGTACGACCAGGGTCAGAAAGAAGCCAAGGAGCTCACCAAAAAGCCCAGTTTGCGAAGCATGCCAGACTATTGGGCCAATTTTAAAGGCGGGCGCTACAAGCCTGAGTACGAGGTGGATACCGGGCTGGCGAGGGAGGAGATTGCGGCGCTCACGGAAAAGCTCACGACCTACCCGGCGGATTTTCACATTCATCCCAAGATCAAGCGACTGCTGCAGCAACGCGCGGAGATGGGTACGGGCAAGCGTGCGGTGGACTACGGTATGGCCGAGGCGCTGGCCTTCGCCTCCCTGCTCAAGCAGGGGACGCCGGTGCGCATGAGCGGGCAGGACACGCAACGCGGCACCTTCAATCAGCGCCATGCGGTGCTGGTGGACGTGGAGAACGAAGCCCGCTACATTCCGCTGTGCAACGTGAGCCCGGAGCAGGCGCGTTTCGAAATCTACAACTCGCCTTTGTCAGAAGCGGGGCCGCTGGGCTTCGAATACGGCTACAGCCGCGACTATCCGGAGACGCTGGTGCTGTGGGAAGCGCAGTTTGGCGACTTCGCCAATGGTGCGCAGGTGGTGATTGACCAGTTCATCAGTTCGGGGGAAGACAAGTGGGGGCTGCTCTCCGGCCTGGTGATGCTGCTGCCGCACGGCCATGAAGGCCAGGGCCCGGAGCACTCCAGCGCGCGCATGGAGCGCTACCTGCAACTGGCGGCGCGCGACAACTTCCAGATCTGCCAGCCTTCCACCGCGGCACAGTACTTCCAGCTGCTGCGGCGACAGGCGATGCGCAAATGGCGCAAGCCGCTGGTGGTGTTCACGCCCAAGAGCATGCTGCGGCATCCAGACGCCTCCTCGCCAGCCAGTGAGCTGTCGCGGCCGCGTTTCCTGCCCGTAATTCCCGATACGGAAGTGCACAACGCCGAGCGCCTGATCCTGTGCACCGGCAAAATCGGGCACGAACTGCGAGTGGAGCGCAAGCGCCGCAAAGACAGCGCTGCCGCCATCGTTTTCCTGGAGCAGCTTTATCCCTTCCCCGAAGCGGAACTGGCGGCGGAACTGGAGCGGCACAAGTCGGCGCAGGACATCCTGTGGGTGCAGGAAGAGCCGGCCAACATGGGCGCGCTGTGGTACGTACTGCCGCGACTGCGGCGAGTGGCGGGCAACGAGCGCCACGTGCTTTCGGTGAAGCGCTCGGGCAGCGCCAGTCCGGCTACCGGCTCCGGCAAGGCGCATGAAATGGAGCAGAAGACGCTGCTGACGCTGGCGTTCACGACCGGAAAGTAGTTGTCAGTACCCGATACCCGGTTCAAGTAGTGCCCCAATGGTGTTGCGAAAACGGAGACTTGAAGGACTATCACAGAGGACGGGCCTTCTTTTCAATTCACAATAAAAGCACAAGCGAATGCGAGACACTCCGGCAAGGGCGACTTACCTGTACCTGCTGCTGACGCTGGCGTTCAGCGCCGTAGTTTGGATATTCATCATCTGGTCCGGCCACCTGGGCATGGGATTCGGTCTGCTGATTCCAGTGGGCATGTGGTGTCCAGCGCTGGCCGCCCTGGTAACCTGCCGGTTGCAGGGGCGAAGTTTACGATCGCTGGCGTGGAGCTGGCCGCAGGGCAGATATGTCGCCGCCGGCTATTTCGTGCCGCTTGCCTACGCCGCAATGGCCTACGGCGCGGTGTGGGCGCTGGTTGAGACGGTGGACAAGTTGGCGGTGGGGGTGGGCGCCCTGGCGTAAGCAACCCTGCAGCGGCAGTTCACTTCTGAATTCGAGGCGCTCGGGTTCCGGGCAGTGTCGTGTTTTCTGGTAAACGGGTGAGGCGGTCCCAGTACAAGAACAACAAAGATGGTAAACTCTACGCGCCAAATCTGCGCACTCCGCCGGAGGAAAGAGCATGACCAGGAAAATGCGAGTGTTCACCGCGACCTTGATCACGGTGCTGTTCTGCGGCATCACCTTGGCCCAACAGCCGGTACAGGATATTAACCCGAAGGTACATCCCAATCTGGCCCAGGCGCAGCGCCTTGTGGCACAGGCCAACCAGTACTTGGAACGCGCGCAAAAAGCCAACCGGGGCGATATGAAGGGCCACGCCGAGAGAGCAAGGCAGTTTCTGGCTCAGGCCAACCAGGAAATAAAGGCTGCTGCGGAAGCTGCCAATGCGGCCAATGCGGGCAGGAAAAAAGGCCGGCACTAGCCTGCGGCCTCTACCCAGTACTTAGTACCCCAACATGCGGTGGTTGGCGGCGGAACATTCCTGCTTCCGCGGGCGCAGGATTTTGCCCGCCCCGGCTAGGCCGCAGCCTTCTGAGTATTGGACTGTGGACGAGAGCGGGAATAGCGGCCCACGGTAGCGTCCACCGAAGCATCGCGCAGGGCCATATTGATGCGCTCCACGCACTCAGTGACCAGGCGGGAGGCATCCGGGTCCCCGTTGCGGTTCACAGCCACACACAGGGGGAAAATAGCGTTGCGCACATGGTGATTGACCTCCGCCAATACGGCGGCGCGCTCGGCGGCAAACATGTAGTGCTGCTCCTCCTGCTTAAGCTGCAGGGCGAGAGTGAAAATAATAGTCAACAGACCGGCAATCGAGCCGGCAATGACCAGATGCGCGAGCAGGTGGTCGAGGCGGACGAAGGAAAGGTCCAAGCCGATGGTCACGCCCGACACCATGAGTCCTAAAAGCAGTGCCAACAGAATTTTGCGTCGAGTCGTCCGCATGGGCCTCCCCCACCGCGCAAGTAGCCGATTATAAGGCAGAATCGCGCCGGAACCGAGAGGCTCCGCCCTTCTCGGCCGGCAACAAGCTCTAAGGGGCTGAGCCAGCAAACCTTAGCACCCATGTGCCATTCCTACAATGCGACCAGGAAGGTACCCTGCCGAACGTGGGAGAGGAAAGTATGAAACGCGCGGAAGATACGGTGGGGCAAAGCGGGCTGTACCGGATAAGCCATCAGGGGCACCGCCCAATGCATGAAGCGATTCTGTGCCGGGGCGAAACTTTTCCCAGCTGCCGGATTTGCGGAGAAGCCGCCAGGTTTCGATTCGTGCGGCCGGTGAGAGAATCAGAGGAGTTTGAACACGTCGGCTACGACAGAGACTTTATGGAATCGGTGCTGAGGGGCGGGGAGCCAAGCTGCTCGCAGTTGTCGGTCTGAAACGGCACTTCAGGGCTCGGCTTTGTGTTTCCTGCTCAGCAGGTGCTCGATCCTTCGCAATAGCACGTCAGGACTGCGAGTTTTGCTGACCCAGCCATCCACCAGACCGGTGAGATTCTCCGGAAAATTAGGGCTGAAGGATATTACCACTAGGCGCAGGCCAGGCTTGGTCTTGCGGATGGCGGCGACGACCGGTTGCGCGTCAGCGGCGCTGTAATCGAGCAGCGCCAGATCCACCTGCTCCGCCGCGCGCAGGAGTTGAATGGCGGCGTTCTCGCCGGCAGCGGTCAGCACGCGATAGCCCTCGTGCTCCAGCAGCAGCTTGCGGATATGCAGCACGACCTCCTGGTCGCTCACGCAAAGAATTGTTTTAGGCGTAGCGATAGCCAAGCCTCCACCGGCGGGACATCAGTTATTTGAGCCTACATGCGGGACTGGGCGGTAGCAAGCGTCCGGCCTGCGGGCGTGGGCTCCTTATTTTCAGGACGAAGTGACTAGAGCTCCGATCTGCACAAGTGCAGCCAGGGTGTGCTGCACAAATTCAGGGGACAGCGAAATCGCTTCTGCAATTTGTGAGGCGCTGAGCCGAGAATCAGAGGCGCGAAAGACAGCGGCGGTGGCATCGTCCACCTCAACCACGTAAATGCGTCCCTGCGGCGTGCGCGAGAACAAAAGAACAACCTCCTGGCGCAAAGAACCGGAAATCGGCCGGCCGGTTTTCAGCTCCGGCAAGAGATCAGGCAGGTTCCAGGAAAACTTGCGGCAGCGCGCGCTAGCGGCGGGCTGCGGAAACTTAGCCGGGCTCACCGACTCTGTGGTGGCGGCTTGCAGGAAGAATAAGCCTTCATATTGCAGCAAATTGCTCCACCAGGGGCGAGGAGATTGGCACGACTTTAAATAGTCAACGGCCATATCCCCAACCCGCTCGGCGGCTGCGGCCGAGCCGAGCACGCAGTCGTCCAGAAAGACATCGAAGGCAGGGGTCTCCACGAGCGTTTCGGCCGCTGCGGCAAAACGGCGCGAGTAACGGAAGGAGCGCGCTAGGCGGTCGCGATAGTAGCGGCGGGCCAGGAAGCGGGCAAATTTCCCGGCGCGTTGCGCCTGTTCCGGAAAGAGCGGCAGCGGAGAAACCGGAGCGCGCCGCAAAGTTGCGTCCGCAAGGTAGGTGATGACAACGTCCTGCAAGTCGCGGTCGGATTTGCGAGAGCCAGCATCACTCATGCGCAATCACCCTTCTACAGTCCGAAAGCGGCGCGTGTGGCTTCCACAGAGCGCAGCAGAGTCTCGGCGGTCAGGCTGATCGCGAAGGCGTCGAAAGTGACCGCGCGCAGCCCAGGAGAACGTTCCGCCACCCACAGCGCCAAGCCGAGAATTTCCTGGGTGGGCGGGGTGGGCGCAATCCACGGCCCCCCCAGATCGCGATCCTCCGCTACTCCAGCCACGTGCAACTCCACCACTTTGGGCAGCGGAAAATCGGCCAGGTACTCGCGCGCGTTGCGCCCCGAGTAGTGCGCGGCCAGCCAGATGTGGGGCAGGTCGAGCAACAGGCCACAACCGGTCTGGTCAAGAAAACGGCGCAAAAACTCGGCTTCCGTCATCTGGGCGTAATTAAGGGCAAAGAAGCCGGGAATATTTTCCATCACCAGGGGCGCGTTCACCGCATCGCGAAGCACGCACGCGTTGGCCACAAAACGGCTCAGAAATTCCTCCGTGTACAACGGAGGGAAAACGTAATCCAGGGTGCGGGCGCCGTCTTGCGTGTGCAGACACTGAAAGTGTTCCGCCACCCAGGGTCCGCGGTACACATCCTGCAAGTGGCGCGCGCGGGCCAGGGCGTGCTGGCTGAGCGGGTCGGAAAGCTGCCCCAGGTAATCGTGGAGCAGGAGGGGAAAATGATCGCGGATAGAGGGAAAAGCGGAGTCGTCAGATTCGGGAGGGTCGGCCATAGACAGATGGTCAACAGCGCCGGCTGCCTGCAGCAGCGCTTGTGCCAGATGCGGATTGTAGAAAGCGCCGATGGAAAGCCGGCCTTCGACCATCGCGGGCATAGAAGAAAAAGCCTGCGGCTGCCGGCGGGTGCTTACACTTGCTTCAGCCGCCCGCCGCAGGCGCCTTGTACTGGTTAGTGGCAGGTAGGCGCGACTTCAGCCGTTTCTACCAGCTTAAAATCGGCATGGCAGGTGGGGCTGACTTCGGCTGTTTCCACAAGTTTGAAGTTGGAATGACAGGTGGGGGCGATTTCCGTGGTTTCCACAATCTTCATCACATCCTCCTGTGAGCACATTGCGGCTCTCCCCCCTAGATGCAAAAACTGGGAAAGAGTAGCAGAAAACGACCACTTTTTTTGCACCAGAGAGGTGCAGCCGGCATCTGCAACTCTATGGACGGACAGGAGAAACTGGCCATTGAAGTGCTACTGCGCGAAGACCAGATCGCAGCCCAACTCCAGCAGGCGCTGGCGGACCGCTTTCTGGATGAGAAATTCTTTTACTGGCTGCCGCCCTCGGTGAGGGCCTGGGTGGAACTGACCCGGTCGGCCGAGTATCGCAATTCCAACCGCGCGCTGCAGGTGCTGGAGGCCAATGCCGGCGGTGTGGTGCGGATGTGGCCAGAGGCACAGGCGCTCTATAGCCTGGGGTGCGGAGAAGGCAGCAAAGATCGGATTTTGCTGCGTGCCTATGCGCAGGCAGGCGCGCCCCTGGAATACGTAGCTGCGGACTTCAGCCAGGCGCTGCTTGAACTGGCGCTGAGCGGGGCCGGCAGCATGGCGCGCTCGCGGCGCGGCCTGAAATTCGATGTGGCCGAGGACGCGCATCTGCGGGCGCTGAGCCATGAGGGCGTAGCTTCCATCTATGCCGTGCTGGGCAACACTCTAGGGGCATTCGGCCCAATGTATTTCCCGGCGCGGCTGCGGGAAATCATGGGGCCGGGAGACCGGGCGCTGTTTGATGGCGAGATTTTCGACGAGGCCACCACGCTGGCGGGTTACGACAATCCCACTAATCGCCGGTTCGCCTTCTCACCGCTGGCCGGCGTGGGATTGACGGAAAACGACGGCCGGTTGCATTTCGAACTGCGACGAGGCAGCGGCGGCATTCATGAGGTGGCGAAATTCTTTGAGGCCGCCCGCCGGCTGGAGTTGCGGGTGGCGGGTGCCAGCTTGCGGCTGGAGAGGGGCGAAAAAATTCTGATGAGCAGCTCCATCAAGTATGACGAGGAAGCTTTTTATCCGCTCATCGAAAATGGAGGATTCGTCATCGAATTGGCGGCCAAGAGTGAGGATGGCAAGTTCCTGCTGGCCGGCGCGAGACCCCGTTAATTGAGAATTGAAGCGATTGACGATTGAAACCTTAATTGGGTTTACGCCCGTGCAGCTTGGCGGAAATGACCGCTCGGGCGGCCTCCGCCAGCGGCAGCGAGCCGCAGCAACCACCCACTGGCTGGGATAAGTTCAATCCGTAAGCTTCGCCCAGCTTTTTCGAGCTGGTGATCTGGGGAATGGCCAGGTCCTGGAAACCAGCTTCCATTGCCATGCCGACGTATTCAGTGAGCAGGCTGGCGCCGGCAATGCAGCCCACATAGGCCTCCACATCGCGCGCCACCTCCTCCGGCAAGGGACGCAGAAGCACCAGATCGCTGACGGCGAACCCGCCACCGGGCTTGAGCACACGGTAGATTTCGCGGAAGACGGCCGGCTTGTCGGTGCTCAGGTTGATGACGCAGTTGCTGATCACCAGGTCCACGGAACTGTCCGCGACGGGCAGGTTCTCAATCCCCCCTTTGCGGAATTCAACGTTGGCGGCGCCTAGGTCGGCGGCGTTTTTGCGCGCCAATTGCAGCATCTGGTCGGTCATATCCACTCCGATGACCCGCCCCTGAGGCCCGACTTGGCGCCAAGCCAGAAAGGCGTCAAAACCGCCGCCACTGCCCAAATCCAGCACGGTCATGCCGGGCTCGATGGCGGCCAGAGCCAGGGGATTACCGCAGCCCAGGCCGAGATTGGCTTGGCCCGCAAGGGTGAGCTCCTCGGCGGAATATCCGATCGTGCGGGCAACGCTCGCGGCATCGCCCGTACCGCAGCCACACCGTTTGCCTTCGGCAATGGCGGAATAATGCTGGCGCACACTTTCGCTGACGGTGGACTCAGTGTTGGCCATGTTTTTTCCTCTTTTCTGGGGCGCGGGCTGGGCGCCGGTCAAGGCTGCAGGTAAATGACAATTCTTCTCCTTCACCCTGGAGTTGGCAGCAGCCGCCGGGCGCCAGCGCCTGGTTGAGGAGGCGAACAGCAGCCAGCAACTGCGGCTGCAAGCCGGAAGGGAAAGCGGAGAGAATGGTGCGGGTGCGGTCGAGCATGAGCTGGTCAATTTTGCCGCGCACGTGCCGGCCCTGCTGAGTGATGGCCACTGTGGCGGCACGGCCATCCTCACCGGCGCCCCGGATGCGCTTGACCAGTTGCCGCGCCTCCAGCTTTTCTAATACACGGGTCATGGCGCTGGGAGAGATGCCGGCGCTGCCGGCTAACTGGGAAATGCGAGCCCCTTCCCCAGCGGCCAGGGTGCGCAGAATCCCACATTGGCGCGTGGTCATGCCTTCGCAGCAAACTTCATCCGGCCCCAGGCTCCCCAGCAAGCGGGAGAGGCGCTCGAGTTCCTGCGACCATTGCTGCAAATCGTGCACCAGGACAGGTTAGCCAACAATACTTGCATGTGTCAAGCAATTACTTTTGCCGCTCTTCCTCCTCCCGTCCCCGCACAACAAGACAACCGCCGGCTGTTGACTCTGGGACTGGGTTTCCCGGTGAATCGTCCAGCCGCTTCGGGCAGCAGTGTCACCAATTGCAGAGCGCAATTTAGGTGACCTTTTTGTGAAAGCGCAGTCTAACTGCATAAATGACGGGGTTGCAGGTTTTACAAATTTTTCGAACCTCGCCCTGGCATGCCGCGTATCTAACCCAATAGATGGGGTGGAAGCGTAGTTAAGCTCCGGGAAAGAGGAGTCAGGTATGGCTGTCGGTCAGAATTCCACGCTGCGCTTAAGCGGCGGAGACGTATATGTGCAGGAAGTTCTGCGCACCGCCCACCAGGAACTGCTGGCCCTGCTTCAGCAACGCGCCGACCTCATGAAGCGGATCGGGACAGTGAAGCAGACCATTATCGGCCTGGCCAATCTGTTTGGCGATAACGTGCTGGACGATGAACTGCTGACCCTGGTGGACCGCAAACCAAACGGCCGCCAGCCCGGTTTCACCCGCGCCTGCCGCACGGTGCTGATCGAAACGCGGACGCCGCTCACGGCCCGCGAAGTGGTGGCGCAAATGCAACAGAGATTCGCGGGAGTGCTGGTAAACCACAAAGATCCGCTGGCCTCGGTCACGACCGTGCTAAACCGCCTGGTCGCCTATGGCGAGGCGCGCTCAACGGCGAACCAGAGCGGAAAACGAGTGTGGGAGTGGGTAGCAGAGAGCCCGGATAAGCAAAACGGATCGCGGGTGTCGCGGCCCATGGCCTGATTTCTTCGGAGATTTCGGCTGTCTGGCGGCTTAGTGTTCGATGTATAGCCGCACCTGGAGATTTCCCTCAAAATCCCGTTCGCGGGCCAGCACATAATGGTGCGCCAGGAATCGCTCCACCTCAGCGGTGGTGGGGTCGGGGTTGCCGTCTTTAAGGCGGTTATGCGCCAGCACCAACCAGACCCGAGAGTAATGAGGGGGAATGGCCTCTAAAGGTGCGTTCTTGGCATTGGCTAGAAAATCCAGGTAAGAGAGCTTATTGGCTCTGCCGTAGTCGGGGAAAATCACGCGCATTTCGCGGCGCGCCGGCTGCTGCTCAGAGTAATATTCAAAGGGCATGCGGGCCTGCGCGGAGTGGAAGAGAACCCCATCGCCCGGCCGCGCGTCCTTCAGAATAAATCCAGCAGCGTCCCGCCAGTCTTCCCTGCCCAGATCGAAATCAGCGCGATAGTACGCCATGGTTCCTCGCACCGACAGAACCAGCATAATGACCAGCAGAACCGCGGCGGCCCAGCGCGGGCGCAGACGCGCCAACCCGGCGGCGGCGAGAAGCGCCAGAGGAGCTACGCAGGCGAGCAGGTAGCGCGGCAAAAAGACCGGGCGAACCAGTGAAAAAATGAGTGTGATCGCCACCGGAACCAGCAACCAACTGAACAGGAACAAGTAGCGCCAGGAATCAACCGCTAAATTCCGCCCCCGCGCCCATCCCCCTGCGGCCAAAGCAAGCGCACAACAGGCCACATCCGCAAGCAGGAGGGCATTACCGCCATTGCCTGCCAGGTCGAGCAGGAAGCGGTGCAGATCGCCAATCCCAGGCCGGCTAATCCAGCTCAGCGGCCCGGTTCCGCGGGAAACGATGAACACTGCCAGGGGAAGAAAGAACAGGCCGATTATTTTCAGGCTGCGGCGAAACCCGGCGGCGAGGCGGTCATCGGCTGGCAGGAAATAAAAGGCAGCCCCTTGCGCCACCACGACCAAAACTGAAAAGAAGTGGCTGTAGATGGCGAGCACGGTGAAGACGATGTAGCCAGCCCAGCGGCGGCGCCCGGGCTTCGCAATCGCGGCCAGGAAAAACAGAGAGGACAGCGCGGTGAGCAGCACGTAAAGGCTATAGCTGCGAGCTTCCTGGGCATAGCGCACCTGCCAGGCGTGGACACTGAAAAGCGCGGCTGCCAGCAGGCCGGTAACTGGACTGAATAGGCGCTTGCCGAGCAGGTAAACGATGGGGATGGCAGCTACCGAAATCAGCGCCGAGAGCGCGCGCACGAAGTAGTCGCCGCTGCCGAAATACAGCCAGATCCGCAGCACGCCATAGTAGAAGGCCATGTTGGCTTCCCGCCGCCACAGAATGTGCAGCAGGTTGGACACGTCGAGGCGGGCGATGGCGACACTCACACCTTCATCCAGCCAGAAGCTTTTGCGAGTGAGATAAAGGAAACGGAGTACAGCACCGCCGGCGGTGATGGCCAGCAGCAGCACAACACAGAGGCGCGGCCCAATCTCGCACCGGTTCGGGATTGCTGCTTCAGGGGATGGGGCGGCAACCGACCGCATGAAAGGCCATTCTACGCTCGGCCGCAAGAACTTCCTGGCCACGGGTTAGCACGGATCAAACGGATGGTTCTATCCCGGCGTCATGCTCAGGCACTCTAGAGCCGAAATTGTAGAGCCTGGGGCTGCACGTGAGATGCTTCAGGTCTGAAGGGTCTTCAGCATGACTCCAACTCTCAAATCCGTGTTCATCGGTGTTGATCGTGGAGAAGAAGTTCGGGCTTATCCGCCGATATGGACCATGGTGCGGGAGGGAGGCACGAACTCGGGCTCGCCGATGTGGTGGCGAGCTTCCTTGCGCTGCATGACTCCGAGAATAAAGTCACGCAACTGATCGTCATCAGCGCCGCGGCGCATTACGCCGGCCAGGTCGTGGTCCCAGATGGAAAACAAACAGGTGCGGATCTTGCCGTCAGAGGTGAGGCGCACCCGGCTGCAGTGCCCGCAGAAAGGATGAGACACAGGCGCAATTATGCCGATTTCGCCTACACCGTCGTCGAAGCGGTAGCGGCGCGCGGTCTCGCTGGGGAGGCACGGAATTTCGGCCAGCGGACGGAACGCCGCCATGCGCTCGAGGATTTCTTCCAGGCGAACCACGATGTCGGGGGACCAGACCCGGTCCTCTTCCAGGGGCATGAACTCGATGAAACGCACGACCACATCTTCCTCGCGGGCAAAGCGGCCGAAGGCCGTAATCTGGCCGTCGTTAAAGCCGCGCAGGAGCACGCAGTTGACTTTCACCGGCTTGAGGCCGGCGCGGCCGGCAGCTCGTACACCAGCCAAAACCTCCTGGAACCCGTTGGGCACGCGGGTGATGCGGGCGAAGGCTTGTGGGTCAACCGCGTCCATACTGACGGTGACCCGGTTAAGGCCGGCGTCCTTCAGCGGCTGCGCTAGACCGGCCAGCAGATGACCGTTGGTGGTGATGGCCAGGTCGAGCGGCTGGCCGTCTTGCGTCCGCAGCTTTCCCAGTTCGCGCACAAATTCAACCACGCCCTTGCGCAGCAGGGGTTCGCCGCCGGTGATGCGCACCTTGCTGATGCCCATCCCAGTGAAAATGCGAGCCATGCGCAGGTAGTCGGAGAACGGCAACTCGGCGTAGAGGGCGCCCTCGTTGCCGGTGCGGCAGTAGACACACTTGTAGTTGCAGCGGTCGGTAATCGAAATGCGCAAGTCGGTAATGGCGCGCCCGAATTTGTCAGTCAGCGGCATGGAACCTTGAATTTTGCGCAGGAAATGGAACGAGGCGGGACGACAGTCCAGGCATCGTTTCCTTTCCAAGCGCTCCTCGCGAAGCACGGGAGGCGCGGGCGTTTCCACCAGCACCCTCGGCCCTCTCGGTCGTGCCAAGAAAGCCTCGCCGGCGCCGCCAGGGTATGCCCACAGGCGGCGGCGGTCGGAAACAACTAAATGATTATAGTCCTGCGGAGCGAATTTGGTTGCCTGTTTATAATTTCAGCGCTGAGCCGCAGAGAACACTGAGAGGTTCGATGAAGGAGCTGAAGCGCTGCTGGTGGGCGCAGAACCCGCTTTCCATTCGCTACCACGATGAGGAATGGGGTGTGCCCTCGCATGACGACCGGCACCTGTTCGAGATGATCGTGCTGGAAGGAGCGCAGGCCGGCCTGAGCTGGGACACGATTCTCAAGAAACGCGAAAACTACCGGCGCGCCTTCGGAAACTTCGAAATTGCCAAGGTTGCCAAGTTTGACGGCGCCAAGGTCAAACGGCTGCTGGCCGACGAAGGCATTGTGCGCAACCGGCTCAAGATTTCATCTGCTATCCAAAATGCCCGCGCCGTGCGGGAAATTCAGAAGGAATTCGGAAGGCTTGAGCGTTTTCTCTGGCAGTTTGCGCCAACTCCTCGGCAGCAGGCGCTCGCCTCTCCCCAGCAGGTGCCGGCGCGCACCGCGGATTCCGACCGCCTGAGCAAAGAGTTGCAGAAGCGCGGCCTGCGCTTTGTGGGCTCCACCATCTGCTACGCCTTCATGCAGGCGGTGGGCATGGTCAACGACCACCTGGCGGAATGTTTCCGGTACCACGAAATCAATTTACCGCCAAGCCGCCGAGGGCGCTGAGAAGCCCATTGGCAGATTGACGCGAGATCCTTCGGGGCTACCCCCCCTCAGGATGATCGCTCACACGCCCGCAAAGCGCCGTCACATTCCGTCGTAATTTGGCCCGCCGCCACCCTCGGGCGGCACCCAGGTAATGATCTGGTAGGGATCCATGATGTCGCAGGTTTTGCAGTGCACGCAGTTCGAGGGATTCAGGCTGATGCGCTTGCCCGAAGGCACATCCGTGGCTTCGACCATTTCGTACACATTGGCCGGACAGAAATGCTGGCAGGGGTTGCCGTACTCCTGCACGCAGCGCAGGTTGCAGATCTGGGTGTCGTGGATGACCAGGTGCGCGGGCTGGTCTTCCTCGTGCTTTGTGCCGGAGTGATAGAGGTCGGTGAGCTTGTCGAAGGTGAGCTTGCCATCGCCTTTGGCGTCGCCCAGCAGGTGGGCGTCGGCGCCGCCATCGGCAGGCAACTGCGCCAACTTCTTCATGCGTTCATGGCCGGAATTGGCTGCATAGCGCGCATGCAGGCCGCGTCCGCCTGTTAACTGCTGCAGTCCGGCGTGGACCAAGCCGTGCCAGAAGCCGTGCTCGAAACCCTGGTGGAAGTTGCGCACCTTCCACAACTCGGTTTTTATCCAGCTGTTCTCTACGCGCTGAGCGTAGGCGGCGGTCGCGGCTGTGGAAAAATCGCTCTTCAGCAGGCAATCCAACGCAGTTTCGGCGGCCAGCATGCCGCTCTTAATGGCCAGGTGAATGCCCTTGAGGCGCTGCGAATTCAGAAAACCGGCGGAATCTCCGAGGATCATCCAGCCATTACCGCTGACCGGTGGAATGGCCCACCAGCCGCCATAAGGCAGAGACTTGGCGCCGTAGCGGATCATCTTGCCGCCTTCGAGCAGCTTTGCAACCACGGGGTGGCGCTTGAATTCCTGCAAAACACGCTGCGGATCGAGGCGCGGGTCAGGGTAATCCAGGCCGGTGACGAAGCCGAGCGAAACGATGTTGTCTTTGCCGCCGTAAATCCAGGCGCCGCCGTATTCTTTCGAAGTCAGCGGCCAGCCCATGGTATAGATGACCTGGCCGGGCGCAACCCGCCCCGCCGGAACTTCCCATAGTTCTTTTATTCCCTGGCCGTAGGTCTGGGGATTGCGGTCGCGATCCAGTTGAAACCGCCCGATGAGCTGCTTGGTAAGCGACCCGCGCGTGCCCTCAGCGAGGATGACCACCTTGGATTTCAAGTCGTAGCCGGGCTCGAAATTAGACTTGGGTTGGCTCTGCTTGTCCACGCCCTTGTCATCAGTGCGCACGCCGATAACACGGTCGCCATCCACCAGCAGTTCCGAGCCGGCAAAACCGGTGAACACGGTGATGCCGGCCTCTTCCACTTTTCCGCCCAGCCACTTCACGAAGCGGTTGAGCGAAATCACGTAATTACCGTGGTCGCGCAGTGGAGGCGGCGTGACAAGCAGCTTGAATTGCGAGTTGCGGGTCAGGAAGTACACTGCTTCCCGGCTTACTTCCGCCTCAATGGGAGCTTCCTTTTCGAAGCCGGGCAGCAGTTCGCGCATGGAGCGCGGGTCGAGCAGGGCGCCGGAAAGGCAATGCTGGCCGATTTCGCGAGCTTTCTCCAGCACATAAATGTTTTCCTTGCTGAGCTGCGAATCAGGGTGGCTGGCGTTGTGCGCGTCAATAAGTTGCGAAAGGCGCAGAGCACAGGCCATGCCCGCTGGCCCGCCGCCGACAATGACCACGTCGGCCTCCATTTGGGGGCGATCTACGTTGGGAAGAGGTTTACGGAAGATGAGCATCGGGACACGCAGGTTTCACAGATTGCAAGGTTTCTAGGTTCCCGCTTTTGTCTTCTTCACTTCTTCGATCAGCGGTGGAACTATTTCGAACAGGTTGCCGACGGCGGCGTAGTCGGCGATTTCGAAAATAGGAGCTTCGGCGTCCTTGTTGATGGCTACGATGGTGCGCGAGCCTTTCATTCCCACTATATGCTGAATAGCGCCGCTGATGCCCAGAGCCAGATAGAGCTTGGGCGCGACCGTCTGCCCCGAGGAGCCGATCTGGCGGTCCATGGGCAGCCAGCCGGCGTCGCAGATGGGCCGGGAGGCGGCAATCTCACCGCCCAGCACGTCGGCGAGTTGTTTGGCCAGTTCGATGTTCTTCTGCTCCTTGATGCCGCGGCCCACGGCAACAATGATCTCGGCCTGCGTCAGGTCCACCGCCTGCTTGGCTTCTTTGAAGGTCTCGTGCGGTTGGTTGCGGACGACTCCCTCGGGAATATCAACCGGCACCGTTTCCGCGGGCGCCGCGGAAGCGCCGGCTTCCACCTTGTCGCCGCGAAAGGCGCCGTTCTGGAAAGTCACGAACCACGGCGGCTCGCCGCTGAAGGAAACGTCGGCGGCAAATTTCCCCTGGAACATCTGGCGGGTGAACAGCAGCTTCCCGTTCTCATATTTGTAGCCGATGCAATCGCTAATCAGCACCCGCCCCAGCGCGGTGGCCAGCTTGGGGGCGAAATCACGCACCTGGTAGGTGTGCGGCATCAGCACCAGCCGAGGCTGGCGCGCGGCGAGGAATTGCTTCAGTGCGTATCCAAACGCGTCCGGCGTGTACGGCTCGAGCTTGGAGGAGTCGAGCGCATAGACCTTACCCACCTTTTTACCCGCAACCTCGGCGGCTATGTTGCCAATGCCGCTGCCGGCAACGGCGGCCTCCAGCGCCCAGCCGGTTTGGGCGGCAATTGCCTGGCCGGCGGTGAGGGTTTCCCAGGAGACGCGATTCAGCTTGCCTTCGCGCTGCTCGACTACAACCAGAATGGTATCAGCCATAAAGAATTTCCAGTTTGCTAGGTCACAACACGGCACTGCCGGCAAGCAGCCTCGGGGAAAGCCGCTTCCAATACGCTCCGGATCCCACCGGCGCCGCTATCGTCGTACCGTTTCCGCGAGCATGCGTTCACCCACCGCCCGCTTGTGGTTGCCAAACCACAGCAGAAACAGGGCTGCGATTCCGGTTCCAACCACCCACCAGAACCAGAAAAACGAGCCGGTGCGGAAGCCTACCCATATCCAAACCCCCACCAGGGAATCAAACACAATGATCTGCCAGCCGATGGTGATCAGGATTGCGCCCAGGCGCTGCGTGTCCATGGCCTGGTCGCCGCGATCTTTATACGATTTGATAAAGTAGCCCATAGTCTCCTGCATGGATGCCGGCGGAAACGGTGCGATGCCAGCACTCATTCCTCAAAATTGATGCCACCGCACAAAACTCACAGCACGCGCACTTCGTTGCGCAGCTTCTCCGTGAGTTTCTTGGCGATTTCCCCGGCGCTGCCCTGCAGCACTTCGGTGTTCTTGGTCTTTTGCGGGATGTAAAGGCGCTCCAGTTTCAGCAGGTTGGGGGAGAGCGCGCTCTGCACCTCCGCCAGGGCCACTTTGCGCAGCGGCTTGTTCTTGGCTTGCTTGATGCCGATCAGCGTGGCATAACGCAGCTTGTTGATGCCGGATTGAATGGTGAGCACCGCGGGCAAGGACATGTCCACAAACTGGAAGTAGCCGGCCTCCAGTTCGCGCTTGACCTTGATTCCGCCATCCGATTTCTCAATCTGCATGATGATGGTGGCGTGCGGCCAGCCCAGCAATTCGGCCAAGATGACGCCAGTTTGCGCGTAGCCATAATCGTCCGACTGCAGGCCGGTAAAGATCAGGTCGAACTGCTCGCCCTTGATAGCGGCTGCGAAGGCGCGGGCGGTGTTGACGGCGTCCAGTCCCACGAAAGCGGGGTCTTCCAGGTGAATGGCGCGGTCCGCACCCTTGGCCAGAGCCTCGCGCAGCACCTGCTGGGCGCGCGCCGGTCCGGCGGTAATCACCACCACCTCGCCCCCGTGCTTCTCCTTTTGCCGCAGCGCCTCTTCCAGAGCGTAGGCGTCCGGCTCATTGACCTCATAGGAGACGTCCTCGCGAATCCAGGTGCCAGACTCGTTGAGCTTGAGCGGCGCATCTTTCTGCGGCACCTGCTTCATGCAGACCAGTATCTTCAATGCTCACCTCGACCAAACCTGCACTTACGGAGACAGCCCAGCTCTATTGCAGCCAAAGCCGCTGGGGAAACTTGTCAGTATAAATTACGTGAGATGCTTTTGAGAAACACAGGGCTGGATGAGACCAGTTGGGTCCCATAATGGGCCAATGCACTTCGTGGTGGGGAGATGTGGCCAAAATCGCCGGGGGACCTATTCGACGAACACCACCGACTGCACACCGGAAATTTCAAAACGTTTGCGGCAGCGGGGGTTCTTGCAAGCGGCCATATCGTCGCGGCGCAGCATGTAGGAGCGCAGCTTGGCATAGCGGGCGCGGTCGCGTTCGTCGGCCCCGCGCGGTATCTGGGATTTCCTGGTACGCACGAACCAGCCCAGTTCGTATTCGGCCGATTGCCGGCAATGGGGGCAGTTGAGGGTTGCCGGCTTCATTTCCAGCTTTTCATCAAAAAAAGCGCGCTCGTCGAGTGCCATCGCTTGTGATTATTGCATAATTGCCGGTGGCGCCGCGTCTTGCCTGCGCGGGCCCGGTACAACTCTGAAGATGCGCAAGAAGAAGCGGCAAAGATTTCGGGCTGTGCAGGCGATAAAGGCCGCAGCCCGGGAAAAGATTGGGAGCCCACCTCCCACCCGCCGCGAGCCGCAACATAAGAAGCCGCAGGAGCAGAAGCACAAGCCCACGCTGGGCGATCTGCTGGGCGAAGAATAGCTCTGCACTTCCATGAGGGCGGCGCCCCGTGAGGGCTGCACCCCAGCTTAGCCGCGGCCCGAAGCGGCCCAGAGCACCCAGGGACAACCGCAGTTTGACCGTCCTCCTCCAACTAACCAAACCCGACAGTGTCCCACACACACCTGTTTGTGAAACCAGGAACTTATTTGTGAAACCAGGAACTTAAGAGAGGAGCCAAAGCATGAAACTGGAATCGTTACGCGACCTGTTTATCAACGAATTGCAGGACCTGTACTCGGCCGAGAAGATGATCATTAAGGCCCTACCAAAAATGATGGAGAAGACTTCTTCGCCGGACCTGCAGCGAGCGCTGGACCAGCACTTGCGGGAAACCGAAGGCCAGGTGCGCCGCCTGGATCAGATCTTCGATCAGTTTCCCAAGGTGGACCGTGAGGACCAGAAGTGCAAGGGCATGGAAGGCTTGATCAAGGAAGGCGAAGAGATGATCAAGAAAGATGCCGAACCAGAGGTGCGCGACGCCGGCATTATTTCTGCCGCCCAGCGGGTGGAGCACTATGAAATGGCCGGGTACGGCACCGTGCGCACCTACGCCAGGTTGCTGGGCCACAATGACTGGGCACAACTCCTGCAGCAAACACTGGATGAAGAAAAACAAGCAGACGGCATTCTGAACAGCCTGTCGGAGCGCATCAACCTGGAAGCCAAGGCGGCGTAGTATTTCACCGCTATGAACAGGGGGCGAGCCTCGCGGCTCGCCTTTTCTTTTCGGCCGCCAGCAGGGGCTGGTCAGTCAAGATCTCCGACCAAGGCGAAGTGATTGCCGGAAATGAAGCGGATTTTCACCACCCGCCCATCCTGTAGTCGCAGCCGCGGGTTCTGGGATTCCGGAATGCTGACCAGCGCGACCTGGTCCGCGTCCATCACTCCCCAGGCCTGGGAACGCAGCACCGGAGGCAGGGGTGAACGCTCCTCCAAGCGGTGCTGCATATCAATGGAGTAGGAAACCTTCATGTTGCCGTAACCGCCCAGCAAGTAGCCGGTACCTCGCAGGGTGACGTAGCTTGCACCGCCAAAAGGTTGACCGCCCAGGGCCATGGCTGCCCTCCCTTGGCGAGGGATTATAACCCCGTTTTGCGATTGCCTTCAAACGTTTGCGATTAACTCGTTATCCGCAAAGATGCGTAAGCAGTAGAAAATGGAGGGAACGGCCAGTGGTTCTGTCCAAATCGACAAACACAACCGCCCGCCAGTGTAAAATCCTCATCTCAGCGGGTTTTCAATGGAAGTTCGGGCTCCCAGACTCATTTGCAAGTGGCTGACCTTAATGCTTCTATCGGTCAGCAGTTGTCTCACAAGCTGGGCCAAACCGGCCAACATAGTCCTTATCACGCTCGATACGACGCGCGCCGACCGTATGGGTTTTCTCGGCTCCAAACGCGGGCTCACGCCCAACCTGGATGCCCTCGCCCGCCAAGCTGCCGTATTTACCCGCGCCTACTCGCAGGTTCCATTGACTACACCCTCGCATGCAACCCTCCTGACGGGAACCTACCCCCAGTTCAATCATGTGCGCGATCTGGGGAGCCCCTTGGCAAAGGATTTGCCCTACCTCCCCGAGATTCTTCGCCGGCATGGTTATCACACCGCCGCCTTCGTCGGGTCGCAAGTGCTGGACCCGAAGAGCGCGTCAGCTCCGGGATTTGACCGAGGGTTTGACACTTACGACGCGCCATTTCACGGTCGCCGGCCGGGTGAAGATCGCTACCACAGTGTCGAACGGCGCGGAATGGCAGTGGTGGAACACGCCCTGGGGTGGCTAAATCAGCACCCGCGCGGCCCCTTCTTCCTTTGGCTCCATTTCTATGACCCGCATGACCCCTATGATCCACCTCCGCCCTTTAAGGCCCGCTTCGCCGGCTCGCCCTACGACGGGGAGATTGCCTACATGGATTTCGCCGTGGGCAAGCTGCTGTCGGCTCTGCGCACACGCGGCATCTATGAGCAAACCTTGTTCGTTGTTGCAGCCGACCACGGCGAAGCCTTTGGAGAACACGGAGAGATTAGCCATGGCCTGTTTCTTTATGGCGACACTCTGCACGTCCCGCTCCTAATCAAGCTGCCGGGCGCGGATTCGGCTCACCTCCTGGTTGAGAGCCGAGTGGGGTTGGTGGACATAGCACCCACCATTCTGGAGAGATTTGGGATTACGGCACCGCAGCCCCTCCAGGGCAGTTCCTTGCTGCCCTTGATGAAGGTGAGTACCAAGGGCGCCCGCGCGATCACCGCAGCCTCCCGCCCAACGGCAGCCGATCGGCCGGAGTACGCCGAGACCGACTATCCTCATCGCGCGTTTGGCTGGAGTTCCTTGCGCGCCTGGCGGGCGGAAAAATACCTGTACATTGATGCCCCGGAACGCGAGCTCTACGATCAATCGGCCGATCCGCAGGACTCGCACAATCTGGCCAGCACTGCCCCGGCCGTGGCTGACGCAATGGAGGCGCAACTGCAAGCCTTTCGGCGCAAGACCACACGCGCGGGCGGCACGCAACCCGTACTCACGCCGCGACAGGCGGAACAACTGCAGGCCCTGGGCTACGTGGCTTCCGGCCCGAGCGAGCCTATGGCGAGAGAAAAGGTAAGGGGTCCCGACCCGAAGGAAAAGGTTGGGATCTCAAACGCGCTGCACAAGGCTTTGTTAGAAGCGGATGAGCAGCACTACAGCGATGCAATCCCCCTGCTGGAACAGGTGCTTAAGGCGCAGCCCGACATCGCCATTGCCAATCTGCAATTGGGCCGCGCCTGGAACAGTTTGGGGGAATACGGCAAGGCCATGCCCTGGCTGCAGAAGGCGGTTGAGCTCACGCCGCAGTCCGTGGAAGCGCACTACGAATTGGGGGCGGCGCTGGGGGAAACGGGCGATTGGGAGGGATCGGCACAGCAGATGCAAGCCGCTCTGGCCCAGGACCCCAACTCTGACGAGCTGCATTTCTACCTGGGATCAGCCTACGAGGAGAGCGACCGGATCCCGGATGCCATGAAGGAATACCGGACTGCACTGCGGCTCAATGCGGATAATTACCGGGCGAATCTGCTGCTCGGCCGGCTGCTTGCTATGCAGAACCAGGCCACCGAGGCTCTGCCATATCTGAAAAAGGCGGTGCAGTTGCAGCCGAATTCTGCGGATGCGCATAAGTTCCTGGGCAACGTGTATACCGTGCTGGGGGATGAAGGGAACGCGCGGCACGAGCACGAGGAAGCGCAGCGGCTGCAAGACCAGCCTTGAGGATTTCCGTCCGAGACGCGCGCCGCGATTTACCTGTATTCCGCGGTTGTAAGAAGAAGTAACATTGCCCACCGATGAGAGGTGCGCAGTGAAAAAACTCTGGGGCCTTCCCTGTGTAATTCTCCTGAGCGGTTTGGCGCTGGCCCAAAGCTCATCGCCTCCTCCAGGGTACGCGGCTGCGCCAGGCTACGGCGAAGCCGATAGGCAAGCGCAGAAACTGGACCAGGAAACAGCCCCCAGGATGCAGCAGGCGGCACGCCCAGGTTTTGCGGAAATGCATCGTAACGCTGAAGAACTCGCCCGCCTTGCCCGCACGATTCCCCCGGACATTGATCTAACCGCAAAGGGACTGCTGGCCAAAGACCTGAAGAGCAGATTGAAGAAGATCGAAAAGCTGGCTAAACAGTTGCGCGGCGAACTCTCCCCATAGCGGTGCCAGAGTTGTGGGTTGAAACTCTGCAGGGCATCGCGCGGCTTCGCAGAAGTCCGTTCCAGGGAACTGCAAAATAAAAACCGCCAGTCCGGCGGAACCTGGACTGGCGGGTTGTGTTTCGATCCGAGTAGCGGTTTAGAAGGTCACCCGCAACCCGAATTCAATCTGGCGTGGAGTACCGAGCGAGTTCAGCCCCGTGCCTGCGCCAGCCCGGTTGGTGAAGTGGCCGGCGTAGTCGGTGCCGTTGATTGAGCCCGTTCCTCCGGTAAGTGCTCCGGAGAGCATGCTGCCCGGCAGATCGAAATTAGCGAAATTAAGCAGGTTGTAGAAGCCGATGCTGGGACGTACAGTCAGCCTCTCCTTGATGGTGTAGTTCCAGGACAGAGTCATATCGAAGGCACGCAGCCAATCCAGATTGACCTGATTGGTAGGGGCCAGGGTCAGCGGAGCGCCGCCGTTGATGGTTCCGCCCAGAGCTTGCATCTGCGCCAGGGTGAACAGCCCGTTCTTAATCAGCACTTGGCCGGCCGGCGTGACTTGGTTAACCGTACCGTTGAAGGCGGTGATCAGATTGTTCAGGCTGCTGGCATTCACGCCACGGTCGAAGCTACCAACATGGGTTCCGGGTAGCGGATCCTGAGTGGTTCCATCGCCCGTGAAATCTGTACGGAAGATTTCGCCCGCACCGATGAAGGTGTTGGACACCGTGGGCGTGGTGGCTAACGGACTGTAGAAATGGGACATGATGCTGAACTCGAATCCGCCGGGCATCTGAGCGTAGCCACCGAAGGAAACCTGGTGGGTGCGGTCGAGCACGGAGGGTCCGAAGTAACGGTTGGGCTGACTGTTGTCCAGGGCGGGAATCACGAAGTCCTGATCACCGCTCGAGGCCGTAACCGGGTTGCCGGCGTTAACTCCACCGCCGGAATTCTCAAAGCGGGAAAGAGCGTATGACACCTGGAAGTTCAAGGCGCGCACTCCCCGAACCGGCCGGTTGACGTTCTCCGTCCACTTCACCTGCAGACCGTTGTACACCGAGCGGCCAATCGGCTCGAGAAAGCCCAGAGGGGGGGCGGAAGGGTTGATGCCGCCGAAGGCGCAGGGACGACCCAGTGGGGTGCCGAGAGGCGATGTTGCCGTCGGGCAGCTCGAGCCGCCCATATCGGACGAGGAACCTAACCCGAAGCCTGCAAAATCCGCGATCGCTAATGGACGTGGGTTACCGTGGGAGTCCAAGAACAATCCAGTAACGGGACTGGCATTGGGGCAAGGAGCACTGATGCCGGCCTGAATCGAAGCCACTCCGCAAGCGGCGAGTGTGTCGGCAATCGCGG
>Ga0075276_10000060_pt1 | contig 34673 bp, 23 predicted proteins | sample SF_Rice_5C_80N_4_FD_69770 | JGI IMG/M metagenome (GOLD analysis project Ga0075276, IMG submission 69770) | Rice paddy soil microbial communities from Twitchell Island, California, USA - SF_Rice_5C_80N_405 | ecosystem: Environmental > Terrestrial > Soil > Paddy field/soil | place: USA: Twitchell... | reverse complement strand
GCCATCAGGTAGAGAAACCTTGCCTTGCCAAATGATGGCGATTCGACCTGAGAGCCTACTGCTTCGCGGAATGCCTGCTCGACCGCCTGCGACGCGGCCACCAGATATTGCCGCGTATCGGCGAACTGCATTCCATCCGAAGCCAGGTAGATGGTGGATGCACCGCGCTCCGCCTGAAGCTCGTGAATCAGCTTGCCGACGGCCTCCACGACCTGCGTGACATCGTGCAGGCGATTCAACTCCTCGATATGGAGGCGCTTTGCAAGCAACACAGTTGTTTCCGGGCAAATCTGCATGGGCCGTTGGTGTCCGATCGTATTCGCCACCACTGCTGCAATATCCGTGCCACGGCGCAAATCTATTCGCGCCCTGGGTTTTGCTCCGCGACTGCGAATCACGCTTCCCACCGCGCAGCGATTTTGGAGTATCGTTACGTAACCCAACCGATTGCGTCCGCGGCGACATGACCCCATTGTCCATCTTGCGTTCCCTTCTGTTTACGGCATTGCTCGCCGCGACGCCCGGTTTTGCGGCAGGCGGCCCACCCCTGGTGGTGGTGATAGCGGTGGATGGCGCAATCAGCCCAGGCTCGGCGGATTACATCGTGCGCGGCCTGAAGACGGCGGCCGCCCAGGGCGCGGAACTCGCGGTGCTGGAGATGGATACCCCGGGCGGGCTGGATACCTCAATGCGCCAGATCATCAAGCAGATCATTGCGTCGCCGGTTCCCGTAGCCGGCTTTGTCGCGCCCGACGGCGCGCGCGCGGCCAGTGCCGGCACCTACATCCTTTATGCCTGCCACATCGCGGCCATGGCGCCCGCCACCAACCTGGGCGCGGCCACGCCCATCATGATCGGGCTTACTCCTCCCGGCGGCGCGCAGCCGGAGCCCGGCAGCGGCAATGCTGGCTCGCCTGCGAAAGGCGAACCCGAGAAAGGACGCGGCGCAGCCCCGGAGCAGGCACCCGTGCCGACGTCGACGGAGGCGCGCAAGTCGATCAACGACGCCTCGGCCTATATCCGCAGCCTGGCCCAGTTGCGGGGACGCAATGCCGCGTGGGGCGAGCGCGCGGTGCGCGAGGCCGTGAGCCTGACTTCGTCCGAGGCGCTGCAGAACCATGTAATAGACCTGGTCGCCACCGGCGTGCCCGACCTGCTGCGCAAGCTGGATGGCCGCAAGGTGAGCGTGCTGGGCGCAATGCGCACGCTCAACCTGAAGGATGCGCGCATCGAGCGGCTGCATCCGGACTGGCGTTCACGCATGCTGTCGGTCATTGCCGATCCCAGCGTCGCCTACCTGCTGATGCTCGCCGGCATCTTCGGCTTATTCTTTGAGTTCTCCAATCCCGGCTTCGTCCTCCCCGGCGTCATCGGCGCGATCTCGCTGCTGCTGGCGCTGTTCGCCTTCCAGATGATGCCGGTCAATTACGTGGGCGTCGCCCTCATCCTGCTCGGCATCGCCTTCATGATCGCCGAAGTCTACATATCGAGCTTCGGCGTGCTGGGCGTCGGCGGCATCGCGGCATTCGTCATCGGCTCCGTCATGCTGATGCACACGGACATTCCGGGCTACGGCGGCGTTCCGTGGTCTATCATCGCGCCGTTTGCGCTGATTACCGCGCTATTCATCTTCGTCGTCGCCGGAATGGCGCTAAAGGCCCGCGGCCGGCCCGTAACAAGCGGCAGTGAGGAAATGACGGGGCTGGTCGGTACGGTGCTGCAGGACACAGACGGCACGGCGGCCGTGGTGCATCTGCATGGCGAAAACTGGAGCGCGCATTGCAGCCGACCGCTGCGGCGCGGACAGAAGGTGAAAGTGACCGCCATCGACGGCCTCGTACTCGAGGTCGAGCCGGAAAGCGAAGAGGGGACGCCGCCAGCCGCAGCGTCATAACGGCACGAATTCACATCCGAGGAGAATGACCATGGAATTGAATTTCAGTTTCGCAGTTGTCCTGCTGTTGCTGATCGCCATCGCGGCCTACAGCATGAGAATATTCCGGGAGTATGAGCGCGGCGTCGTTTTCACATTAGGGCGTTTCTGGAAAGTGAAGGGGCCGGGGCTGGTCATGATCATTCCCGGCGTGCAGCAGGCGGTGCGCGTGGACCTGCGCACCGTGGTGCTGGAGGTTCCCACGCAGGATGTGATCTCGCGCGACAACGTCTCGGTGAAGGTCAGCGCAGTGGTCTATCTGCGGGTGATCGATCCGCAGAAAGCCATCATACAGGTGGCGGACTTTCTCAATGCCACCAGCCAGCTCGCGCAGACCATGCTGCGCTCGGTGCTCGGCAAGCATCAACTGGACGACATGCTGGCGGAACGCGAGAAGCTGAACAACGACATTCGTGAAGCGCTGGACAGCCAGACCGACGCCTGGGGCATCAAGGTATCCAACGTGGAAATCAAGCAGGTGGACCTGACCGAATCCATGATCCGGGCCATTGCGCGACAGGCCGAGGCCGAGCGCGAACGGCGCGCAAAAGTGATCCATGCCGAGGGTGAACTGCAAGCATCGGAGAAACTGGCGCAAGCGGCGGCGAAGCTCGCACAGGAGCCGCTTGCGATTCAGTTACGGTATCTGGAGACTCTGACCGTCATCGGCGCTGACAAGAACAGCACCATCGTGTTTCCGCTGCCGATGGACGTGATCTCGGCTTATCTCGCAAAAACGAAATAGGCGAGGTGAAGGACAGGGGCCCGCCCGCCGCCTGCCGACACCTTACGCCGGCACGTGGTAATTTGCCTGGGTCATCACGTCCACGCCGCAGGGCAGGTTCTCGATCCAGTTCAGGAATTCGTTGACCATCTTCTTGCCCTTGAACATACGGCCGTGCTGCGGCACGATGGACTCGACATCCATCTGGCGCACCATGTTCACCCAGAAGCGGCAGATCTTGTTGGAAACCATGTAGCGGCGATGGAAGCCGTCCATCAGCGGGATGTGCGCCTTGAAATCCTCGACCGGTGTGTCCGCCTCGTTGTGCTTGACGATGGAGGCGCCCATGTCGCCCGAGAACAGTATCTTGGAGACCGGATCGTAGAACTGGAAGTTGCCCTCGGAGTGCATGAAGTGGGCGGGAATCGCCTTGATCGTGGACTCGCCCAGCGGCAGCGTCATGCCCTCGTCCGGGATGCCCTGCACGCGCCCCTCGGCGTTGCCGGCACTGCAGAAGTGCGGTACGAAGCGCGTCCACAACTTGGAAATGATCACCTGGCAGTCGGTGTGTATCATCCATTTATTGACCGACGCGATGATGTCCGGGTCGGCATGCGAGGCGAGAATATATTCGAGCTTCTTGGGCGAGAAGTAGTTGTGCATTTCCATCAGCAGACCGTTATAGGTCATGTTGCCGCCCGGATCGAGCAAGGCGCCGTGGCCGTTGTCAACAATCAGGAACTGGTTCGCCTGAACCGCCGCGCCCATGGAATCGTCCACGAGGTCATCAAACATCAGACAAAGATGTTTGCCGTTATTGAACAGCTCTATTGCCATCTCACCCCCATATTGACATCAGTTCACCCTGGATTTGCCGCTCAGCATGGAGCATGCCGTTTCTGGACTGACTCAAATAATGTTGTAATGGGTAAAGGCCCCCTCGCACCTTCATCCCTTCATGCGTTTCAGGTCTCCCCCGACGTAACCGCGATTATGGACTCGGAAATGTGCCTGCCAGCTTGTTATTGCCGTTATTGCCGGACGCTTTTGCCGTACGATAATAAACGCCCCGGACGAAAATATCTAGCGTTATCGTAAAAATATTCTTGACAGCTTTCTGCCGACCACCCGGGCACGCCGAGCAGCGGCACGGGCGTCAGTTCCCGTGTACTCTGTGCGCATCCCGGCGCAGATAGATATGCCGCGAGCAACGCGTCCAAGTGTGTGAGTTGCCGCTCCAGCGGCCACTCGAAATATCCTGCTTCGACGCTCAGAATTAAACCCTGCGCGGTCATGCCGACATAGGGCCGCAGAATCTTTTCGCAGAGGCCGTGGCCGAACACGCAAAACCCCATCGCGTCGGCCAGTCGCGGGCGCCGATGCCAGAACAGTTCCTTCCAGCGAAACTCGCGCAACAGCGCGGCCAGTTCCCCGTCCGCGCACGGCACGATCACGCCGGACTCGTCGAGCAGGGTGAGCATGTCGCGCCTGTGGCCGCGCTCGCTGCGCCCCGCCTTGCGGTCGGCGACCATGGTCTGGTAATGCCGCGCATTTATCGCCGCCTTGGAGCGGGGAAACGTCAACCAGGCGAGCGCGTTGAACAGGTCGTGCCAGTTGTCTTCGCGGCTCTGCAATTCTCCCTTCAGGTAGCAGCGTGGCTCGTATTGCGCCTCGAACGGGAGGGAGCGGCCTTCCTGGGCGACGAAACGCAAAGGCGCGCCGCTCCCCACCAGAATACGGGGCTCATGCGTCTCCAGCAGGGCGTTGCAGACCTGCAGCGAGGGGAAAGAGCGGGCATCCACCATGCGCGCCAGCCGTCCGAGCACGGGGTGCAGCGACGCCAGCATGGGCGACTGCATCATTGCGGCAAGATTCCATTCCGGGCGGTCTGTCATGACGTCAAGTTTAACCCGGGACACCGGTTCGCGCCGCTCGCCGTCACTCCACAAATTCCACGATGACCTCGCGCGCGTCCGCCCTGCCCTCGCTGTCGATGGCGCGCAGTTCGTACTTTCCCGGCACGGCCGGCTTCCAGGCAATGTCCTGGCCGGCGCTGCCCTGCCCGATCAGGCTGTCGTTGGCAAACCAGAACAGCTTGCGATCCCGGCCCGACACGTTGGCGCGCAGCAGGATGGGCGATGGCTTGGACAATCTCACGGTATACGTGACGCCTTGAATGGGCGAGGTGATCTGCGGATTGTCGCGGGTATCCTCTGGATTGGCGAAAGCGTCTCCGGACACGATAGCGCTGCCCCCGTTCCCGCAGTCGGGCAGGGGCGGCGGCGTGCGGCGCGGCATGCCCGCCTGGCGGAACAGGCGGCGCAGGTCGGTCGGCCAGAACTCGAACACTTCCGTCTTGACGTAGGGCCCGTCCTTGCAGGTGGCGCGCCCGGTGCGGGTGTCTATCCGCACCGCGCGGTCCAGGTCGCTGACCTTGATCGGCGACTTTCCGGGAATGAACCACGTCGGCACCGTGTCCTTGCACCACTTGTTCGGCAGATCGCCGCTCGCGGCGCACACCTGTATCCGCTTCACGTCCGCCGGCCAGGGGCGCGCGAGTTCGCCGGGGTCGAGATGCTGGGCGCGCATGCTGTCCACAATCTTGAAAAACAGGGGCGCGGCGGCCTTGATGCCGATGAACGCCGGATTGCCGGTACTGTCGAAGTTCCCGACCCACACCAGCAGCACGTAGTGGCCGAAGATGCCCGCCGTCCACGCGTCGCGGAACCCCCACGAGGTGCCCGTCTTCCAGGCCACGGGCGGAGCCGCCGGCCTGCCGGTATCCGGACGGATGTTGGTATCCAGCATTTGCACGGTGATGAAGGCGGCTGCCTCCGAAAGCACGTGCGGCGCCCCTGCGCCGCCTTCGGCTTGCCCGGCCGAATGCTCATAGCGTAGCGGCATGGGCACCCCGCGGTTGCCCAGCATCAGATACAGCCGCCCCAGTTCTTCCATGGTCAGCTCGGCGCCGCCCAGCGCCAGGGCCAGCCCGTAATGCTGCTCCGAGGCAAGCCGGGATACATGCTGCGCCTTGAGAAATTCGTAAAGCGTCGGCTGCCGGAGGCGCGACGCCACATAGACCGCGGGAATGTTCCGGCTGCGCACCAGTGCCTGCTGTGCGGAAATGGGGCCGACGAACTGGCCGTCGAAATTCTCCGGCGAAAACGGCCCGAAGCTTGAAGGCGCATCCTTCAGGATCGTCTGCGGGTGCAGCAATCCCTGGTCGAGCGCGAGGCCGTAGATGAACGGCTTCAGCGTCGAGCCCGGCGAGCGCTTGGCCAGTGTGCCGTTCACTTGGCCGTCTATGCTGTTGTTGAAATAGTCGGCGGAGCCGACCAGCGCGCGCACCTCGCCCGTGGTGCGGTCGATCAGCATCACGCTGGCGTTGCGTATGCCCACGCTGCTGTGGTTCTTGATGAACTGCGAGACCAGCCGCTCCAGCGTATCCTGCAGGCGCAAGTCAACCGTTGAGAGTATCTCGCCCGACTTCGCGGCCAGCGCATCGGTACTGTGTTCGCGCAGCAGCATGTCGGTGAGGTGCGGGGCCCGGAACGGAAGGTCGGATACGCCATACAGGTGCGGCGGTGTAGTCAGGTCGGACTTGTAGGCCGCGCTGCGCGGATGGCGAGCCTGCCAGATGCCGAAGAGCCGCGCGCGCGCGTCCATCAGCGGCGAGGGTCCGTCGCTGCGCATGCCGCGCTTGTTGGGATTTTGCGGGATCACCGCCAGTGTCAGCACCTCGGGCAGCGTGAGTTGGGCGGGACGCTTGTGGAAATAGATGAGGCTGGCGGCGCCCGCACCCTCGACGTTGCCGCCGTAAGGTGCATAGTTCAGATAGGCCTCGAGGATGTCGTGCTTGGAGTAGCGCAACTCCAGCCACGCGGCATATGCGATCTGCCTGAGCTTGCCGCCTACGGTCTGGCTGCGGATGCCGTACAGCCGCCGCGCCAGTTGCATGGTGAGGGTCGAGGCGCCCTCGCGCTTGCCGCCGCCATAGGTGGAGAACGCGGCCCGCGCCAGCGCGAACGGATTGAATCCGGGATGCCAGTAGAACCAGCGATCCTCGTATTCCTGCACCGCCTCCGGCAGCCTGGGATCCATCTGCTCCAGCGGCACCCAGACGCGGAACTGGTCGTCGGTGGCCAGCGCCATGCGCAGCAAGGTCCCGTCGCTGGCGTAGACCGCGACGCTGCCGGGATAGTAGCCGCGCAAGGAATCGTGCGGCCACAGCCGCAAGGCAAGCAGCGCAATAAACAGCAGCGCCGCGTAGGGCGCTGCGTTTCTGGCCCCGCGCACCCAGCGCGTGTCCCGCGCGGCGGCGAGGCCGGAACGGAAAAATTCCGGCTTCATCGATCAATCTATCGTAACCCGGGGCGCCGGCCGGGCGCCCCGTTGAGCGGTTTTACCCTTACTTGCCGTCCGGCGCAACGACGATGATCGTTTGCCCGCCCGCGGACCTCGCCTGCAGGTTGCGCCGGTACAGCGACTCGCCGTATGCGGGCGGAACGACAAAGGTTCCTGCGTTGGTGGCGCGAATGCGGTAGGTCACCTCGCTGACATCGCCGGTGATCATGCCGTAGAACACGACACGGTCCTCGCGCACGTCCGCATATTCGATGTTCCAGTTCGACGAGGAACCAGCCAGCCCCGCGAGCGCGCCCTGGGGCGCCGTGCCGCCGCCCTGCCCTTCCCCATCCTGCCCTTCCCCGTCCTGACTGTCGTCTCCCTCATCGCTGCTGTTGCCGTCTGGCGAAACCACCGCAGACGGTGTGTCCAGCACCGGCTCGAATCCGCCGGGCAAAAGATCGATCAGCGCGGCGCTGGGAATGCTGTCTCCATTCACCGAACGGAACTTGAGGTGCACTGTCACCTCGTCCCCGACCTTGATGGTGGAAATCGGCTTGCCGTTCGCATCGGTATATTCGCGCAAGACCTCCATCCCGCGGCGCAATTCCTTGGCCTCGGGTTTCTTGTCGAAGCCGGTTTCCGCCACCGAATAGTAGGTGGGAATGCCGGACTTGTCGTTGGTGAACTTCAGCTTGCGGCTGGTCGGCGGGAAATTGACGCGCGGCACCAGGTTGTCCGGCAGCGTCAGGGGGGTGGCCTTGCCCTGGGCATCTATGGAATCGATGCCCAGCTTGCCCAATCCCTCATGACCGGCAGTGCCCGCATAGGCATCGAGCGCGAGGATCAGATAGGCCGACGACAGCGTATTGAAGTCTCCGTCGACCACCGGCTTGACCATGTTCGCCATCACGCTCGCCGGCAGATCGCGCGCGCGATCCGGGAAGTGCCGCGACAGCAGGTAAAGGATCTGAGCGTCGCGGATCAACGGGTCATAGTAGTGGCCATAGTCGAATTCGCCGCCGCTCTTGCGCAATACGGCCTCGCTGTGGTCGATAAGGTCGGAGGCCAGGCTGTCCTGTTTCAGCAGTTTATAGGACGCGGCCAGATACGCGGCGGCAAGGTCGTCCTTCCACACCTTGGGATAACGCTTCTCCAGCGACTCGCGCAGGCTGGTGAGGATGGGCGTAGTCACCACGGTCTGGCGGGTGAGCAGGTAGGCGGCGTATGCGCGCGTACGCAGTTCCCACAGCGAATCACCCGGGCTGGCGGCATAGGTCTGCAGATAGCTCATGCCCTTGAGCAGCATGTCGCCCGGCACCGGCTCGCCGTGATCGGCCGCCTCCAGCATCATGTGTATCGCATAGACGCTGGCGAATTCGTCCGGCTGGACCGACGCGTCCCACAGCCCGAAGCCGCCATCGCCATTCTGGCGCATGCGCAGCATGCGCCAGGTTTCGTCCAGCGTGCGCGCGACGGCCAGCTTCTGGTTGCCCTTGGCAAACTCCGGCCGTTTGTCGAGCACGATGGCCGGTATCGCCTGGCTGGTGACCTGTTCGGTGCACAAGTGGTCGAAGTTGGCGAGATAAACGGACAACCCCGAGGTCAGCACCAGCGGCAGGCCGGAAACCCCGGCTTCCAGCGTGCGGTATTGCGGGTACATGTTGCGCGCCGTGGTGACCTCCGTACTGCCGGTGAAATTGCCCGACTGGATCAGCGTATAGCGCGGCGAGGAAGGGCGTACCGATACGTCCGTGGTGAGTTTCGCGCGCTTATCCCCCAGGGCGGCAGTGAATATCAGCGAAGCGGAGCCCAGCCTGGCCTCGCTGCCGCTTACGGCCTTGAGGTGAAACACCGCGCTCGATTCGCGCATTTCGCCGATCTTGAGCGTTTGCGTCTGGTTGCCGTCCACCTGCAGGTGCGGCGAGGTCTTGAGCGTGACCTTGACCGGCGCATCCTGCCCGGAACCCAGGATATTGTTGGCGACCCCGACGCTGACGTCGAATTCGTCGCCCGGGGTGACGGCCAGCGGCGCATTGGGCGAAAGGACGAAATCGCCCCGCACCAGAGACTTGGCCTGGGCCGTGCCCACGCTTTGGTCGTTCACGGCAACCGCCATGATGCGCATGGTGCCATTGAAATAGTCGGGAACCTGGTAGGTGAAGTCCTTCTCGCCGTCGACGTCGACTATCCCCGACCAGAACACCACTGGTTTGTCGCGCCTGCGCTTGAACGGGTTGAGGTTCTTGGCCAGGGCGGCCTCGGCACCGCCGCCGGGCGCGCTGGCCTCCATCAGTTTCTTGAACTCGGGCAGGATCAGGTCCAGGATCTGCGAGGTCTGCACTTCCAGCATGCGCTTCTGGAAGAATTTTGCCAGCGGATCGGGCGTCTGATAGGCCGCGACCTGGAGTATGCCCTCGTCCACCGCGAACACCACGGCGCGCGTGCGCTTCTGCGCGGCGAGCTTGATGTGCAGGGGCTGGCCGGGCTTGACCAGCGCGGGAGCGGTCAGCGTCAGCTTGTTGGTGCGCGCGGCCAGGCTGGTGGCGAACGGAACGACCGCGTGCGATAGCGGGCTCATGAATATTTCGTCCGAGGACGGATCACGGATGTATTGCACCGTCACGTAGCCGTTACCCTCGAAATCGCTGGGCACCCGGATCTTCTGCACCGAAGCCAGCGTCGTGCTCTTGAACCACTGCGTGGCATAGACCTTGTCGCGCTCTATCGTGATCAGGCCTGCGCCGGTGTATGGCGCATGGATGCTGACCTCGATTTCCTCGCCCGGGGCATAGTCTGACTTGTTCAGCGTGAGCTGCAGTTCGGCGTTGCGATCCAGGCTGCGCGTGACATTGGCATTGCCCGCGACCGCGTATTCGATGCGGTTCATCTCGAGCCCCTTGTCGTTGCGCAGAACGTAGGCGAAGTTGCCGGGCTTGCTGGTATCGAGCACCAGATTGTGTCCGGCCGCCGGGATGGTCAGCTTGCTCTCCTTGACCAGCGTCTCCTTCTTGACCGACTCGTACTTGTAGGTGCCGTCCGGCTGCTTTTTGAGCACCGAGACGTACTTGCTTTCGACCAGTTGCAGGGTCAGCCCGCCTACCTTGATCTTCTGCACCTTGGGATTGATAGCCACCAGAGACACCTCGCGCTTGCTGCCGCGCGACACGTAGCCAAGCGAGCCATCCGCCTTGTAGCCCAGCAGGTAATCGAGGTCGGAAACCATCACCGCGCATTCCGCCGCCACGCTGCGCCCGCCCTGCGGCTCGAAGGCGCGCGCGAGGAATCCCACGCGGTACGTCGCCTGGGTGTAGCGGTCCAGTTGCAGATCGAACAGTGCATCGCCCTTGACGTCGGTAGCCTGCGCCTTGAGCGACTCGCTGTAGCCTTCCTTGGCACGCTGCGGGTCGTAGAAGTGGTAATCGGCGAATCCGCGGAACGCGGGATAGGCCGGGCTCAGCGTCAGTTCCGCCCGGACGGTGCGGTTTTCAGCGGGGGTGCCGAACAGATTCTGCACGTTCACCCGCGCCGTGAGGTCCTTGGGATGGACCCAGCCTCCGTCCGCGCCCAGGGTCTCCTGGGAAAAATGCGCGACGACCTTCATCCGGTCCGGCAGGAATTCCTGCACCTTCACGGTCGTCGAGCCGATCTGGGCATCCGCGCGGCCGTCCTTGACCAGGTAGAGGTTGATGTTATAGGTCCCGGTCGGCGAGCTTTCCGCCGTCTGGTAGCTCAATTCGGCAAACCCGCCCGCAGGCAGCTTGATTTTCTCGCGCTTGACGGTCAGGCCGCGCGCGTCCAGCACCTCTGCCTCCAGCGGCAGCCCGGTCATGTCGGTTCCCCACTTCGCCGGCTTCACCACCATGCCGATGTGGAATGTATCGCCCGGCCGATACAGGCCGCGGTCGGAGAACAGATAGGCGCTCACCTGGCTGGCGCTGAGCGCATTGCTCACGCCGCCCACGTCGAAGCGCGAGACATCCAGCGCGCGGCCGCTGCTGTTGAGCGGCATGAAGCTCAGGTCGTCGCCCTTCTTCACGATCACCATCAGCGGCGTGCGCTCGCGCGTGAGCTTGTCCACCTTGGGGAACGTGGCGCGGCCGCTCGCATCGGTGGAGCGGCTGAACAGCGAGACGCCGTTCTTGGCGATCACCTCCACCGTCGCGCCTACCACCGGCCTGCCGGTGTAGATGGACTGCACGAAGACGTCGCGGGTGCCGTCCAGCGATTTCTTGACCAGAATGCCCAGGTCCGTGACCAGCACCAGGCGCTTGTCGGTGCGGTACTGCATGGACATGGTGTCGTCGCCACAGTCGTCACCGCAATCCGCAGACTCGTCGGCATTGTCCCCGCCTCCGTCGCCCGCGGCGTCATCCGGCGTCGCCTGGCTATCCCCGCCGTCTTCCGGCGCCGCCGTCGCCGCCTCGACCGGGGTCTGCGGCTTTTGCGCACGCGCATTCTGCTTATCCTGCGCGGGATCGTAGCTGGTCACCGTCATCAGGAAGACGCCGTGTTTCTGCCCCACCCCGCCGGCGTTGAGATAATCGGCCATGTCGATCGCCTCGTAGCGCGCCTTGCCGTGCTTCATGTGCAGCAGCGGCACCTTGCGCACGAAGCGCTCGACCAGGTTGTCGGGACCGAAGCGGCCGTAGAACTCGGGGTTGGAATAATCGCCGTCGGCCTGCGACACCAGGTTCTGCAACTGGCTGGGCAGCACGCGGCCGATTTCCACCTGGTATCCGGGCAGGTCACGCACCAGCACGGCGACTTTCTTCTCGCCGCTCAGCGCAAGCAGCGAGCCCTGGCTCAGTATCTTCAGTTCCGCGGGAAAACGCGGCACGGTCACGATGCTGGCTTCGTCATGCCCCAGTATATAGCCGCCTATGGACTTGATGCCCTTGCGCACCTGCACATAGATCTGCCTGCCCACGTCGGCCTGATACTTGTAGCTGTGGGTGTCGCTGTGGTCGAATTCCGTGGGAATCGGGTTGGGCGCGAGACGCTGTGATTTCGCCAGCACCGCTGCCGTGATTTCACCCTGGCCCCAGAAATAGCGCGCCTGGCTGTTGTGATTGGCGGGAGTGGGGTTTGCCTTGGGCAACACCCACATCGAGACAGCCTGCTGCATCTCGGTCTCGTTGACTTCCTCCGAGGTGTGAACGATCAGCACCTGCTCCGGTTCGTTGCGCTCGTTGGAAACCACCTGCGGCCTGATGTCGTCCACTTGCAGGCTGTACAGGGAAGGAACGGTGAAGCTGCGGGTGAGCTCCTGATCGAATCCGTCTCCGCCCCGCGCGGCCGTTATGCCCTTGCCCAGGGTCAGGACCACCTGGCCCGGATCCTTGGGGATGGGCAGGGGTTCAGAATGAATGTAGGCGTTCAGCTTCAGCGCATCGTAGCTGATGACAAAGGAAAGCTCCTTCTTGCCGAGGCCGAGGAAACCGCCGTGCTCGCCGGCCATCACCAGGCCCACATGCTTTTCCAGGCTGACCGGGTCGACCGGATGCGAGAAATTGAGATCGACGACGACCTTCTTGACCGCCGGATTGACCGGATCCTGGTAGAACTGCGTGTCGCTGATGCGCATGACGAAAGGCGCAGTGTGGAAGGCGGTTTCGTAGTTCGCGAGCACCACCTCGGGCTTGAACATCTCCTGGCGGAATTTCACGCTGAAGGTACGGCCGATGGGCCAGTCAGCGGACGGCGTGAAGATCAGGGTGCGGTCGTCCGACCAGCGCCATTTTCCCGGCTGCGCGGGGGAAAGGGTGGGCCCCTTGGCGATCTCCTTGCCGCTGTCCGCCAGCGGCGCCACGGAATCGCCGAATGTAATCACCAGCGACTTGGGCGCGCGCTCCGCCGCATTCTCCGCTTCGAGCTCGGTACGCCCCGGATCGACGACGCTATAGGAAACTTCAAGCGGATGCGGCCGCGATTTCCAGTAGTCGTAGAACGCAAGGCCGCTACCCCCCAGCACCGCAATGACGACTGCACCGGCCACGGCTGCCTTGCGGTGCGCTTTGACCAGCGCCCAACAGGGATGCAGAAGGCTGCGGGAAATGAATCCGAAAAACGCGTTCGCACCAGGACGCAGGCGCTTCAGCCAGGCTGGCGGATTCCAGGTGCCGACCACTTGCCGCAGCAACCATCCCAGCAGCCCGATGATCGCGCGTACTGCGCCCCACAAGCCAACAAATGCCTTCCTGACGCCCTCCGGCACCGCACCCAGATTCATCTACCGCCCCCTTTTCCCGCTCCCGCCCGGCGCACCACATCTGGGGCCGGTCCATGATTCATGCCATTGCCAGCCGCACGCGCAAAGCGAATTCGCGGCGCATGCTCCGCCACGCGGACTGCTGTTGCAATACCCCCAAGGGGGTTGATGGTACGCAACGCACCCGCTTCACGCAACCGGCAAGAATGCATATGCATTCCGCCGCCGTCGCGGCAGAGGGCGCGCGCCGCGCGGACCGAGGGGGCTGCGGTCCGTCAGGCGGGCAGTTGCGTCGGCGCCGGGAGCGCCCGCCAGCCGCGCAGTCGCTCGGGATGCCAGTTGACAGCAGCCCACTGCAAAGTGTGCTGCGGCGGGGCCGTGCGCAACTCGTGCGGCGGCGACTGCCGCAGAAAGGACAGGGCGAGCCACAGCGTTTCGCGCGGCTTCGCGCCGTCCACCGGCACGGCCAGCGTCTGCTTGCTCAGCTTCTCGCCGCGCTCGTCCACCGCGACCGGCAGGTGCGCATAGTGCAGCGCAGGCAGCCCGAGCAGGCGCTGCAGGTAAATTTGCCTGGGGGTGGAAGCAAGCAAATCCGCACCGCGCACCACATGCGTCACGCCCTGAAAGGCGTCGTCAACCACGACCGCAAGTTGATAGGCATAGAGCCCGTCCGCGCGCTTTACCACGAAGTCGCCGATCTCGCGTTCAAGGTGCTGCAAAAAGCGGCCCTGCAACTCGTCGTCGAACGCCACGACCCCCGCCTCGCCGTCCCAGCTTGCCGCGCGGTCCGCGCGTACGCGCCAGGCATACGTCCGGCTCGCGCCGGTCACATCGGCCGGCAGCCGGTGGCCTACGGGAATGCCGTTACGGCAGGTGCCGGGATAGATCAGTCCATCTGCGCCATGCAGTGCGGAATCGGCGATTTCACGGCGCGTACAGGCGCAGGGATAAACCAGGCCTTGTGCCTGCAGGCTGTGCAGCGCCTCGGCATAGGCCGCCGTGCGCCGGCTCTGATACATGATCTCGCCATCCCAGTGCAGGCCGAAACTTTCCAACGTGCGCAGGATACCGGCGGCGGCGCCCGGCACGCAGCGCGGACCATCGAGGTCTTCCATCCGCACCAGCCATGTCCCGCCACGATGCCTGGCATCGAGAAAGCTCGCGGCCGCCGCAACCAGGGAGCCGAAATGAAGCGGGCCGGTGGGGGACGGAGCAAACCGCCCGCAATAGGATTGGTCGCGCGGCTCCCCGGCCGCGGTGGAGTGCATCATCCTGCGTCACGCCCGGCCGGACCGCGCATGCCTAAAGCGTGCCGCCGGCCTGCCTGTCCAGTTGATACTCGGCATAGGAATATACGTGACCCTGCAGATAATGGGCAGGCAGATCAAACAGCGCCCAGTAATAGGTTTGACGGCCGCGGCACACCTGCGGCGGAAGACAATAGGACAACCATGCGTCGCCGATTTCCTTCAGGTATGTTCCGGCGGTGTCCGAGAAAAACGGCACCAGCCTGAATTCCTTCAACCCGCTCAGCAGTTCCTGCGGCGCCCCCTGGTCCAGGGCGATCTCGTAGTGGGCGGTCAACCCTTCCGCGGTCTCGATCACCATCAGCGTCGCGCGTCCGCGCTCGTCGAAGAACAGAATCCCCGGCGGATTCGGAAACAGATAGTGCTCGACGAAGCGATAGCGCTTGCGCAGCTCCTCCGTCAGTTCGCCCACTGCAGGATCGTAAAGATAGGAATAGATGTGACGCGCCAGCAGATCCTTGAGCGTGTGCGTCCGTTCGTCGAAGAAGGCCCGCTGCAGCCGGGGTATTTCCGCGCGCAGAAAATCGATCGCACCGGGATCGCTTTTCGAGATGAAGCAATCGATCAGCTTGCGGTTGAAGGCATTGATGGCGATTTTCTCGTCCGCCTGCCCGGTCAGCAGTATCTTCTTGATCGGCATATCCTGGCACAGCGCACACAGTTCGACGCCATTCATGCCGGGCATGGCGTAATCGACGACGAGCACCGCCGGCGTGTCGAAACGCTGCCTGTCCATTACGGTGCGATAAATACGATCAAGGTACAGGGAGACATTGCGCCGCTCCAGCAAGTCACCGTCCTCGTCGTAATTAACGCGAATGGTCGCGAGGTCGCTGTCCGCGCGCTTTTTCTCCGCCTCCCGCAACCAGTGCAGCGCCGCCTCTCCGTCGCCAAATGTCTTGCACCCGAATTGCGGGGCAAGCTGAAAGGACAAACTGGACAGGAAACTCTGACTGTCGTCCACGAGGACCGTCAAGGCCGGGTGTTGATATACCGGTAAATTATTCTGCATGTTGCCGCCTATAGTACACATGCTCCCTTGCTTTTGCTGTGGGCCGCTTTTCTTTATCGATTTTTCCCGCATCGATCCCGGCCCCTCCGCAATCGAATCCGTCGCTCAACCCGCACGCCTCGCCGCCAGCGCCGCCGCCCCGAGCATTCCCGCCCGATCGCCGGCCTGCGCCGGCGCGACCCGGATCCGCCCGCGCAGGGCCGGAATCAGGTCTGCATCCAGGCAGGCCTCGAATTCCCCCTGCAGCAGCGGCCACGCGGCGGACATGCCGCCGCCGATCACGATCGTCGCCACATCGACTACTTTCGATATATGGGCAAGCGCAGCCGCCAGCGTCCGGCCCGCAATGCGGAATGCTTCGGCGGCATGTGCATCGCCGTCGCGCGCGCGCGCCGCAATGCCTTCCGCATCCATCTCGACGCGGGCGAGTTCGCGGTAGCTGATCTCGACCCCGCTGGCGGAAGCATAGCGTTCAAGACAGCCGCGGTTGCCGCAGCCGCACAGCCGCCCGCCCGGATGGACGATGATGTGGCCAACTTCCATCGAGACGCCGTGTTCGCCCGGGTAGGCCCTGCCCCCCAGTATCAAGCCTCCACCCACCCCCGTGCCCAGCCCGAGATACACCAGGCTTTGCGTTCTGGCGTCGGCCAGAAGGTACTCGCCGTATGCCGCGGCCAGCGCATCATTTTCGATGCGCACGGGAAGACCCAACAGCCGGGCCAGCGGGCCGGCGATGTCCACATTGTTGAGCCCGGGCAGATTGGGAGACAGCGAAACCACGCCGGTGTCCGGATCGATAAAGCCCGGAAAACCGATGCCTACCGCCTCGACCTCCGGATGCGCCCGGCACCCGTTGCCTATGGATTCCGCAAGCGCGGTGACGATCTTTCCGAGTGCCTGTTCCGCCGCATTTTCCCGGCAGATTCCCGAGAAATCGGCATGATAGCGGGACTCCCACATGACCTCCTGCCCGCGCACCACGCCCACGCGCAGATTGGTGCCGCCCACGTCCACGCCTATCCGCAACCCGGCGTTCATGCGACGTTCTTTCCCGCCTGCAAAGTGATGGTCAGCGCCTGTCCCCGCTCGGGGACTGGCCAGGACAGCACCACCGTCACAGCCTGCATGATCTTTTCGAAACCGGCCTCCGATTGCGATACGCTGAAACAAGGCGCGCTTTCGATCCCGGCCGGCTGATTGAAGGACAATTTGACCGCCCCGCCGAGCACCTCGTCGGCCAGCAGGATGGAGCGGCAGTCACGCAGGCTGTGCACCTGGCCGAAGCCGCCGCACACCTGCTCGCAAGCCTTGAAATACCCCGCGGGGCCGTCGCAGCTCGGCATGGCGATGTTCAGTTCCACTTCGAAACGGCTGCCGGGTTCGAGGTCGCCGGCCTCGCCACCGAAAGCGTAGGTCACCGTCAGCGTGTCGCCCCGCAGCGCGAACTCCTTGCGCAGGTGTCCTGCCGCCGGATCCGACTCAAAGGCCGCTTGGGGCCCGCCGCTCTCCACCGCCGTGAGCCGGTATTGCACAGGGCGCGTCTCGCCGCCGGGCGCAACCAGCCTGTCCACGAACAGGGTGCGCCGGTATGTGTCCATCACCAGGTCTTCAGGCGCGATCTGGTGCTTGAAGCTCACCTGCTCATGCGGATTGGAGATGCCCGCGCCGCCAGGCTGGGTGCTCCTGTTTTGCGTGACCTTGTAATGGTAATGCTCCTCCTGCCGCGTAAGGGTATCGGCGAAATTGTGCGTGAGCGCGTAGGCGTCCAGTTCGCAGACGCTGGCGGACCCGTCGCCCATGATGATGGCTTGCAGTTCGCGGTTGTGGAGAATGATCTTGTCGTCGCCGCTCATGTCGACATCGGCGACCACGGCCGGCGGACGCGCCGCCGCGGCGTCCAGCAGCCGTTCAAGCCGGACAATGGCGTTATATACCGCCCGCCTCAGGTGCGGCAGATAGAGCCCGCCGAACAGGCCATGCCAGTAGGCATCGTTGGCCTGCGCCTCGTACAGCGCGTCACGCATGGCAGCGGTACGCTTGCGCTCCGGCAGCGCGTTGCAGCGATCGGAAAGATGGAGCATGCGCTTGTGCATCCAGTTCGATTCGGGATAGCGCGACAGGAAGTTGCGCCAGATGCCACCCCGCAGAAAAGCCTTGGTCGCGTCATACTGCCCCTGTTCCTTGGCTTCCTGGATCAGCTCGGCATAGCGGTGCGCGGGCTTCGCGGGCAGCGTCCACTCGTTCATCTCGATGTAGGATGTGGTCGGCAGGTAGACCACGCCGCACGTTTTCGCCGCTGCGTGGTAGTCACTGTAGCGCATGGGCTGGATAACGCCGGATGCGAGCACGCCCTCGATGAAGGAAGTGAGCCAGCCCCGTTCATACACCCATGCATAGGTTTCGGGCCAGATGCCGAACTTCTCGATGTCGTCGAAATAGATTGCGGCATTCCTGCCCGATTCACCGGCCATTCCCTCGAGGTATCGCACCGCGTCATCCGCCGGAGAAAACGGCAAGCGGTAGCGCAGTGCCTCGGAAATCGGGAACAGGTCCAGCCTGCGCCCGTCCTCCTCGGTGCTGAAATAGCCATTCAGGTCGCTCAACTCCTTTCCGGCACAGAGAAAGTGGTAATCGTCCACGGTCACGTAGCGCACGCCGCAATCCGCCAGCGGCGCCACGACGCCGGATTCCCATACGCGCTCGGTCAGCCAGGCGCCGACGGGCAGTTGCCCCAGGTGCTTCTCCATGCACTCGGACATGCGTTCGATCTGCCCGATGCGATCGCGCACCGGAATGGCCGCCAGCACCGGCTCGGTATACCCAGCTCCAAACACTTCCGCCTGGCCGCGCGCGACCATTTCCTGCAGCAGGAGCACATCTTCCGGATATTGCCTGCGCAGATAATCGAACAGCCATCCGCTGATGTGTATGGCGAACGGAAACGCCGGAAAGCGATGCATGATCTGCAGGAAGGGCTGGTAGCAGCGGCGGTGCGCATCGTCCATGACAAATGGGAAATTTCCCACCGGCTGGTGTGCATGAACCCCAAAAAGCAGGCTGGTCGTTTTTTTTTCCATTGTTTCCCTTGCCGTAATCAGGCGGACCGCCGCATCGTGCCGCCGGCTTCCGCATTGCCGCCACCGGCGCTAACCGGCTGTTCCAGTTCGACCGGGGCTGGCAGTTTGAGCAGATGATACAGATTTTCCAGGTTGATGCGGTAAAGCCTGTCGAACGACCGCACGCTTACGCTGGGGTTGTAGTCGCCGAACCACCAGAACCAGTCGGAGCCTTCGCAAATGCCGAGCTGCTGGGTGGCGCGCGCACGCTCCTCGTCGGTCAGCCTGCCGCTGTTGATGACCTGATCATAGCTCGCCTTGGCGGCGCACAGCAGGTCCCAGGCGCGGTTTTTTTCCGGCATCCCTATCCATGTGCTGAAGGTGCCATACACCCAGCTTCCCGCCACCACGGAGGTCAACTGCCCCGGGGAGACTGAATGCTGCGGCGGGGCGCCCTCTCCTTCGCCCGGCGCGGAAATCATCTTCACGCAGTCGGCGAAGGTTGTGGTGCGGATAAAGGGGTGGCTCTGCAGGGCGTCATAGAGGCCGGACAGGAAATAATGGCCGTTGTACGGGTAATACTCCCAGGCGTTCTCGCCATCCAGAATGACGCTGACCACCGGCTCCTCCCCGGGATCGCAATGCCGCCTGATCTCCTCCAGTGCGTGGATGAAGTCGAAAACCGCGTCGCGCCCGTGCCACTTGGTGTATTCGAAGCCGATCTTGTCGGAAAGACGGTCGTCGCGGAAGAAACACACAATCTCCCCCTTCTCCGTGCTGCAGCGATATGGCCGGTACAGGTAGTGCAGCCGGTCAGGCATGTGGTCGCCCTGCACGCGGCGCAGGCTGTTGAACAGCACCGCTTCGCCGCTTGCCGTCCACTTGCAGCCATGGCCGGCAAGCACGCCGACCGCCGGCAGGGACACGCTGCCCTCCGCCGGCCACATGCCATGGGGAGCCGCGCCAAAATGCCTGCGATAGTTATCTACGGCATCCGCGGTGTGGGCTGCCGAGCGCTCCATTCCACCTGGATATTTGTGGGTCTGCGGCAGCGGGGCATCCGGCATGGCCTCGCGCGCACTGTCGAAATCGATCAGCAGCGGCATGATGGGATGGTAGTAAGGCGTCGTGGACAGCTCGATGCGCCCATCCTCCTGCAGCTTGCGGTAGCGCGGGATGATGCCGGCCATCAATTCCCCCACCAGAGCGAAAAGCTGCTTCCTGTCCTCGAAGGTGAACAGGTAGCCTTTCGCCATCAGGCGCGGCACCAGCTCCGTGGTGCGCCTCACGCTCTCTCCCATCCAGGCAAGGTGGTACCAGACCAGCAGGTCGGCCAGGTATTGCACGGAGAGATAGCCGACCTGCAGTTCGCTTACCTCATGCAGCATGACGAACATGTCGTGCAGCCGCTTGTAGGCGGGAAACGGGGCGATCATGTTCTGGTGGTTGCTGTTGAAGCAGCGCTGCAGGATCAGCTCGCGCTGCTCCCGCGTGAGGCCGTCGAGGTCCGGGATCGCCAGCATGGCGAGCAGCGGATCGCGCATCTGCCCGGTTTCGAACTGCGCGCAGTAATCCTCGATCTGGTCGAGCAGCGACGGCACAAAATTCACCACGGCGCGCATGCCGGGATACTGCTCCAGGTGCCAGGCCATGTCGGTGTAATCCTTGATGGCGTGCAGGTAGGTCCAGGGCATTTCGAATTCGCCGGTCACGCGGTTGCGGTAATCCGGCTGGTGCATGTGCCAGCTCAGGATGAGATGCAGTGTTCCGGGATTTTGCATACGAGTCGCCTTTCTCGCCGTACTGCTGCAACGGCCTATAGGTTGCGATGCAGGCCCTGCCCGAGCATTTCGGGTGTGATCAGCGTAATTCCCTTTTCCGACACATAAAACCGCTTGCGGTCCTCATTGATGTCGAGCCCGGCGCGGAAGCCGTCTGGAATCACGCACCCCCGGTCGAGAATGACGCGTTTCAGAACGACATGGTCGCCCACCGTGACGCCGGGCAGTATGACGCTGTCCTCGATATGGCTGTAGCTGTTCACGTGCACATCCGAAAACAGCAGCGAGCGCCGGACAGTCGATCCGCTGATAATGCACCCCCCGGATACCAGCGAGTCGATGGCCACACCGCGGCGGTTTTCATCGTCGAACACGAATTTCGCCGGCGGAAGCTGCACCTGGTAGGTCCAGATCGGCCAATGCTTGTCATACACATTGAGATCGGGCACCACCTTGGTCATTTCCATGTTGGCTTCCCAATACGCGTCCACCGTTCCCACGTCGCGCCAGTAAGCGTGCTTGTTGGCCTCTCCCACGCAACTGTCCTCGAAATGATGGGCAAACACGCGATAGCGCGAGATCAGGTAGGGAATGAGATCGGTGCCGAAATCGTGGGTGGAATAGGGGTCATGGGCGTCGCGGATCAGCTGCTCATACAGGAACTGCGTATTGAACACGTAGATGCCCATGCTCGCCAGCGCCTCGCCCGGGCGGCCGGGCATGGAGTCCGGCTTGGCCGGCTTTTCGTTGAATTCCACGATGCGGTCGTCCCCATCGACCGTGATGATGCCAAACGAACTGGCCTCTTCCACCGGCACACTGAAACAGGCAACGGTCATGTCCGCCTGGTCGCGGACGTGCGATGCCAGCATCTTGCCGTAGTCCATCTTGTAGATATGGTCGCCGCCCAGGACCACGATGTATTCCGGGGCGTGCGAGCGCAGAATGTCCAGGTTCTGGAACACGGCGTCCGCCGTACCCTTGTACCATTCAGCCTCTATGCGCTGCTGGGCCGGCAGCAACTCGACGAATTCGCCGAACTCGCCGCGCATGAAACCCCAGCCGCGCTGGATATGCTGGATCAGGCTGTGCGCCTTGTATTGGGTCACCACGCCGATGCGGCGGATGCCGGAATTGATGCAATTGGACAGGGGGAAATCGATGATGCGGAACTTGCCGCCGAAATGCACAGCAGGCTTGGCGCGCCACCGGGTGAGATCATGCAGACGGCTGCCTCGCCCCCCCGCAAGAATCAGCGCGACCGTCTGCTTGGTCAGCGCGCTGATAAAACGCGACGATGCGTAATCTTGCTGTACCATAAAGAGTCTGTCTCCGCGTAGATTTGTGAACGCCCCCTTAAAACAGCTTATACAGCATCTTTGTAGCGCATTATAATTAATCCAACCGTGTAAGTTAAGGATTTCATAAAAAGCCACGCTCATGCAAAGAACGCAAGATCCTCTGATGCAGGCAATACTCGAGGCACGGATGCACGATCCGTTCAGCTATCTCGGGTTGCACCGGGAAAACGGCGCATGGTCGCTGCGTCTTTTCCTGCCTGACGCGCAAGCGCCGGAAGTGCATGCCGCGGAAGGGTGGGCGCCGTTCCGGAAGATCCATGACAAGGGCATATACGCATACAGCAGCCGCACGCCCGTGCCCAAGCCCTGCCGCATCCGCTACCGCACCGCAGACGGCCGCACGGTTGAAACATGGGATCCCTATACGTTCCCGTCCTCGATCAGCGACCATGATCTCCACCTGTTCAGCGAAGGCCGCTTGTTCGAGGTATACCGCACGCTCGGCGCGCACGTGATGGTCCAGGAAGGTGTCGGCGGCACCCGCTTCGCGGTCTGGGCGCCGAATGCCGAACGCGTCAGCGTGGTGGGCGATTTCAACGGCTGGGACGGACGCATCTACCCGATGCGCGTGCTGGGCTCAAGCGGCGTGTGGGAGCTGTTCATTCCCGGGCTGGGCGCAGGGGAGCTCTACAAATACGAGATCCGCAACCGCCATAGCGGCGCCGTGATGGTCAAAACGGATCCCTATGGCTTCAGCTTCGAGAAGCGGCCGGGCACCGCCGCCAAGGTCTGCGCGCCGGACAAATACCAGTGGTCGGACCGGACCTGGCTGGACGAGCGCGCCAAGGCGGACTGGCTGCACGCGCCGATGAACATTTATGAAGTGCATCCCGGATCGTGGAAACATCCCCATGGCGGCGGCTTCTTCAACTTCCGCGAGCTTGCGGCCATGCTGCTGCCCTATATTCGAGACATGGGCTTCACCCATATCGAGCTGATGCCGGTAAGCGAACATCCGCTGGACGAGTCCTGGGGCTACCAGACCACCGGCTATTTCGGCCTCACCAGCCGCTACGGGGCGCCCGACGACTTCCGCGCCTTCGTGGACATGTTCCACCAGGCCGGCATCGGCGTGCTGCTGGACTGGGTGCCGGGCCATTTTCCCAGGGACGAGTTCGCGCTTGCGCGCTTCGACGGCACGGCGCTTTATGAGCACGCCGACCCGCGCATGGGCGAGCACCAGGACTGGGGCACCTATATATTCAATTACGGCCGCAACGAAGTACGCAGCTTCCTCATCGGCAGCGCGCACTACTGGCTTTCGGAATTCCATATCGATGGCCTGCGCGTCGACGCCGTCGCGTCCATGCTGTACCTGGATTATTCGCGCAAGGAAGGCGAGTGGCTGCCCAACCGCTACGGCGGCCGGGAAAACCTGGATGCGCTGAGCTTCATCCGCGACGCCAACATCATGGTGCACCAGGAATTCCCCGGCGCGATGACCATTGCCGAGGAATCGACCGCGTGGCCCATGGTGTCGCGGCCGGTCTACATCGGCGGCCTCGGCTTCACCATGAAATGGAACATGGGCTGGATGAACGACACCCTGCGCTACTTTTCGCATGACCCCATCCACCGCAGGTATCACCACAACGACCTGACCTTCGGCCAGCTCTATGCCTACAGCGAGAACTTCGTGCTCCCTTTCTCGCACGACGAGGTGGTGCATGGCAAGCATTCGCTCCTCGACAAGATGCCGGGCGACACCTGGCAGAAGTTCGCCAACGTGCGGCTGCTGTTTACCTACCAGATGACCTATCCGGGCAAGAAGCTCAATTTCATGGGCAACGAGTTCGGCCAGGGCCGGGAATGGCAGGTGAAATCCGCACTGGAGTGGCAGCTTCTGGACAGCCACTGGCATCGGGAAGTGCACAACCTTTTCCGCGACCTGTGCCATCTCTACCGCGACACGCCTGCACTGCACGAACTCGACTTCGCCGTGGAAGGCTTTTCCTGGATAGACTGCCATGACGCAGACCAGTCGGTGCTGAGCTACCTGCGCTGGAGCCGTGCGCGCGAATTCGTCGTGGTGGCGCTCAATTTCACGCCCATGCCGCGCACCGGATACCGCATCGGCGTGCCAGAAGCCGGCGCCTATCACGAAGTGCTCAACAGCGACTCGGCCTACTACGGCGGGAGCAATCTCGGCAACGGCGCCGGAATCGAGGCGGAAGACATCCCGTGGATGGGCTATGCCCACTCCGTAAGACTCACACTGCCCCCACTCGCGGGCATCATCCTGGAGCGAGCCGGCTGACATGCCCGACCTGACCCACTCCCCTGCCTGGCAGGCCCTGGCCGCACATCAGCACGTCATCGCGCAAACCCACATGCGCGACCTGTTCGATGCCGACCCGGACCGCTTCGGAAAATTTTCGCTGCAGGCCTGCGGCATGCTGCTCGACTATTCGAAGAACCGGATCAACGATGAAACGGTGGCATTGCTGCTCGGCCTCGCGCGCCAGGCCGGGCTGCCGAAATGGATAGAAAAGATGTTCCGCGGCGAAAAGATCAACGTCACGGAAGATCGTGCCGTGCTGCACACCGCGCTGCGGAATCGCGGCGACCAGCCGGTGCTGGTCGACGGCGAGGATGTCATGCCCGGCGTGCGCCGCGCCCTGGAGCACATGCGGCAATTCACCGAAGCCGTGCGCAGCGGCGAATGGCGCGGCTACAGCGGGAAGCCCATCACGGACATCGTGAACATCGGCATCGGCGGCTCCGATCTCGGCCCGGCCATGGTAACCCAGGCGCTCAGGCCCTATTGCGGGAAATTGCGCGTCCAATTCGTCTCCAACATAGATGGGGCTCAACTTGCGGAGACGCTGCAGACGCTCTCCCCCGAAACCACGCTGTTCATCGTCGCCTCCAAGACCTTCACCACGCAGGAGACACTGACCAACGCGCGCTCGGCCCGCCACTGGTTCCTCACCAGCGCGGGGGAAACGGCCCACATCGCCCGGCATTTCGTCGCGCTTTCCACCAACACCGCCGAGGTGAAGCGCTTCGGCATCGACCCCGCCCACATGTTCGAATTCTGGGACTGGGTGGGCGGACGCTATTCGCTGTGGTCGGTCATCGGGCTGTCGATCGCGCTCGCCATCGGCATGGACAACTTCGAGGCGCTGCTGGAGGGCGCCTACGAGATGGACCAGCACTTCCGCCATGCACCGCTGGAGCGCAACATGCCGGTGATCATGGGCATGATGGGCGTGTGGTACAACAATTTTTTCGGGGCGGAAAGCCATGCAATTCTGCCCTATTCCCAGGACCTCCTCCGCTTCCCCGCCTACTTCCAGCAAGGCGACATGGAGAGCAACGGCAAGAGCGTCACGCGCGACGGCGCGCGGGTGGATTACGCCACCGGCACCGTGATCTGGGGCGAACCGGGCACCAACGGCCAGCATGCCTTCTACCAGTTGATCCACCAGGGCACCTACCTGATCTCGGCGGATTTTCTCGCCCCGATAGAGACCCACTACCCGCTGGAGGGCCACCATGACATCCTGGTGTCGAATTTCTTCGCCCAGACCGAGGCGCTGATGCGCGGCAAGACCCGCGAGGAGGCGCGCGCCGAACTGGAGCGCGCGGGCATGAGCGGCGAAGCGCTGGAAAAACTCCTGCCCCACAAGGTCTTCGGCGGAAACCGCCCGACCAACTCGATAATGTTCCAGAAACTCACGCCGCGCACCCTGGGTTCGTTGATCGCGCTGTACGAGCACAAGATCTTCGTGCAGGGCATCGTCTGGAACATCAATTCGTTCGACCAGTGGGGCGTTGAATACGGCAAGCAGCTCGCGCAAAATATCCAGCATGAACTCAGGAATAGCGATCCCGTCAGCACGCACGACGCCTCGACGAACGGCCTGATCAACCACTACAAGAAGAACCGGAAGTCATAATTGTCCGTTCCCGCCAAAATCCTGTTCGTCACCCCTGAAATCTACCCGCTGGTCAAAACCGGCGGGCTGGCGGACATCAGCGGCGCGCTGCCGCTGGCCCTGCTCAAATTGGGCCTGGACGTACGGGTACTGGTGCCGGGCTATCCGCCCATCCTGGAAAAATTGCCGGATGCCAGGCCCCTGGCGGACCTTTCCGCGGTGGCGGGCGATTCGGGCGGCGCGCGCCTCCTGGGCGCCACAATGCCGGGCAGCAATCTGCCGCTCCTGGTGCTGGATTGCCCCATGCTGTTTGCCCGCCCCGGCGGCCCCTACCTGTCGCCGGAGGGGCGCGACTGGGAAGACAACGTGCTGCGCTTCGGACTGCTCGGACGCGTGGGTGCGCTCCTCGCATCGGGCGATTCGCCGCTGTCCTGGCTGCCGGACATCGTTCACTGTAATGACTGGCAAAGCGGGCTGATTCCGGCCCTCCTGCACTATTCGGAGAAGCCGCACGCGAAGACGGTGATGTCCATCCACAACCTGATGTTCCAGGGCAACTTCGGCCGCGAATGGGTGACCCACCTTGGTCTGCCGGCCTCGGCGTTTGACGTCAACGGCGTGGAGTTTTACGGGCATTTCTCCTTCCTCAAGGCGGGGCTGTACTTCGCGGACGAAATTACCACAGTCAGCCGCACCTATGCCGAAGAGATCCAGACGCCCGAATTCGGCTACGGCATGGACGGACTGCTGAAATGGCGCCGCGGCGTGCTGCACGGCATCGTCAACGGCATCGGGGATGACTGGCATCCGGCATCCGACCCCTACCTGCACGCCCGTTACACCCGCCAGTCGCTGCGCGCGAAATCCGTCAACAAGGGGGCATTGCAGGCGGAAATGAATCTCGATGCGGAGGCGGCCGCGCCCCTGCTGTGCATGGTGAGCCGGCTGACGCGGCAAAAGGGCATAGACCTCGTGCTCGACTGCATGCCCGACCTGGTAGAAGCCGGTGCGCAAATCGCGGTGCTGGGCAGCGGCGAGCGCCAGTACGAAGAACGCCTGGGCGACCTGGCGCGCCGCTATCCCGGCCGTATCGGCATCTCCATCGGGCACAATGAAGGCCTGGCGCACCGGCTGATCGCGGGCGGCGACATGTTCCTCATGCCCTCGCGCTTCGAACCGTGCGGACTCGCGCAGATGTATGCGATGAATTACGGCACGCCGCCCGTGGCGCGGCGGACGGGCGGCCTGTCCGACACCATTGTCGACACGAACGAAGCCGCACTGCATGACGGGATCGCCACCGGCTTTCTGTTTGACGGACAGAGTTCGGCCTCGCTGATGTTTGCCTTGCGCCGCGCCCTGGCATGCTACAAGACCAAGACCGTCTGGCGGGCCGTCCAGGCCAACGGCATGAAACGCGATTTCAGCTGGAACAACGCCGCTCAAGCCTACGTGGCCATATATCAAGCCGCGCTGCTCCTGCCCGAGAGCAACGGTGCGGCGCCCCGGCCGCGAAGGTCCAGGCCGCAAGCGGCGGGGAAGACCAAGCCCAAGTCGCCCAAGGCTGCGCTGTCCAAGAGATAATGGAGAACTTCAAGGACAATATCTTCACCATGCTGCAGTTGCAGCGCGCCCTCAACGACCATGAGGACATGGACTGGTTTGCCAAGCAACCGCTCTTTCTGCGCGCCGCCGCACTCTCCGCGGCCAGCGCCATGCAGCACTATGGCTACCGGCTGTGGGCCAATGTCGAACCCATGCTGCCGGAAGTGCGCCACGACATGGAGAACATCCTGAATTACCTGCTCGCCCACGCGATCGCGCGCAAGGGCAGGCGCGATGAGGAGCTCTATCGCGTCGCCCGGGAAATCGAGGCCCTTTATAAAAAAACCGCCGTCAAGGATGAGCACTTCGGCATGGCCTATCTGGAAAAGATGGAATTGCTGGCCGCGAAGGCCGCCGCGCATGACGACGCAGCCGCGTGGACCGCCTTCTTCTCTGCGCTACCGGACCTCGGCCTTCAGTGGAACGACTTCTGCCGCACCTATCTGTCCGAGAACATCCTGAAGCTGTTCCGCATGGACTATGGGCGCGACAACAAGGCCTACCTGGAAGCGTGGGGCGAAAAACCGGACTACGTGCACCTGGAAGAGATCATTTCCGAAATGGGCGACATGGATCTGTCCACCATCAGGCATGCGCTGGTGATGCGCTATTTCGTGCTCACCGGACGCCGCGAGACGGACCACGCCAGAGCACCCAGACAATAGCCTTCATGGAGGCGGCGACCTTGCGCGACCAACGGCCATGAGCGAGTTTCCCGCCCAGCAACAGCTCATTGCCGCTCTGCGCAATCCGGCGCGCAGCCCGCTGCGTCCCCACAGAGTGCGGCTGATCGAAACGCACATTTCCTGGGTGCTGCTCGCCGGCAAGTTCGCCTACAAGATCAAGAAGGCGGTGAACCTGGAATTCCTGGACTTCAGCACGCTGGCCGCGCGCCGCTTCTATTGCGAGGAAGAACTGCGCATCAACCGGCGCCTGGCGCCCCAACTCTACCTCGACGTCATCCCCATCGGCGGACGCCCGGAGCAGCCGGTGCCAGGCGGCGAACCTGCCATCGAATATGCGGTCAGGATGCGGCGTTTCGCCGCCGGCAAGCTGCTGGACAGGCTGCTGCCCAAAGGGCTGGTCACGCGCAAACATATGGACCTGCTCGCCGCGACCCTCGCCGCATTCCACGGCGCGCTGCCCCCCGCGGCCCCGGACACGCCATACGGCACGCCCGCCAGCATACGCGCCGCGGCAACGCAGAATTTCGAGCAGTTGTACGGGCTGCTTCCTGACGTGGCGGACCGCGCCGACCTCGCCGCTGTGCGCGAACTCGCCGAGGCGGAGTATGCCCGATGCGCGCAGGATTTTTCCGCCCGCCGCACGCAGGGCCATGTGCGCGAATGCCATGGCGACCTGCACCTGGGCAATATCGCGCTGATCCGTGGCGAGCCCGTGCCGTTCGACGGCATCGAATTCAGCGCCGAGCTGCGCTGGGCGGATGTGATGAGCGAAACGGCCTTCCTGACGATGGACCTGCTGCTCCACGGCGCAAGCGCACTTGCTTTCCGCTTCCTCAACGCCTACCTTGAAGCAGGCGGCGACTATGCCGGGGTCCGCACACTGCGCTACTACCTCGCTTACCGCGCCATGGTGCGCGCGAAGATCGGCGCGATCCGCCTCCGCCAAAGCGGACTCTCCCGCCGCGCGCATGTGCGGGAACTGGCGAGCTGCCGCGCATACCTCGCATTGGCGCGAGCCTGCCTGGAATCGCGTCAGCCCGCGCTCATCATCACCCACGGCCTGCCCGGTTCGGGCAAGACCACCTTCGCCCAGGAGGCACTGGAACGGCTGGGCGCAATTCGCATCCGTTCCGACGTGGAACGCAAGCGTCTGTTCGGGCTCGCCCCCCTGGAAGCAAGCCGCGGCGGAAATGGCATTTACAGCGCGGACGCCACCCGGCGCACCTATGCGCGCCTGTACGAGCTGGCGCAAATTGCCCTGACGGCGGGTTTCCCGGTCATCGTGGACGCCGCCTTTCTCCGCCGCGGCGAGCGTGAGCATTTCCGCGCCCTCGCCCGCGAAATGCGCGCGCCCTTCGCCATCGCCTCGCTGTCGGCACCGGATGAGGTGCTGCGATCACGACTCGCACAGCGCCAGACGCAGGCGCAAGACGCCTCCGAGGCGGACACGGGTGTGCTGGACATGCTGCAAGGCGTGCAAGAGGCGCTGGACGCCGCGGAATACGCACACTGCGCTGAATTCAAGCATGACGCAGCGGTCGGTCCGGCGGACAACGAGCGCGCCTGGAAGCGATTGCAGGGACTCCTGACACCGCATGCCTGATTCCGCCTGACGCTCATACGGTTCGATTTCCCTTATACTCCACCGCAAATTTCCCAACGTCCACCCCTGCCTGCCGGAGGAAAGCACCCCATGTCCAGCCTGCTGTTTTCGCCATTCAAGTTGCGCGAGCTCGACCTGCCCAACCGCATCGTGATCGCCCCCATGTGCCAGTATTCAGCCGAGGACGGCAATGTCGGCGACTGGCATGTGATGCATCTGGGCAGCCTGTCGCACAGCGGAGCAGGCATGCTGATTATCGAGGCGACCGGCGTGCTCCCCGAGGGGCGCATCACACCCGCCTGCCCGGGACTGTGGAGCGATGCCAACGAGGCGGCATTTGCCCACGTGCTGGGCGCAGTAAGACAGTATTCGAGGATGCCGGTCGCCATCCAGCTCGCCCATGCGGGACGCAAGGCTTCGTGCGCCCCGCCGTGGAAGGGAGGGAGGCAATTGCCCGCTTCCGCGGGCGGCTGGACGCCCGTGGCGCCCTCTGCACTTCCCTTCAATGACGCCGATCCCGCCCCGGATGCGCTGGACCAGGCCGGAATAGCGCGGGTGCGCCACGCCTTCGTGGCCGCCGCCGGCCGCGCCGGCCGGCTGGGCATCGACGCCATCGAAATTCACGCCGCTCACGGCTATCTGCTGCACCAATTCCTGTCGCCGCTGACCAACCGGCGCGAGGATGCCTATGGCGGAAGTCTGCAAAACCGCATGCGCCTCGCGCTGGAAGTTTTCGCGGACGTGCGCGCGGCCTGGCCGACGCACAAGCCGCTGGGCATACGCGTCTCGGCCAGCGACTGGGTGGAAGGCGGCTGGGACCTGGACCAGACGGCGGAACTCGCCCGGGAACTGAAAAAACTGGGCTGCGATTATGTCCACGCATCCGGAGGGGGCCTCTCCCCCAAACAGCAGCTAGCGCCCGCGCCGGGCTACCAGGTGCCGTTTGCCCAGCGCATCAGGCAGGAAACGGGACTCGCCACCATTGCGGTCGGCCTGATTACCGAACCGCAGCAAGCTGAAACCATAGTTGCGGGCGGCAGCGCGGACCTGGTGGCCCTGGCGCGCGGCATGCTCTATGACCCCCGCTGGCCATGGCACGCGGCCGCTGAACTGGGCGCCCAGGTCGAAGCGCCGCCCCAATACTGGCGCAGTACGGCGGCCAGCCTGTTCAAACCCCGGCCCTAAATGCGATAAGGCCATGATGTTTGGGTGCAAATACAATATCGCGCCGGGCGCAAGACATGGCCGCTTGCGTGGCCACTTGCATAACCTATAAAAATCATGCTTTAATGCAGACAATGTTTAAGATATGCATTAAGAACTTCCGCTAAGCTGACATTTCACGACATTCCGGCTTGGCGATTTTGCGTGCCGTTATTTGAAATGGGAACGCACACCATGCGGACAATACTGGTCATCAACTCAAAGGGCGGCGCGGGCAAGACAACCGTGACCACCAACCTTGCTGGCTATTACGCCAACCAGAAGATGCGCACCACCATCCTGGACTGCGACCCTCAGGGGTCGAGTCTGCAGTGGTTGCGCGTGAGGCCTTCGCATTTTGAAAACATCCATGGCTCCAACGGCGCACCGGCCAAGGGTGCGGCGCCGCTGACCAGCATCAAGGCATGGGTGCCTGACAATACCGAGGTGCTCATCATCGACGCGCCGGCTGGCGTGCGCGGCCTGCTGCTGAAGGATCTGGTGCGCAGATCGAACTTCATCCTGATCCCCGTCGCGCCCTCACCCATCGACATCCATGCCACGGCCGACTTCGTGAAAGACCTGTTCCTCTCCGGGGGCGCGCGCAACTCGAAGGCGCAAATCGGCGTCGTGGCGAACCGCGTGCGCAATTCATCGCCCGACTACGAACCGCTGGAGCGCTTTCTGGGTGCGCTGAAATTGCCGCTGCTGTCGCGCATCAAGGATTCGCACAACTACATCCGCGCGGTTGAAAAGGGCTTGGGCGTGTTCGAGATGGACGAAGAATCCACGCTGGCCGAGCGCCAGGAGTTCCTCCCCATTTTCCGCTGGCTGGAAGGCCACCCGATCCAGACGCCGCAGCCGGTCGCCCACAACACGCCGCTGCCGGACAAGGTGGTCAGCATCGACAAAACCGGCAAGCTGGCCGCCATCCGTTCGAATGGCAAGACGCTGATCAACTCCCTGCTGCAAACGACGACCCGGTTCCGGGACGGCCTCTGACACAGACGGGCATTGCCCCGAGGCGCGGCGCCTGCGCTCCGCGCAAAGCGGTTTCATACTGCCTGGCGGTAAATTCAGGAAGATAAACCCGGGCAGTCGGGAAAGGAACGACGACGACTGCGAACAGGCGGCCTTCCGCTGGCTGAATCCGGAAGGCCGTTCGATCGCTCAATGGTGGTGGTGGTGCCCGCCCTCGTCATGGACGTGGCCGTGGCTGAGTTCCTCTGGCGTAGCGGCACGCACGGCGGCGACCGTGCAATCGAACTTCAGCGTCTTTCCGGCAAGCGGGTGATTGCCGTCCACGGTGACCTCGCTGTCGGTAACGTCGACCACCGTATACAGCATGTAGTCATCGTCGTCCGCGCCTTCCGCGCCGCCCTCGAACTGCATGCCCACCTTCACGTTGGGCGGAAACAGGCTGCGCGGTTCCACGTGCACCAGCTCGTGGTCATATTCCCCGAACGCATCGTCCGGCTCCATATCCACCACGCACCTGTCGCCGACATCCTTGCCGTGCAGCTTTTCTTCAACCAGCGGAAAGATGCCGTCATATCCTCCGTGCAGGTAACTCACCGGCTGCTCTGTCTTCTCGAGCAGTTCGCCGGCGGCGTCTGTCAGTACATACTGGAGGGAAACGACGGTGTCCTTGGCGATTTTCATTATTTCACTTCCTTCACGAGATTCAGTATTTCCTGGGGGTGTCCGTGCGCATGGACGCCGTACAGGGCGTGCCGCAATCTTCCCTGCTTGTCGATGATAAAGGTGGAACGCTGGATCGCCCTCACCATGCCGCCGGGCAGTTCCTTGTCAACGAGCACGCCATATGTTTCGCACACCTGACCTTCGGTGTCGGCCAGCAGCAGCACCGACAGGCCATGCTTGTCGCGGAACTCGGCGTGACTCAGGCAATCGTCCCTGCTGACTCCGATCACCACGGTATCGAGCTTGGCGAATTCGTCCTCCAGTTCGGTAAACTCATTCGCCTCCATGGTGCAGCCTGGAGTATCGTCCTTGGGATAGAAGTACAGGACGGCATTTTTCTTGCCGCGGAGATCCGAGAGCCTGAACATTTCCATGTCCGCATCGGGCAACTCGAATTGGGGTGCATCCATTCCAGCTTGCAGAACCATTCCAGCCCCTCCTTCAAAACATTCTAACCGATTTCATTTTTCCGCAAACCCATTTTTGCAGTATACGATTCTGCGCTGTAGTGATACCGTTATAATTCATTTGCTGGCGCAGGCATCCGCCCGCCATCCACCAACAACCTTATCGATGATGAAATCCGGATTGACCTTGCTCGGCGGACTGAGTCCCGCCAATTTTCTCAAGCATTACTGGCAGAAGAAGCCCCTGCTCATCCGTCAGGCCATTCCCGGTTTCAAGGGCTTGCTCAACCCGCAGCAACTGATGGCGCTGGCGTGCGATGCCGACGCCCAGGCACGCGCCGTCGTGCACCGTCGCAACAGATGGGACCTCTACCACGCCCCTTTTGAACCCGATGATTTTTCCGGCATGGAGAAGATGAAATGGACCGTGCTGGTGCAAGGGGTGAACCACTACCTGCCCCAAGCCGCGGAACTGCTCAAGCAGTTCACCTTCGTTCCGCACGCACGACTGGACGATCTGATGGTCAGCTATGCGCCGCGCGGCGGGGGCGTCGGCCCGCACTTCGATTCCTACGATGTGTTCCTGCTGCAAGGCACGGGACACCGCCGCTGGCAGATCTCGACCCAAGCCGACCGCACGCTGATCGAGGGTGCGCCGCTGCGCATCCTCAAGGATTTCAGGGCGGAGCAGGAATGGGTGCTGGCGCCCGGCGACATGCTCTACCTGCCGCCGCACTGCGCGCATAACGGCATAGCCGAAGACGACTGCATGACGTATTCGATCGGCTTTCGCACGCCCTCCTACCAGGAGCTGGCGGAGCAATTTCTGGTATACCTGCAGGACAGGATTTGCATAGACGGCATGTATGCGGACCCCGGCCTCCGGACTCAACGCCATCCCTCTGAACTCGGCGCCGACATGCTGCAGCAGGTCGGCGACGCAATCGGCCGCATCCAGTGGAATGCACAGGACGTCGGCGGATTTCTCGGCAGCTATCTTTCGGAGCCCAAGCCGCACATCTTCTTCACGCCCCCCGGGCGCGCCCTTTCCCGCCAGCGCTTTGACGAGAGCGTGTCCACCAACGGTGTCGAACTGGACCTGAAAACGCAGATGCTGTGCTGGAACAACCTGGTATTCATCAACGGCACCGCGCACGCGGTGAGGCCTGCGGCATACCGCGAACTGCGCGAACTGGCGGACAACCGGATGTTGCCGGCGCGCGCCGCGCCGTCGTCCGCCGCGCTGGAAGTGCTTTACCAATGCTATCTGGCCGGCTATATTAGACCCGGACGCAGCAGGAAAAAAAATTGACCCATGGATACGGAACTGCAGCACACCGAACTTAATGGCGTAGACGACTATATCAGGGCCCTTGATTCACTGTGCACGATGGCCGGACGCACCCTGTCGATCTTCGAAAAGGATTTCGACGGACTCGGCTTCAATTCCGAAGCGCGCTATGACGCCTTGCGCCGCTTCCTCCTCGCCAGCTCCATCAACCGGCTCTACCTGCTCGCGCACGACACGCGCTACCTCGCCCGCGATTGCCCGCGCATGGGCATGCTGTTGCGCCAGTTCTCGCACAGCATGCAAATCTACCGCACGCCGCCGCACATGATGAACATTTCCGAACCATTTGCGGTGGCCGATGACGCGCACTATGTACGCCGCTTCCATTTCGACGACACGCGCGGCATTTTCGCCATCAACGATCCTCACGGCGCACGCGCCCTGCATTCCCAGTTTGCGGAAATGTGGGCCGCTTCCCGGCCCGGCGTGTCCGCAACGACAACCGGATTGTGATCCGCCAGGCCGGCTGACAAGCGCGCTCGGATCAGCCGCAATTCTCAGCCC
>Ga0075276_10000059_pt1 | contig 34931 bp, 39 predicted proteins | sample SF_Rice_5C_80N_4_FD_69770 | JGI IMG/M metagenome (GOLD analysis project Ga0075276, IMG submission 69770) | Rice paddy soil microbial communities from Twitchell Island, California, USA - SF_Rice_5C_80N_405 | ecosystem: Environmental > Terrestrial > Soil > Paddy field/soil | place: USA: Twitchell... | reverse complement strand
GTGTACATCTCCTTGGAGACAATGTCGGTTTCTTCGCCCACCGAGCGGGCGAAGAGCTGCGTTTCCTCGAAGATGGGCGTGCGGATTTCCTGAAAATTATAAACGCGGAACACCTCGCGGGCGGTACTTTCCACAAAGTTCCACAGCGCTGTCTCTGGCGGCAGCAGGTCGCGGGTTCCACGCACGGACTTGATCATGTGTAGCTGGCTGGCTTTCTAGCTGACTAGCTTAAGAACCAGCAGTCAGCATTCAGCGATCAGCACTCAGCCTATCAACCTTTGGGGCGCTTCGAAAAAACGCCACGCTGGCTAAATGCTGAGTGCTAGCTTCTTTGCTTCAAATACTCCTCTTTGTATCCCAGGTAATTGCGCGCATAACGCAGAATCAGCTCCTGGGCTTCTTTGTTGTCAATTTTCTTGCGGAACTTGCCGGGCGAGCCCATCCACAGTGAACAGGGCTCCACCACCGTGCGTTCCGGGATCAGGGTGCCCGCGGCAATTATGGACCCGGCGCCAATGCGGGCGCCGTTCAGAATTATGCAGCCCATGCCGATCAGGCAGCGGTCCTCTATGACGCAGCCATGCAGGGTAACCGAGTGGCCCACCGTCACCCAGTCTCCCAGGATAACCGGGTACTGCCCCAACATGCCGTGCAGCACGCTGCAGTCCTGGATATTGGAGTTGGCGCCCACGCGAATGGAGTGCACGTCGCCGCGCAGCACGCTATTCATCCACACGCTGGCGTGCTCGCCCAGCGCCACATCGCCGATGAGTTGCGCCGACTCATCCACAAATGCTGTGGCCGGCACCTGCGGCGTCTTCCCCTTGTAGGAACGGATCATCTCGCGAAAGAAACTGAGCGTAACACGGCGGGTGCGAAAGCTTCCAGCACACCCAACTCAAAAACCCCTACCTGTCATGTTGAGCGAGGGCGCGCGCCCGAGCCGAAACACCCCTGCGCTGAAGGGTGCGCCGGGTTGCGCAAGGGAGTTTCTACTGTACCTGGGTTCACCAGAAAAGGATTTGAAAACTCCCTATTGCGGTATCGATGCTGCGAGCATGGCAGAGGTCCCTCGGGCGTTCGCCCTTGCTCGGGATGACAGGTCTGATGTTTCAGTGCTACTCCGAGGTAAAGTAGTCAACCGTGACCGGATTTTCGAACAGCGAGTAGTCGCGGGTGACCACGGTGATGCCGCTGTCGGTGACGAAATAGCGCTGGCGGTCGGCCTCGGTGTCATAGCCCACTACGGTGCCCTCGGGAATGTGCACATCGCGGTCAATGATGGCGCGGCGGATGCGGCAGTGGCGCCCCACATTCACGTGCGAAAACAGGATGCTGGAATCCACCTCGCTGTAAGAATTGACGCGCACGTCGGGGGAGAGCACGCTGCTGCGCACCACGCCGCCGGAAACGATGCAACCGTTGGACACGATGGAATCCATGGCAATGCCCATGCGTCCCGGCTCGGCAAACACGAACTTGGCGGGCGGATACTGCCGCTGGTGGGTGCGGATGGGCCAATGCTCGTCATACAGGTTGAACACCGGCGAGACCGACACCACGTCCATGTTGGCCTCGTAATATGCCTCCAGCGTGCCTACGTCGCGCCAGTACAGGGCTTCCTTCTGGTTCTCGTCCACAAAGTTGAAGGAATAAATCTTGTAGTCGTCCACCATCTTGGGCAGGATGTTGTGCCCGAAATCGTGCGAGGAGTTGGGGTCCTCCGCGTCCTTGAGCAGCACCGGAATGAGAACGTCGGTATTGAACAGGTAAATGCCCATGGAACCCGAGACCATGCGGGGATTGTAGGGCGAGCGGATGTCTGTATGCTGCGGCTTTTCCTGAAAACCGACAATGCGCCCTTCGCGGTCCACGTCCACCACCCCAAAGCGGTAGGTTTCACTGGGGTCAATGAGGATCGTAGCCAGGGTGACGTCGGCGCCGGAGTCGCGATGCTGTTCCAGCATCAGCCCATAATTCATCTTGTAGATGTGGTCGCCGGAAAGAATCAGGACATGCCGCGGCTGCTCCGAGCCGATCGAATAAATGTTCTGGTAAACAGCGTCCGCGGTTCCCATGTACCAGTTTTCGCTCACCCGCTTCATGGGCGGCAAAATTTCGATGAACTCACCCATCTCCCGCGCCAGGATGTTCCAGCCTTCGCGGATGTGGCGGTTCAGCGATAAGGCCTTGTACTGGGTAAGAATATAGACTCGGCGCAAGTCGGAGTTGACGCAGTTGGAGAGAGTGACGTCAATGATTCGGTAGATGCCGCCAAAGGTGACCGCCGGCTTGGCACGATCGCGGGTCAGAGGATAGAGGCGCTCTCCCGCTCCGCCGGCCAACAGCACTCCCAGGGTATCCTTCATAGCGGCTCCACTGGACTGCGCTCAGCGGCGGCAGACCGCCGCCGGCCAAACCTTAGATGCTAGCACAACCAGCGGTACGGATTGAGGAAGCGGCTTACACCGCTAGGCGGCGTCGTCGGCGCTGATCTTCAACGACTTGAGGAACTTCATGTCCTGCGAATTGAGCTTGAACTCGGGTAACCGGGTGCGGGCGGTGATAGTGGGCCGGCGGCGCGAAGGCTTCTCGTCCTGCTTGTTGAATCCAATAGTGGCTTCCAGGACCAGGAAGATATCGTATCCCCCAGCCTTAATCCTGGAGATAACGTCGGCGATTTGCTCCGATTCGGTGAGCGACTCGCTGATGGCATCGCCCAGTTCCTTGATCAACTTCTTAAGTTGTTGGTCCACACTACCCCCGGCTGCGCTCCGTCTGGACTCTGACACCGCGCCACTTCATTCGATGCCGCAGATAGGCTTTGAGTTTCGCGGATGAGGCGGAACCTTGCCTTCAGGGGCTGTTAAAATGCCTGAGTGGGACAAGTGGCGGGGATTTCCACAGCGCGCAAGATAGGCTTGGTGGCTCGAGTAGCCACCCGGGTGGCGGCCCGCCAGGCTGGCCGGAGCCGGCGCGTTTCCGCCCTTACGCGCGCCGGGCGTGTCACCTTCTCCCATTTCAGCCGGGTGCTGCGCCTGCTGTGGCTGCAGGTAACGGGCTTCTTTTTTCTCGCCCTCGCGCTTCTGGGCGGCGGGGCTCTGGTGGATGAATATCCCAAGTACCAGGCGGGCAAGGTCAGCGGCGCCCGCCTGGTACTGGCGGCGCTTTTTATGCTCCTGTTCTTCTACTTTGGAGTAAGCTCCTTCTGGCGCGTGCGCAACAAATCCTGAGCGGGAAGTGACATGGCCGAGAATGTGAAGTCCGGCTCCGGACTGCAGCAGGAAACGAACGGAGAGCCGCTTCCCGCCACCTCCCCTTCTTCCTTACCTCCCCATCAGGAAACTTCCTCTCACATCAGCGTGCATCCGCTTTATACTCCGGCGGACCTGGCCGGTTTCGACCAGGAGCACGACGTCGGCTACCCGGGCCAGTATCCCTTTACCCGTGGGGTGCAGCCCACCATGTACCGCGGCCGGCTCTGGACCATGCGCCAATACGCCGGCATGGGCGACGCCGAGCAATCCAACAGTCGCTACAAGTACCTGCTCGCCCACGGCACCACCGGCCTGTCGGTGGCCTTTGACCTGCCCACTCAGATCGGCTTGGACTCCGACCACCCCCTGGCCTCCGGCGAAGTAGGCAAAGTGGGCGTGTCCATTGATTCCATTGAGGACATGGAGAGGCTCTTCCAGGACATTGATCTGGGCAAGATTTCCACATCCATGACCATCAACGCCACCGCTTCCATCCTGCTAGCGTTGTACGTTGCAGTGGCCAAGCGGCATGGCGTGGACCCGCGGAAGCTCTCCGGCACGGTGCAGAACGATATTCTCAAGGAGTACATCGCCCGCGGAACTTACATTTACCCGCCGCAGCAGGCCATGCGCATCGTGACCGACCTGTTCGCCTTCTGCAACCAGCAGGTGCCGGAGTGGAATACGATTTCCATCTCCGGCTACCACATGCGGGAAGCGGGCTCAACCGCCGTGCAGGAAGTGGCGTTCACGCTGGCCAACGGCATCACCTATGTGCAGGCAGCCCTGAACGCTGGGCTCGAGGTGGACCGCTTCGCCCCCCGTCTTTCGTTTTTCTTTGCCTGCCATAATAACTTTCTGGAAGAAGTGGCCAAGTTCCGAGCTGCCCGCCGCATTTGGGCAAGCATCATGCGCGAGCGCTTCCATGCCGCAAATCCGCGCTCCTGGATGCTGCGCTTTCATACCCAAACGGCGGGCTCCACCCTGACGGCGCAGCAACCGGAGAACAACATTGTCCGCACCGCCCTGCAGGCGCTGGCGGCCGTGCTGGGCGGCACCCAGTCTCTGCACACCAATTCCTTCGACGAGGCCCTCGCCCTGCCCACTGAAGAAGCCGCGCGGATTGCCTTGCGTACCCAGCAGATTGTTGCCTACGAATCCGGCGTGCCCCAGACCATAGATCCGGTTGCCGGCTCCTACTACCTGGAGTCGTTGACCAATGAGATTGAAAGCCGCGCCAAGGCTTACCTGGAGAAGATTGACGCGCTAGGTGGCATGCTGCAGGCCATCGAGCGCGGCTATGTGCAGCAGGAAATCCAGAACGCCGCCTACGAATTCCAGCAGGCAGTGGATCGCCTGGAGGCGGTGGTGGTGGGCGTGAACCGCTTTACCAGCGAGGAAGAGCACACCGTGCCCATCTTCCACGTGGATGAAAGCCTGGAACGCAGGCAGGTGGAACGGGTGCGAGCCTTGCGGGCGCGCCGTGACCGCGAGCCCTGGCAAGCCGCTCTGAGCGGGGTGGAAGAGGCAGCGCGCTCCGGGGAGAACCTTATGCCGCACATCGTTGCCGCGGTGGAAGCCGGCGCCACTGTGGGCGAAATTTCAGATACCCTGCGGAAGGTGTTCGGAGAATACAAGGAAACGGTGGTGATTTAGAGTTTCGAGTTTCAGGTTTCGAGGACATCAGATTGTGAGGAAACTTGAAACTGGAAACTTGAAACAGAGTCCTTATTCCTGCGCCTGGTAATCGCAGGCTTCCCGGCAGGTGCGGCAGTAATAGCAGCCGTCCTGGCACAGGCGCACGTTATCCTCACCGAAGCAGATGGTGCAGTAACGGTCGCATTTGCATTCCTTCTCGTCCTTCTCGCAGATGACGCACTGGTAGCGGGTAGCTTCCATGGAGCCAATTTAGCGCCCGTCTAAAGCCGCCGCAAAGTTACCGAAGTGCGGACGACCAACCCAAATTCCACTACGCAGGGCACCGAGGACACGGAGGAATTCGCAATTCAGCATTTCTAATTTGTAATCGAATTATTATCCTCTGCCGCAGCCGGGAGAGCGGCACCAGCCGTATTCGCTGAGAGTTCTTCCTGATTCGGGAGTTCCTTTGGCCATCCGGGCCCCTGCCACGCTTCTGATTTTGCCGCTTTTGATTTAATCTGCGGGCATCGGCTTTCATACCCGGCGCAACCACCTGCATGGGCAAAATCCACGTACTTCCGGAGCACGTAGCCAACAAGATCGCGGCCGGCGAGGTGGTGGAGCGCCCCGCTTCGGTGGTGAAGGAATTGCTGGAGAACTCGCTAGACGCGGGCGCGCGCCGCATCCGAGTGAACGTGGAGGCGGGCGGCAAGAAACTGATGCAGATCACCGACGACGGCTGCGGCATGAGCCGAGACGATGCCATGCTCGCCTTCGAACGCCACGCCACCTCCAAACTTCGCACCGCCGACGACCTGCTCAGCGTGGCCACCCTGGGCTTCCGCGGGGAGGCCCTGCCCTCCATTGCCTCGGTGTCGCGTCTGCGGCTGGAAACGTGCGCGCCCGGCGATGCTGCCGGCACCGTCATTGAGATCAACGGCGGCAAGCTGCTGCGGGTAGAGGAAGCGGGGCTGCCCCCGGGCACCTCGATTGCGGTGCGCGACCTGTTCTTCAACCTGCCGGCGCGCAAGAAATTCCTGAAGGCGGAGAGCACCGAGCTTTCCCACATCGCTTCCCTAGTCACTCATTATGCGCTGGCCCATCCGGACAAGCACTTCGAACTGCACTCGCTGACCAATGCCATGCTGGTGGCGCCTCCCGTGAGCACGCACGCCGAACGCATCTATCAGGTTTTTGGAAAGGAAACACTGGAGCAGCTGATCCCCATCGCCGCACAGGTCGAGTTGCAGCGCATCGGTTTGCCGCAGCCGCCCCCGTGGGCGCGGCGCCAGCAGGAAGACGAAGACACCGCCGCCCGGGAGCCCGGCGAAATCCGCGTGCATGGCTTTGTTTCCAAACCGGAAATCCAGAAGCTTAACCGCAGCTCCATTTACATTTTCGTGAACCAGCGGCTCATCCGCGACCGACTGGTGCAGCACGCCGTCACTGAGGCTTACCGCAACATTCTGCCGCCCACTGTTTTTCCCGTGGTGCTGCTGTTTCTGGAGCTGCCTGCGGCCGAAGTGGACGTGAACGTGCATCCCTCGAAGACGGAGGTGCGTTTCCGCCAACAGAGCGTGGTGCACGACTTTGTGCGCGATTCAGTGCGCGCCGCTCTCATGAAGGCGCGTCCGGCGCCGCAATTCGCCGCTGAAATTGGCGCCCGTCCCACCGCTTCACCATCGCTTTCCAGTGCGGCCCGCGCCGCAGGCTCCGCCCCGGTTTCCGGCAACTGGCGCGAACTGTATTCCCCGGCGGCCGATTTCGCGCTACGTCCTGCCGAGCTGCCGCCGGGAACCCAGCGCCTGCACTTTGAGGGCGGTATTGCAGTGGAGGCCAATGCCGCCCTGCCGGTCGCGCGTTTTCCCCGGCAGACCTTCGGCGGCGCCGGAAGTTGCGGCGACGCGCTCCCCGAGACGGAAGCGGAAAACGACTCCAGTTTGGCCTCGCTCTCTACCCTTAAACCTCTGGGCCAGATTCGCAATTCATTCATCCTGGCGGTGAACGAAGACGGGCTGTGGATCGTGGACCAGCACGTGGCCCATGAGCGCGTCCTGTTCGAAAGAATTCTGCGGCAGCGGGCGGCGGAGCGGGTGGAAAGCCAGCGCCTGCTCATGCCCATTATTGTGGACCTCGATCCGGCGCAGCAGGCCGTGTTCACGGAAATTGCCGACGAACTGCGGGGCAACGGGTTCGATCTGGAGCCCTTCGGCTCGCGCACCATCGCGGTGAAGGTCTCGCCCGCCGGGGTAGATGCGGCGCAGGTGGAGCACATGCTGCACGAACTGCTCGACCAGTTCGCCAGCGAAGAGCAGGTCCTCAACCTGGAAAAAGCGCGCGGCCGCATTGCCGCCTCCATCGCCTGCCATGCCGCCATCAAGGTCAACATGCCGCTGGAGCGGAACAAACAGGAATGGCTGCTGGCCGAGTTGGCCAAAACAGAATGTCCTATGACCTGCCCGCATGGCCGGCCCGTGGTCTTAAGGTATTCTGTAAGAGACATTCAGCGGGCCTTCAAGCGGATTTAAAAACGGGTGCCAGGAGCGGGGAGTCGGCCAGGCCGATGCGGGTCGCAGTGCGACTGCCGGCAGCGGAGAACATGACGGATCGGGAACTGCAGGAAGCGAGGCGGGAGAAGTGGCGCGTGGCGGGCAATCCGGCGCGCACGCTGGAGTCTCTTTCCGAGTTTCTGGAGTCGGTGGGCTTCTGCCTGATGTATCCACAGAAGCCGATGCCGCTGGTGCCCACCTTCATTGGCGCTTTCATCGGGCAGGAGGGCCAGCTGCCCACGTGTCAGACAGCATTTTCGGATGAGCGCGCCCGCGAGGCCACTGAACAGATGGTGCGGCTGTTGCGCCAGCGTGCGGCCTATGAGGCCAATCTTTTCGGCGAAAATAATTTTCTGGTGGCGGCATCGGTGTTCTCGTATTTCTATGCCCTGGTTGGGGACCGCAGCCCGCGCCGCACGCCCAAGGCCGGCATGCGCTCCGACTATGGAGAACTGGCGCGGGATGCTTTCGAGGTCATCCGCAAGCAGGGCCCAGTCTCGCGGCAGAAGCTGCTCCAACTGGTGGGTGGCGGGGTGTCCGCGGTAGCGCTGGACCATGCGTTGGGCGAGCTTTGGTGCAAACTGCGCATCACTCGCGTGGATTATGATCCCCGGGCGGGCGCTTCCTGGGATGCGCTTTACCGCTGGTCGCCAGAGGCAGTGCGGCAAGGCATTAACATGTCGGTGGCGGAAGGGCTTTCGGCTCTGATTTCCAAGTATCTGGACTGCGCGATTGCGGCCGAGGCTCAGGAGGTGGAAGACTTTTTTGCCCACTTCGTGCCCCGCTCTAAGGTGAAGGACGCGCTCAACGCGCTTTTGTCGGCGCGCGAGGTGGATTTTGTGCATATCGGCCACCGCTCCCTGCTGCAGGTATCGCCGGCGAAAAGCGAGCGGACAAGAGAAAGGGCGTAAGAGCAAAGTTTCAAGGTTTCAAAGTTTCCAGGTTTCCCAAGGCCCTCAGGATGAGGCCAGCAGAGGAACGGCCCTGAAACTTTGAAACCTGGAAACTTTGAAACCTGGCTCATCAAAACTTGACGACCGACAAAAAGCCAAGCGTAAAGCTAACCATCGCCATTGACGGCCCAGCCGGAGCGGGCAAGAGCACCATCGCCGCGCGGCTGGCGCGCAAACTGGGCTACGTCAACCTGGAGAGCGGGGCCATGTACCGCGCCCTGGCGCTGAAAGCTATCCGCAACGATATTTCTTTCGACGACGAGCCCGCCCTGCTGGCTTTGACGCAACGTTCAAAGATTCGCCTGGAGCCGACGCGCGAGGGCAACCGCGTTTTCCTCGATGGCATGGACGTTTCGCAGCGCATTCGAGAGCAGGACGTGACCAATGCCGCTTCGCGGGTTTCCATCCATCCTTCGGTGCGGCAATGGATGGTGGAGCGGCAGCGGGAATTGGGCACCGGAGGCGGGGTCATCATGGAAGGACGCGATATCGGCACCAAAGTGTTTCCGCATGCCGAGGTCAAAGTATTTCTCGACGCGCACCCGGAAGTGCGCCAGCAAAGGCGCGTCCTGCAGCGCGCTGAGAAAGGCGTCCAAGTTGAGCCCCAGCGTATTGCCGCCGAGTTGCAGGAACGCGACCTGCGCGACCGCACCCGAGCCGCCTCTCCCCTGGTTCCCGCCGAGGACGCGGTAATTATTGATTCCAGCCAGCTCTCCGTTGATCAGGTGGTGGATAAAGTGGAGGAGTTGGTGCGGAAGAAACTAAGAGATTGAGAAATTGTGTAATCGGGCAGGTGCCATTGGTAATTTTGTAATTTCTAATTTGAAGACCCGCCTCCATTCCGGCTTTACCTGGCAACTGACCACTGGCAACTGGTTTTCAATCCCACGCTGGGTCGGAACCGAGCATGGGCAGGCGCGCGGCGCCGTAGAGGCCGGCGTCGCTGCCCAGCAGCGCCCGGGTCACGATGGTCTTGCGCCCTACCGCCCGGGGCTGAACTTCGGCCGCGGCTCCTGTGCCTTTCTCCCGGGAAGGGAACGCCGGGACGCCCATGCTGGGCTGGCGCGCTTCCGGAGTGGGCGCGGTGGCGGCGTACACCATTGAACGCTTCTGCAGTTCCTCAAACATATAGGGCGAGAAGGCTTCCCAGGCGCTGGCCACTCCCCCGCCAATCACGTACATGGGCAAGTTCAGGGCATTGACCAGGTCGCCGACCGCGATTCCGAGGGCCACGCCGACGCGGCGGAAAATGTCACGCGCGGGCTGGTCGCCTTGGATGGCGAGGTTATAGACAATTTTGGCGCTGAACTCGGGATCGGAACCCGCCGCCCGGGCCAGTTGCGGCGCCCGCCCGCCGCTAATGGCTTCGCGCGCCATGCGCATCACCGCGGTGGCGGAAGCGAACTGCTCCACGCATCCGGTGTTGCCGCAATTGCAGCGCGGCCCGTCGGGATCTACCGTCATGTGGCCAAATTCGCCGGCCATGCCGTTCATGCCGTGCCAGATGTGCCCGTGTAGCACCAGCCCTCCACCTACGCCGGTGCCCAGGGTCAGGATGCACATGTCGTTTACATCGCGGGCGGCGCCCAGCCACTTCTCGCCCAGGGCGGCGGCATTGGCGTCGTTTTCCAGAATGACGGGCGCGCTCAGGCGGCGCTCAATCTCCTCCCGCACCGGGTACTCCTCCCAGCCCGGCAGGTTGGGCGACTCGCGCAGCAGTCCGGTTTCCATATCAATGATGCCGGGCACGCCGATGCCGGCGCCCAACATGGTGCGCGAAGCCTGGAATTTCGCGGTCAGCGCGCGAATGGCATCGCACATGTCATTAATCACCTGGTCGCGTCCCAGGGCCACGCGTGTGCCCGTGGTTACTTTTTCCAGCAGGGTGCCGCTCTCATCCACCGCCGCAATGCGCAGGTTAGTCCCGCCCAGATCCACACCAATAGCAAAGTTGGCCATATGAGAAACGATTAGCCTATCACTGGAAAGGCCGATTGTGAAAACGCATACGTGGCAGAGTCGTTAGTCGTCAGTCGTCGGCTCTGGGGCTGTTGGCTGAAACACGCGGGTTTCGTTGTAGCGGCCGTAATCCACCGACCTCAGATTTGTCATCCTGAGGCCCTTCAGGGCCGAAGAACCTGCTTTTCCCTGCCCATCTCCTGAAATGTTACCGGCTGGCGACTTGCGCCTCACTTCTGGCATCGCGGGCAGTAATGGCTGCTCCGGCCGGCAATGACTACGCGCTTGATGGAAGTGGCGCAGGTAATGCAAGGCTCCCCTTCGCGGCCGTACACGCGGTGCTCGAACTGAAAAAAGCCGGGCTCGCCTTCGGCATTGACGTAATCGGAAACCGAGGAGCCCCCGGCGGCGATGGCCTGGTTGAGCACCTGCTGGATGGCGTCGTAAAGCCGCCGCAGTTCGCCCCGGCTGAGCGAGGCGGCGCGCCGCCGGGGACGCACACCGGCGCGAAACAGCGATTCGTCGGCGTAAATGTTGCCCACCCCGCGCAGCAGCTTCTGGTTCAGCAGCGCGCTCTTGATGGGACTTTTTCGTTTACGGAACAAGCTGACAAAAATCTCGAAGCCGACGTCCAGCGGCTCCACGCCTTCAGCCTGGAAGCCGTTGCGCGTGTGTACCGCCAGCCGCCCAAAGCGCCGTGGATCCACAAAACGCAATTCCCTTCCCGAAGCGAGTTGAGCGACGAGGTGCGTATGTTTCTGGACTTCCTGCTCCGGCTTTGCGACCAGCAACTGGCCCGTCATGCCCAGGTGAACAATGAACTGAGCAGCGTGGTTTTTGGCGGGCGAAACCTTGCTTCGAGCCTGCCAGGGCTTGGCCTTCGCGCGGGCTTTGTCAAGTTCGATGACAATGTGCTTGCCCATGCGGCGCACGGCGGCGATGCGTGCGCGGCGCAGAGTGCGCTCGATTTCGGAGGCAGGGGACTTTAGCGGCTCGGGCTTGGAGCCCAGCCATACCGACTCAATGGTGTCTCCCACTACGGTGCGCGCCAGGCCGCGCACTACGGTTTCGACTTCGGGTAGTTCAGGCATAGAAAACCAGTTGTCAGTGGCCAGTATCAGAGTATAGCGTCGTTGGTCGTTAGTCGTTGGCCTCTAGCTCCTCGTTCTTTACCTGCCAATTTGGCCGGCCGGGGACCACGGGCGAAGAGCCGTCGCCCCTCAGCCGCCGCCATCAACTGCTCTCCGCCGTCGACCGTTGCCCAGCTGTTTGGTATCATTACATGTACACACCCTGCTCGCCGAACCCCTGTAATTTTGCACAGCACCAGCCCAAGGCGAACAAGGAGTGTGTGCACCGTGAGTTGTGGCGCGGGCGCCTTTGGGGCAAGCGCAGGGCAAGTTCCCTCACCCGCGAAATCCTGCCAGGGAGTTCATGGTGAAGCAGAGCCGGACCGCAGTGGTGGTAGGCGCGCAGTGGGGCGATGAAGGCAAAGGCAAGATTGTTGACGTCCTCTCCGACCACTATTCCGTGGTAGCCCGCTACGCCGGCGGGCATAACGCCGGCCACACCGTCATCATCAACGGCAAGAAGTTTGTGCTGCAGTTGGTGCCCTGCGGCGTGCTGCGCCCCGGCTGCCGGGGCATGATCGGCAATGGTGTAGTGCTCGACCCCATCGCCTTCCTCAAAGAAGTGGCAGGGCTGCGCCAGGCGGGCGTTAAGGTGGACGGCAATCTTTTCGTCAGCAACCGCGCCCACGTCATCCTTCCCTATCACCGCATGATCGAACTGGCGGCAGAGAACGCGCCCGGGCGGGTCAAGATTGGCACAACTTCCCGCGGCATCGGGCCGGCGTATGAGGACAAAATGGGCCGCCGCGGGCTGCGTGTGGCCGACCTGCTTGACGCCAAGTTGCTGCGCACCCACATCGAGAACGCCTGCCGCGAAAAGAACATGATCGCGCACGCGCTGTTCAATTCCGAGCCCCTCGATCCGGATAAAATGTACGAGGAGTACGCGCTGGCCGCCGAGCAGGTGGCCCCCTTCGTGGCTGATACTGCCGCCCTGCTCAATGCGGCGCTGACTGCGGGCGAATCCGTCCTGTTCGAAGGCGCGCAGGGCACCATGCTCGACATTGACCACGGCACCTACCCCTTCGTCACCTCTTCCAGCGCCACTTCCGGGGGCGCGGTAACGGGCACCGGCGTGGCGCCTACCGCGATTGATGTGGTCGTGGGGGTTACCAAAGCTTACTGCACGCGGGTAGGCGAAGGCCCTTTCCCCAGCGAGATTCGCGATGCCGTGGCCGATCAACTGCGCGCTCGTGGCAACGAGTACGGCGCGGTTACCGGGCGGCCCCGCCGCTGCGGCTGGATTGACCTGCCTCTGCTGCGTTACGCCGTCATGATTAACGGCATTTCCTGGCTGGTGGTCACTAAGCTTGACGTGCTGGACGAACTAACGGAAATCCCGGTGTGCGTGGGCTACAAAATCAATAACAAAAAAACCACGGAGATTCCCGCTCATGCCAGCGGCTACGACCGCATCGAACCGGTTTACGAAACTCTGCCCGGATGGCGCAAATCCACCCAGGGAATCACCAGCTTTGAAAAGCTGCCGCCGAAAGCTCGCGAATACCTGGAATTTCTGGAGAAGCAGACGGGAGCGCGCATGGGCATGATCTCCACCGGGCCGGAGCGCGATCAGACCATGTTTGTGGAAGATTTTGCCGCTCTGGTAGGCAGGCAGGCGACCGGCGGCGAGCGTGCTAAGCGTCGCGCACCGGCAAGGGCCTAAGTTGCGTCTGGTGCAGGAACCATTGATAATCTCAGACCTTCGGCTGTGTTTGCTCACAGCCGAAAGGGCAGCCAACGGACCCACTGTCAGCTAGCAACTACCATGCTCATCCTCATCGTCCACTTCACTGTCAAGCCCGGTATGGAAAAGCAGACCCTGCAAATCATGCGCAAGATGGAAGAGCACACGCGGCGCGAGCCGGGAAACCGCATGTACATCGGCCAGCAGTCCACCGAGAACCCGCGCAGATTCTGCTTTTACGAGGAGTATGTGGACCAGGCCGCGCTCGACGCCCATCGGGCGGCGCCCTACTTCAAGCAATATGTCACCGACGGCCTGGGCCCGCTGATCGAGAACATCACCCGCGAATTCTTCCGCCCCGTCGAAGAAATTTAGCCTTTTCCACAGTGCCCTTCCCCCTTGGACCTCGTCTGTGTCTTTATGACAAGTGTGCCGGCGAGGCGGTAAAATCTAACCCCGATAGGCACCCGGAATAACCCTCAACTTACATTACTCAAGGAGCAAACGATGCCTTCGAAGACTCCAGCAATTCCGGAAGGATTCCACACCATTACGCCGCACATCGTCCTGCGCAATGCCGCGCAGGCCATTGATTTTTACAAACAGGCGTTCGGGGCGGAAGAACTTGGCCGCAGCCTGACTCCCGACGGCAAAATCATGCATGCCGCCATCCGCATTGGCGATTCCCTGATCATGATGAACGACGAATTTCCCAACATGGGCTCCGTTTCAGCCGAAACCCTGGGCGGCTCCAACATTACTCTTCACATCCAGACCGAGGACGTGGACAGCCTGTTCGACCGCGCCGTCAAGGCCGGCGCCAAGGCCACCATGCCCGTGGCCAACCAGTTCTGGGGCGACCGTTACGGGCAGGTGGTGGATCCGTTCGGCCAGCGCTGGAGCCTGGCCACGCGCGTGGAACAACTCACGCCTGAGGAAGTGGAGACCCGCGCCAAGGCCTTCTTCGCCAAAGCCGGCTAACTCGGTTACACGAGGGTAGGCGCGCCTCGGATTGACGTGCCTACCCGTTTTCGTTTATCAGTTCACTTTCCAATTCCGGCCAAGGGTGGGCTCCGCAAGCAGGCAGCATCAGATGAACAGTGATATCCGCGGCTCTGAGCTGCTGATCTTTGAAGGATGCGCGCACGCGCCGATCTACGAGAAAGTTGAGGAGTTTAACCAGAAGACCTTACGGTTCCTGCAGCGCCACGCGGCAGCAGGCGCCGCCGCATAGCTCGGGTTCGGTGGACCGGAGGCGCAGTTCTCCCTCGCAGCTTCTAAAAGCAGATGCTGACGGCCCTGAGCGAGACTCCAGCCTCTTGCCAACATATTCCAATCAGTCAAGTTGACTCGTCTCGGGCACAGAGTCATCTCAGGCCTTTTCGCGGGGGTTGTGCTTCTTTTGCGGCTGGGCTATGGAAGCGGTCTTTTGCGCACCAGGTAAACGCCATCGGGCGGCGAGCGCGGCAAACTGGGGCGTGGGGACATTGTAGCGCAACTGGTCCAGGTCGTCGAACAGCGCAATGTCGGTGCGGAGCGTGGCCAGGGTCCGAAAAAGCACCGCAAGTTCCCGGTCTCGGCGGAGGGTGCCTGCGAGAGTGCTGCCGCTGGTGACGTTTACCCTCCACTCCCGGAAGTCCTCGGGAATAGATTCGAGATGACCAAATTTTGCCAGAACCGCCGCTGAAGACTTTGCTCCCCACCCGGGCAGGCCCGGATACCCATCAGCGGCATCACCCACCAGCGCGAGGTAATCGGGGATGGATTCCGGCGGAACGCCGAATTTGTGGATTACACCCTGCTCGTCCAAGGTGACACGGGTCCGGCGGTTCAACTGGACAATGCGCGAGCCGCGCACGCATTGGGCCAGGTCCTTGTCTGGCGTGCAGATGAAAACCTGTTCCACACGCGGATCGCGAGCGGCCCCGACCGCGGCGGCGCCCAGCGCGTCATCCGCCTCAAATTCCACCATGGGCCACACCAGGATCCCGGCTAACGCAAGCGCCTCTTCGAGCAGTGGGAATTGCGCCAACAGGTCGGGCTCCACGCCGGCGCTGGTCTTATAGCCGGGCCAAAGACCGTTGCGAAAAGACTCGATCACATGATCAGTAGCCACGGCGATGTGCGTGGCCCCGTTGCCGATCATTCCCAGCACCGACTGAACAACGCCTCGGGCGGCGGCGATTTCTCGGCCGCTCTCGTCCCTGGCCGAGGGCAGGGCGTAGTAGTGGCGGAACAGCTCGTAGGTGCCGTCAACCAGATAAATTTTCACGGCGCACTCCGAGAAAAGCGTGGCACGCACCCCAGCGGGACGGCGCCGACGCGCAAAGAATGGTCTAGGTTTTCTTCTTGTCCACTACCAGCACGCCGGCGGAAGCGTAGTTCTCCTTCGGCACTTCTACGAAGGAGATGCTAATGGCCTCCCGCGAGGCGCCCGCTTCCTCGACCAGCACTTCAGTGATGCGCTGCGCCACGCGGCGTTTCTGGTCCAGCGTGCGACCTTCCAGCATTGTGATTTGCACTTGCGGCATAAAGGCAGTTCTCGGTTCTCGGTTCTCAGTCTCCGTTCCCATTTGGCTTTCGCAAGGGCACAGCTTTCGCTGTGCCGTCGACGTCCCTCACCCTCGGGACTTCAGCCCCTGAGGGAACCTGGGTACTGGGCACTGGTACTTGAATTACTGCAGCTCGTAGCCGGCAAAAAAGTAGCTCAGCTCAAAGCGCGCCGTGTCCTCGGCGTCGGAGCCATGCACCGCATTGCGCTCGATGCTCTCCGCCCACTTCTTACGGACGGTGCCTTCCTTAGCATTGGCCGGATTGGTGGCGCCCATGATGTCGCGCCATTCCGCAATCGCGTTTTCCTTTTCCAGCGCCATGACCAGGATGGGTCCCTCGGACATAAAAGTGGTCAGGGACTCGAAAAACGGCTTGCCCGCGTGGACAGCGTAGAAGCCTTGCGCCTGTTCCCGCGAAATGCGCAGCATCTTGGCGCTGAGAATACTGAAGCCGCGGCCCTCGATAGTTCCCATGATGTCGCCCATGGCCCCGCGCGCTACCGCGTCCGGTTTAATGATGGCAAGAGTGCGTTGGATGGTTTTCATAAGCAGTGGCCGGTTGTCAGTGGCCAGTAGTCAGTTTCCTTCCCTCATTGGTTGTTGGCGGCTAGTCAGCCTTCGAATGCTCGTCTCGGCGTTGTGCCCTTAGCCTGAGGGCAGCAGGTGCTTTAACTGGGTACTGAGTACTAGGTGCTCACGACCGCCTTCCGCATCACCTCAATCACAGCATCGCCAATCACCGCCGGCGACTTGGCCACGCGAATCCCGGCGGCTTCCAAAGCGCGAATCTTTTCCGCGGCTGTGCCGTGGCCGCCGGAAATAATGGCGCCGGCGTGACCCATGCGGCGTCCCGGCGGCGCGGTCTGCCCGGCGATGAACGCCACCACCGGCTTGCGCACGTGCGCCTTGATGTATTCCGCAGCGGTCTCCTCGGCGTTGCCGCCGATCTCGCCGATCATGACGATAGCCTCGGTCTGCGGATCGCGCTCAAACAATTCCAGCGCATCCACAAAGTTGGTGCCGATAATGGGGTCGCCGCCGATTCCGATGGCCGTGGATTGCCCGATGCCGCGCCGCGTGAGTTGGTGTACGGCTTCGTAGGTGAGCGTGCCGGAGCGCGACACGATGCCGACGTTGCCTTCCTTATGAATGTGGCCGGGCATAATTCCGATTTTGCACTTGCCCGGCGAGATGATGCCCGGGCAGTTGGGACCAATCAGGCGGGAGCGACGGTCCTGCAGAAACTCCCAGGCGCGCACCATGTCCAGGGTGGGAATGCCCTCGGTGATGCAGACGATGAGTTCGATCTCGGCGTCGGCCGCCTCCATGATGGCGTCGGCAGCGAACGGCGGCGGCACAAAAATGACCGAGGCGTCGGCCCCGGTCGCGTCCACCGCCTGCTGCATGGTATTGAATATGGGCCAGCCCTCGTGCTTGGTACCGCCCTTGCCCGGCGTAACTCCTCCCACTATCTTAGTGCCGTACTCGGCGCACGTTTTGGCGTGGAAGGTGCCTTCCTTGCCCGTCAGTCCCTGAACGAGTACCCGCGTGTTCTTATTGACCAGAATGCTCATGATCTCGCCGCCGCCACTACCTTTTCCGCGGCATCCTTCATCGTATCCGCCACCATGAAGTTGACGCCCGACTCCTTCAGAATCTCCCGCCCCTTCTCCACGTTGGTACCTTCCAGGCGGAGCACGATGGGCAACTGGATGTTGGTCTTGCGCGCCGCCTCCACCAGGCCGTTGGCCAGCGTGTCCACGCGCAGGATGCCGCCAAAGATGTTGATCAGCACCGCCCGCACATTTTTGTCCATCAGCAGGATTTCGAAGGCGTGCGTAACCTGCTCGGCGTTGGCTCCGCCGCCCACGTCGAGAAAGTTGGCGGGCATGCCGCCGGCGTACTTGATAATGTCCATGGTAGCCATCGCTAGGCCCGCGCCGTTCACCATGCAACCCACGTTGCCATCGAGCTTGATGTAGTTCAGCGCGTATCGGGAGGCTTCCACCTCCAGCGGATCCTCTTCGGTCGTGTCGCGCAGTCCTTTAATGTCCTTGTGGCGAAAGAGCGCGTTGTCGTCGAAGTTGATCTTGGCGTCCAGCGCGAACAAGCGTCCGTCTTTGGTGGTGATGAAGGGGTTGATCTCCATGAGCGAGGCGTCCGTCTCCTCAAACGCCCGGTAAAGCCCGGTCATGAACTGGCTGGCCTGGCCGATCTGCTGCGGCGCCAGACCCAGCCCGAAGGCCAGTTTGCGCGCCTGATATCCGAGCAGGCCGGTGCCGGGATCAATGTACTCCTTGATGATGGCTTCGGGATTCTCCGCTGCCACCTGCTCGATTTCCATGCCGCCGGCCGCTGAGGCCATGAACACCGGGCGCGCCGCCGCGCGGTCGAGCACGATGCCCAGGTAGAGCTCACGCTCAATGGGAAGAGTCTCTTCAATCAGCAACCGGTGCACTTCCTTACCCTCGGGACCGGTCTGGTGCGTCACCAGCTTCATGCCCAGCATCTTCCCCGATATCTCCGCCGCTTCGGCGACGGATTTGGCGATCTTCACGCCTCCGCCCTTCCCTCGCCCGCCGGCGTGTATCTGCGCCTTGACCACCACCCCCTGCGCGCCCTGCTCGAAAAGCTTTTGCGCCGCCGCTTCCGCCTGCTCGCGCGTGGTCGCCACCTCGCCCTGCGGCACGGCTACGCCGTAGCGGGCGAGAATTCCCTTGGCCTGATATTCGTGGATTTTCATAAAAGATGGCTTGCCTGCGCGCTCTCCACCGCGCTTAGCAAACCTTTGATTGTATAGGAGGCAGTTGTCAGTTGTCAGTTGTCAGTTGTCAGTTGTCGGTTCTCAGTTCGTCGTTCGCAGTCGTCAGTTCTTACCTCCAATTACCCTTCGGATTGTCATCCTGAGGGGCCTCGGCCGGACCCGAAGGACCTGCTGTTAAGCACGAAGCATAAGAAGCTCCGGAAGCAAAGGATGTTTGTGCGATGATAATTACCGACCGGAAATTGGCAACTGCCAACCGGCTTGTCACCCGGGAACTGACAACTGACAACTGCAATCACTGACGCTCTTCACCGCATCGCCAATCACCGCGAGTCACTGGCCCGCGAAGAGGCGCGCGCCGTAATGTCAGAAATTCTTTCCGGCGGCTGCACCGACGCGCAGATCGCCGCCCTGCTGGTTGCCCTGCACATGAAGGGCGAAACCGTAGAAGAAATTGTCGGCTTCGCCGAGGCCATCCGCGCCGCCGCCTCCCCGCTCCCCATCAGCCGCGATTCCGCACTCGACGTCAGCGGCACCGAGCGCGACGCTCTGGTGGATACCTGCGGCACCGGCGGCGATACCAGCGGCACTTTTAACATCTCCACCGCCACCGCGCTGGTGGTGGCCGGCGCCGGAGTGCGCGTGGCCAAGCACGGCAATCGCAGCGTCACTTCCAAGTGCGGTTCCGCCGACGTTATGGAAGCCCTGGGCGTGAACATTTCCCTGACCCCGGCACGTCTTGCCGCCTGCCTGGAGCAGGTGGGTATCGCGTTTCTGTTCGCGCCCGCCATGCACTCGGCCATGAAATACGTGCAGCCCGCACGCCGCGAGTTGCGCCTGCGCACCGTCTTCAACCTGCTGGGCCCGCTGACCAATCCCGCCAACGCCTCCGCCCAAGTTGTGGGCGTCTACTCTGCCGATCTGGTAGAGAAATTGGCGGAAGCGCTGAGCATGCTGGGAGTACATCGCGCTTTGGTGGTCCATGGCGATGATGGTCTGGACGAAATCACCATCTCCGCAGCCACCCGCGTGGCCGAAGTGCGCGAGGGCGGCGTGCGCAGCTATGAAGTGACGCCTGAGGAGTTCGGCTTTTCGCGGGCTGGCCTGCAGGCCATCTCCGGCGGCGACGCATCCGATAACGCCGCCATCATTCGCGAAATCCTGGAGGGCAAAAAATCCGCCTGCCGCGATGTGGTGCTGCTCAATGCGGCCGCCGCCCTGGTTGCTGCCGCTCGCGCCGACCACATCCGCGACGCTCTGCCCCTGGCCGCTCAGTCGCTCGATTCCGGCGACGCCCGCAGGAAGTTGGAGACACTCGTGCGCTTTACAAACTCCCCTCCCGTGTCATCCTGAGCGCAGCAGCTGGATTCGCTTGCGAATCCAGCCTGCGAAGTCGAAGGACCTCTGCACTGAGCAATTCCCTCGCCGAATGCTGAGCGCCGGTTTTCAATCGTCATTCAATCGTCAATCCCCTTACTGCACCCGCGGTTTGTGCGAGCGGCCTGCCGGCTCACTCTCGCCCGCCATCTGCTTCAGACGCTCGATCTGCTCCAGGTGGCTGGGACCGTGCTTGGCCATCATCTGCACGATTTCCGCGACGGTGACCTTGCGCTTGTGTTCGGGATGATAGCCGCCCTTCTCCAGGTCCGCGGGCTTCAGCCGGCGCAGCACGCGCAAATTCGCGCGGCGCAGCAAGGAGTAGAGCGCAATCAGCTCCGGCGTAGTCGGCTCCATGTAGCCCAGCTTGGCGGCCCACGCGTCCTGATCAATGGGCGCGAACGCCGGCTCCTTGTCGGCAATGGCCTGGCGCAGCCGGTAGCCGTACACCAGTTCCGAATCCGCCAGGTGCGCCAAAATTTCCTGCACCGACCACTTGTTGGGTGCCGGCTTGAATTGCAGCACCTTGGCGGGCAATCCCATCACCGCACGGGCCACCTGTTCCGGGCTCTTTTCGGCGCTATCCAGCAGCTTCTTGAATTCCTGGGCAGTCATATAAATGACGATTGTAGATTGAAAATTGAGGAATAAAAACCAGCCATCAGCATTCAGCACTTAGCCGTCGAACAGTGGTCGGACCAGGTCAGAACGCCTGTGAACGGCACCGTGTTGCCGCCTCCTCATAGGTGAAGCGTCACGGCTGAATGCTGATTGCTGACGGCTGAATGCGGGTTTTCCGATCGTAAATCTTCAATCGTCAGTTGATGGTCACTTTCTCCATCCACTGCGCCACCTCCACATCCCAGCCCAGGGCCTGCACCATGGCCTGGCGCAATGCCGTCGCCGCCGCCGGTTCGCCGTGCACCAGGTAGGTCACTTCCGGCTTCTGGGGGAAGGTGCGCAGCCACTGCAGCAGCTCGGGCGTATCGGCGTGATCGCTGAACTGCTCCAGTACCCCCACCTGCGCCCGTATGGTCACCATCTGCCCAAAAATCTTGACTTCCTTGGCGCCGCTCTTGATGGAGGCGCCGCGCGTGCCCGGCGCCTGAAATCCAATGAACAGCACCAAGTTGCGCGGGTCAGGCAGGCGCTGCGCCAGGTGGTGGAGAATTCGCCCTCCGGTGGCCATCCCACTCGAGGAAACGATGACACACGGAAAGCGCAGTTCGTTGATTTTCTTCGACTGCTCGGGGGTGGAATCGAAATAAAAATCCTGCCACTCTAGGGGCGAACCATACTGGCCAATCAGGCGTCTGGCTTCCTCGTTATATTCGTCTTTGTACTTAAGAAAGGTTTCCACCGCGCCGATGGCCATGGGGCTATCGGCGTGAACGGGCACGCGTGGAGTCTGCCCCGACTCCATCAATTCCTTCAGCATGAAAAGAAATTTCTGCGTGCGTTCCACGGCGAAGGCCGGCACCACCACCGAGCCGCCGCGTTCCACCGTCTGGCGAATCAACTGCGCCAGTTCGGGACGGGGATCGGCATCGGGATGCCGCCGGTTGCCGTAGGTGGATTCCATCACCACCACATCGGCGACTTCGCCCTCCGCAGGCCCGGAGTAAACCACTTTGCCGGGCGCGACGTTCTGGTCGCGCACCCGCCCAATGTCGCCGGTAAACAGCAGCCGCCGCGATTCTCCGTTGAGCTTGAGCGTAACTTCCGCCATGGCGGCGCCCAGAATGTGCGCCGAGCGCACAAAGCGGAAGGAAATCTCCGGGCTCACCTGAACCGTGTTGTCGTTCTCCACCGGACGGAAATACTGCAGGCACTTCTGCGCTTCCTCCATGGTGTAGAGCGGCAAGGCAGGCGTGTGCTTGGAAGTCTTGTGATAGTTGTGGAACTCGGCGTCTTCTTCCTGCAGGTGTCCGGAGTCAGGCAGCAGAATTCGGCACAGGTCAATCGTGGCGGGAGTGGCGTAAATCGCTCCCCGGAAGCCTTCTTTGACCAGGCGCGGAATCCAGCCGGAGTGGTCGAGGTGCGCGTGGGTCAGAATGACGGCATTGATCTGCCGCGCCGGCACCGGCATGTCTTTCCAGTTGCGCTCCCGCCATTCCTTCTGCCCCTGGAACAGGCCGCAGTCCACCAGCACGCGGAAGCCGTTATTGCCGCCATCCGTGGAGGTGCTTATCAGGTGCTTGGAGCCGGTCACAACTCCCGCCGCCCCCAGAAATTGAATGTAGCTCACGCTCCTGTTCCTTTCTCCAAATTCCGAATTGTTCTTTTCGTCAATTAATTATCCGAATTGTACATTCGCCCGGCTCACGATGGCATGGTCGCGGAGGCTCGGCCGGAAGCGGTGTTACATCCAGCGGCAGACCCAGCCGCTAGGGCGATTGCGGCTGAGTCGTGATCTTCAGCGCGTTGTTGTTGGGATCGCTTTCCGGCACGCTGCCGTCGTTCACCATCGCCCCCACCGGTGCGGCTGGTATGCGAATCCGAACCACGGCGGTCCCCTTGGCTGGAACCTGCACCCGGTGTGACATCTCTCCTTGCGGCGCCCGCGCTATCAGCGGCACCTCCGCCCGGACATCGCCATTGTTCTTAACCGTGACCGTCAGGACATACTCACCCGCCAGCAGCTTGCGGGGATAGGCGGATTCCACCTGCAAGTCGGGCAGACCGCGATCGCGATATACCCAATCATCAAAGAACCACTCCAGATTTTGCTTGGTCTGCGCCTGCACCAGCCGCTGGATGTAAGAGGCTTCGTGGTCCTGATCGGCGCGGTAAGAGTGCAAGGCGCGCCGCAAGGCCGGGTCGCCCACCATGTCGCGCAGCATCCACCACACGTACATGGCCTTGGTGTGATAGAAGACATCGTCCGTCGCATTGATCAGCGACTGGTCATCGGCGTCCGCCGCCGGCGGCTGATCTTTGGCCGCGGCTTCGTCCACCGCCCGCTCCGCCTCGATCAGCGGCGGCAGCTGCCCGGTCATATATTCCAGCGCCGCTTCCCGGCCATCCTGCTGTTCGCGCTCTACTGCTTGCAGAAAGTGCGCCACCCCTTCGTAAATCCAGGGCCGCTCTGAGGCCAGGGAAGCGTGCGCCAGTTCATGCACCATCTGCAGCTGCAGCGGTTTTGCGTCCTCGGAGTTGAGCGGCGTAAACAGCACCCCCCCGCTTTCAAAGGAAGCGGCCTGCCCGCTGTTCAGTTCAACTATTTTCACTTTATTGTGCGGCGGGCCCAGCCACTGCGACACAAATGGCGCCAATTTCTGCACCGCGGCGGCGTAGCCGCTGGCCGCAGCTTCATGTTCCGGAACGTGATACACGGTGATAAGCGGCTGCCGCAGTGCGGCGAAGTTGCCGATGGCAAACGTCGGCACGGTAACGCCCAGCGGCGCGAAGCGGTAAGGCGTGCACCCGGTGATTCCCTGGCCTTCCTGGACGGGGCTGGTGCGCCCAATGCCTTCCAGTTGGCCGTTCGCCACCACGGTCATCGGCGCGTCATCATTGATCCAGCAGAAATTCACCTTCAGGCTGGACTGGGCCTCGCGTTCCTTCCACTCCCCCAGGGTCTGAAACACGGCGTTGCCGCTGGAAAGGCTCGCCGCCTCCATTTCCACCGGGTACCACGCCACGAAGCCGATACCGCGCACCACGGTGAAAGACGAGCTGATCTGGTCCCAATCGCTGCGCAACGCCGTAGCCGCAGGCGTGCCGATTCGGGTCAGGCGGGTGGCGTCGGGGGTGATGGCGCCCGAATATCCCACCTCGATCTCCACCGTGCCCCGGGGAGGTACCGCGGCCGGCAGGTTGATGATGGCTTCCGTCACTTCCCCGGTGTGGTCAATGTCGGTGGTGTAGGGTTGGGTCTCGAACTGCACCGGCTTGCCTGCCACCTGCACCAGCCGCCAGGTCAGGCTGGAGGAAATCTGCATGGCGGCCACGGTTTGCGGCTGGCTGGAATCGTTGCGCAACGTAATTTTGCCGCGCGCCGCCAGCGCCTGCCCGGCGGGGTCCACCCGCATTTCCAGCTCATAATTGGCGAAGGTGAACGCGCCCCGGTCCAGCGCGGCAAAGCACGCGGAACTGCAGGTCAGAACGAAAATTGCGGCCAGACGGAAAAGATTCATTCGGCTTCGGAGGTCTTGGCAACGAGGCCGCGCTCGCCCCCGTTCAGCTCGGCGGACTTATCCGCCGCGCCCTGCCGCCGCTGCCGCGCAATCTCATACAGCACCACGGCCCCGGCTACGGACACATTCAGCGACGGCACTCGTCCCAGCATGGGGATGGACACCAGAAAATCGCATTTCTTGCGCACCAGTTCATGCAGACCCTTGCCTTCCGCTCCCAGCACCAGGGCGCAATCCATGTTGTAGTCCAGCGCGTCGTAGGCTTGCGGAGCCCGCTCGTCCAGGCCCACCGTCCATATGTTCCGGCTCTTCAGCTCTTCCAGAGTGCGCGCCACGTTGGTGATCTTGGCGATGGGCACGTGCTCCACCGCCCCGGCCGAAGCCTTGGCCACGGCGGCAGTCACACCCGCGGCGCGCCGTTCCGGAATCAGCACCCCGTCGGCGCCGGCCCCATCCGCGCTGCGGATAATGGCTCCCAGGTTGTGCGGGTCTTCCACCCCATCCACAACCACCACCAGGGCATTCCGGCCGCGCCGGTTTCGCAGAATATCCTCCACTTCGGCATAAGCCTTGGCCGAAGCCACGGCCACCACTCCCTGGTGCGAAGCGGCGCCGGCCAGGCGGTCAATGTCCTGGCGAGGCACAAACCGCACCGCCACCCCCAGACGGCGGCACTCATCTATGATCCGCTGCACACGCTGGTCGTGCCGCTCACGGGCAACGCCCACATACTCAAAGCCCCGCCCGCGCGACTTCAGCGCCTCCTCTACCGCATGAATGCCGTAGATGATTTCCACTTCTACCAGTGTAATGCCTGCCGAGGGTTGCCGCTCATCTGCTGCCCTGCGCGATTGCTATACTTCCGATGTCTTGCCGCAAAAGGCCGCCAATCCCGAGTCGCCGATCCGAAAATCCGCCCCTACTTTGGGACTAGTGCTCCTCGGCAGCCTTGCTGTTTCGCTCTTGGCTCTGCTGTTCTTCTCCTGGCTGGCGCGGGAGGTCTTTGAGGGCGAACTGGCGAAATTCGACCTGCACCTCCGCATGGTTGTGCATCAGTACGCTAATCCCACCTTGACTCTGGCCATGGAAGCCATCAGCGACTTGGGATCGCCGGTCTTTCTGAGCGCGCTGTTCGTGGCGCTCATCATAACGTTCCTGCTCGTCCACTGGCGACACGCAGCCTTGTGGCTGGCCATCACTATGGCCGGCGCCCTCGCCTTGGACGTCACTTTGAAAGATTTCTTTCACCGCACCCGCCCCGTGGCTTACTTCATTCCGGAGCCTTCCGGTTACAGCTTTCCCAGTGGCCATGCCCTGGGTTCGTTCTGCTTTTACATGCTGCTGGCCGGATTGCTGACAGCGCGGATCCACGGCCTTGCGGCCCGGGTTTTGATTTGGGTGTTTGCCGCCCTGCTGGTGGCCGCTATCGGTTTTTCCCGTGTCTACCTCGGAGTACACTGGCCCACTGACGTGATCGCCGGTTACGCCGCGGCCGCTTTCTGGGTGGCCGGCCTGGTCACAGCAGATCGCTGGCGCCGTCGCTGAGCACCCTCCTCTTCCCCTTCTGGCTGGCCCCCACCAAGGTTCCCCTTCGGATACGGGCAAATTCCTGTTTTCGTGACCTACATCACAGCGAGCATGCTCTCTTTCCTCTATGTTGCGGTATGAGGTGCAAGGCAGCCGTGAAGTTCACCCCTAATCTGGACAGAGCCATCCTTCGCAAACTGGTACAAGGGGCCACACTCCAGCAAGTTGCGCGCCGGTTTGACCTGACCATTGCTGAGGTCAAATCCTATCGTCAGCACATCTGCCGCAAATTGCGCCTGAATCGTCCCGCCGTGCGGGAATACAGCCGAGCTGTCGGCTTAGTCCCGCATAAGAAGGCGAGTTGAAGTTGGAGTTTCGCTGGTTCAATGCCAATAGAAGTAGACAGCGCCGGACAGAACCTATTTCTTGAACAGGTTGTCAAAAGCGCGACGGGTGTCGTCAACTCGCGCGCCGCCGCTGGTGGTCTCCTTCTCTACTGTCACTTTCATGGCGAAGAAGGTGCAATTATTGGCGGCATCCTTGCGGGCAATGCGTTCGGGAATAGGCTGGCGGCACTCAAACCGGCTGCCGGGATCGAAATAGGTGCACTGCTTGCAGACATGCAACGCGGTGCCACATCTGCCACAATTGCCGGCAGGCTCGGCCAGATTCTGGATGAGCGCCCCGCATTGCGCGCAGCGCGATACCTCGCGGGTGCCCGGCATCAGCACCGTGCGGGGTCCGCCTTCCATGTTGCGGGGGCGCTCCTGCTCCCGGCTCTCCTGCTTGCCTTCCCTCCCCCCGCGGTCCATATAGCCGGGTTGCTTGTACTTCCTCTCCATCTCAAGCCTCCGCCGCCCAACTGATTCCGTGAATGGTGGCACTCCAGGCGCGACTTGCTGGGGCGGGTTAGCGGCACTATACGCCACCTGGCCTGCAATTGTTAACTGTCTGGCCGCAATTTTTGAACACCAGAATTTAGCTGAAACAACCGCAGAGTTACGTATCGCCCCCTGTTGACAGCCGCGAATCAACCGGGTAATGTGCAGTCGAGCGGCGTTTGAGACCGAAAATGCGGCGTTTTCGTTGGGCAATCCTGATTGGGGTACTGGTTCTGCTGGCACTGGCTTTGGCCGCGCCTCCCATGGACGTGCCGCAAACTGCCTTCAACGAAGCCGACACCCCCATCAATCAGGCTACGGTAATGGTAGTCCTGGGTTGCCGCTCGGCTCTCAGCCAACTGCGCTCTACTGCCAGCGCCGCAGTTGTGACGCTTAGCCGCCGGGAAACCCATGCCGCCGTTGTCCTCGGTCTCCATCAACCAGAGCAGCTCAGGTCTCGCTCGCTGCTTACCTTGCTTTGCACATTTCTTTGTTAGCCCATTCCCCCCTGCGTCCCTGACTTCGCATTTCAGTTGCTAACTTCTTGCGCCCTTATTAGGGCGCGGCGTGTGTTGTCGGAGGCAATTGACTTCGCGATTTCTCCACCAGGGACGGGGATGCTCCGCGCGCTCGCGCCTCGCTTGGGAGACTGCTGAGCCCGGACATCGAAGCGGGGAACCTGCCGTCGCCGGTCATGCTTGGGGCATCCGGTACGCATTTCCCCATACTCACCCTGCGCCGGCCCGGAGACCCGTCCTCCGGGCCGGTTGTTTTTCTTCCCTGGATTTACTGGCCACCTCCGCCGCTCCTGCCTTAGATTAGGGGCTATTCAGCTCAGGAGATTGTTCTCCCCGGAAAGGATTGGCGCTTTCGGAAACCCGTCACATGCCTGGAAAAACAGCCGTTCTGCTTCTGCTCACCTTATTCTCTCTGCCTCTGCCCGCCGCGCCCCATGCCGACCGCATTTTTATCAATGGCAACATCTGGACCGGGGACAGCGCCAGCCCACGCGCCCAGGCCCTGGCCGTTAGCGGCGATCAATTGCTCGCTCTCGGCTCCAATGATCAAATTCGCGCTCTGGCCTCCCCCGACACCGCGATTGTTGACCTTCACGGTGCTTTCGTGGTCCCCGGATTTCAAGATTCCCACCTTCATTTCCCGGGGCCCTCCGTCAATGAAGTGGACCTTACGGAGGCGGGCACTTTGCAGGAATTTCAGCGCCGCATCGCCGAATTTGCCGGCAGCCATCCCGCCCTTCCCTGGATTGTGGGCAACGGCTGGGGCTACGCCTTATTTCCCGCCCAGAAACCTGACAAGAAGTACCTGGATGCCGTCCTGGCTGATCGCCCCGTGTATGTCGGCGAGCGCGACGGGCACATGGGCCTGGCCAATTCCAAAGCTCTGGCGCTGGCAGGAATTACCCGCAATACTCCTGACCCTCCCAACGGCCGCATCATGCGTGCGCCGGATGGCGAGCCCACCGGCGAACTCAAGGAAGCCGCCCAGCGCCTGCTCACCCGCCATATTCCTCCACGCTCTGATGAGGATCGCTACCAGTCCTTGCTCCAGCACATGGACGAGGCCGCTTCCTACGGCCTGACCGCGGTTCAGGACGCGGCCCTGGACATGCGCGACTGGCCGGTCTTCGAGCGCGCACTGGCGGCCGGCAAAATCAAGCTGCGCTTCCGCTTCGCCCCTTTGATCCTGCCCAACGAGGGCGGATTTCCCAGAAACCACAAGCTGCAACGTCCGCTCACCCCCAACGACCTGGCCTACTACCGCCAACTTCGCGACAGCTTTCGCGGTCCCCTGTTCAAGTTCGGCTCCATCAAGGGCTTTCTCGATGGCACGGTGGATGCCAAAACCGCAGCCGTGTCTGAGCCCTATGTGGGTGGCGGCGCTGGAATTCCCTTCTGGGACCAGGATGACCTCAACCGCACCGTTGCTCTTTACGATCAAGAAGGCTTTCAGGTAATGCTGCATGCCATCGGCGACAAGGCCATCCACATGGCGCTCGACGCTTTCGCCTACGCGGAAAAAACCAATGGCACCTCCGGCCGCCGCCATCGCATCGAGCACGTCGAAGTCCCTGCTCCCGCCGACCTGCCCCGCTTCCGGCAACTGGGCGTCATCGCTTCCACGCAAGCCATGTTCGCCAACCCCGATGCCACCACCCTGCAGAATTTTGCCGTAGTGCTGGGGCCGAAGCGGGCCGCTCACGCCGACGACTTCAAGCAATTCGACGATGCCGGCGCGGTCCAGGCATTCGGCAGCGACTGGCCCGTCTTTTCCGACCAGGTGTTGCCGGCGATTTACTGTGCCGTCACCCGCATGACGCCCCAGGGCACCCCGCCGGGCGGCTGGTATCCGCAGAACCGCATTCCTGTGGCCGCTGCCCTGCGCCACTTCACCAGCGATGGCGCCTACGCCAGTTTGGATGAGAATATTCGCGGCACCCTCGCGCCCGGCAAGCTGGCAGACTTTGTCGTCTTGTCACAAGACATTCTGGCCATCCCCCCGGAGAACATTCTCCATACCAAGGTGCTGCTCACCGTGATGGGCGGACGCTCCACTTACCGCGCCCCGGGCTTTCCCTGATCGCGCCGCCCTCAGGGCAGTTAATCGCCTTCCAGTTGCCCTGGAAGCATCCGGCTTAAGACGGGTGAAAAGCCCGCTTCTTTATCTCATTCCGAGCGGCTTCAGGCCGCCAGGAATCTGCTTTTGAGATGCCGTCCACATGCTCAGGCCCTTGCCTGCTCTCCCCGTTGCTAAGTACGATGTACCTGCCATGAGCTGGCGGAAAATTAACCTGAGCGCCCTCTCGCTGATTCTGGCTCTGGCAATCCTCACCGCTTGTCAGTCCAGGCGGGCGCCGGCCCCAAAGGACGGCCGCTATCCGCTCCAGGGCGCAATCGTTTCTGTGGACCAGGCCAGGGGCCAGGTGACGGTAAAGCACGGAGCCATTCCCGGCCTGATGCCCGCCATGACCATGGTTTACGATTTGAGGGATCCCGCTCAGGTCAAGCGCCTCTGGCCGGGCGATCACATCAAGGCAGACCTGGTGGTTCAAAGCGGCAAGGCGGATCTGGAAAACGTGACCGTGCAAGGCAAGTGATTCGCCGGGTTTGATTCAGGGCGTTGTACTTCATCGTGCTCACCATGTGCGGCATGCCGTAGTTCCCGTTGGCAGCGCCCGATGTCTACTGGGTAATGCTCACGATCGCGGGATGGAGCTCCCACAACGTAGCCACTTCCGGCGTGCCCCGGCTCTGCGGATGTTCGAAATCCTCGAACGCCAGGCCCGTCACCTCCGCCGGCAGCGCCTGCGGCAAATCCCCTCCATGGGTGTCATCCAGGGTGAACCCATGCTGCGCCAGCTGGCTTTGAATGTTCTTTCTGGCGGAGCAGTATTCGCTGTCTACCGGCGTCTCCACAATCACCCGCGGAGCTTTGCGGTCCGCGGTCGCGGAAATCTCCAGATGAACGTCGCAGTCCGCGGTGTTGACGCTGGCGTTCTGCAGAAAGGCATGGGCTACATGGAACAGCGTCAGTTCACGCCCGAACCGGGGCGCATTGGGTGGGAGGATTGGAGTTTGCCGCCAGCTCAGTATGGTCTGCACCGTGATTTCTTCCGGCGTGGCGTTGGGCAGCGGCACGTGCTTGGCATCGTGACGATAGTCAAGACTGTTCGGCTCGTAGGGCACACAGTTACAAATGTCCTTGAGCGCGGAGCACGACCAGTTCAGCGCGATCAGCGTCGTCAGCCCGGCCAGAACCAGCGATCGGGACCACGTTCTTTTCAACACCCGCCGTTGGATGCAGATTCCTCAACCCACATCGCGCCGCAACAACTCAGGATCCCCCGGGCATCGTCCTCATCTAAGTATTAATCTGCTTTTAATTCAGCAATTTGGCGGAGGCATTGCGCCTCATTCCCAGCTTCGTCCAATTGGGATTTTTCAATCCTCAATCTACAATCTTCATCGTCAACCTATGCTTGTCATGATGGCCGGCCTGCCCGGCACCGGTAAGAGCACCTTATCTCGGGCCTTGGCCGAGCGCTGTGGCGGAGCTGTGCTCGATAAGGATGTAATTCGCGCCGCCCTCTTCGCGCCGGCACAGATCGAATATTCGCGGGAACAGGATGATTTCTGCCAGCAGCTTATGCTGGAAACCGGCGAATATCTGCTGTCGCGCAATCCACGTCTGTGGATTTTTTTGGATGGGCGGCCATTCTCCCGCCGCTACCAGCGCCGGCAGGCCGAGGTAACGGCTGCCCGCCTGCACACTCCGCTGGCCATCATTGAATGTGTTTGCCATCAGGCCACTGCGCTCGCCCGCCTGCAGGCTGATTCCCATACCGGCGCTCACGTCGCCGCTAATCGCAATCCCGCGCTGTACGCACAGGTGGCCAGCCAGTTCGAACCCTTAAACCAGCCCCGGCTCACGCTCGATACCGGCCAATCCCTCACCGAGTGTGTGCGCCAGGCGCAGGCTTATCTGGAACTCATCTCGTCGCCCCGAGAATAGGCGCTACCCAATCACCGCCGGTCGTGGCAATTGGTGCACAGTTGCGGAGTGGCCTCTACCAGTAGAAACTTCTTCTCCCGGTAATGGTGGGCCGCGTGGCAGCTCAGGCAGGTGGTGCCGCGGTGGGTATGCACCGAATCCGGCTCGCTTTCATGGCAGGCGGCGCACTGGCGGCGAATGGCAGCCGGCGAGGCTCCCTTGAAGCTGAACAGCAGGCTTGCATCTCCGCCGCTGTTCACGTGATTGCTGCCCGGGCCGTGGCAGCCTTCGCAGCCTCTCCGCGCCGCAACGCTCTCTTCTGCCAGCTTGCCATGCGCCGAATCGGCGATCTTGCCGGCCACATCCTCGTGACATGCTACGCAGGCGTCGCTCCCCACGTACTGCGGGGCTTGCATCTGCGCCGCCAGCACTGGGGGGTAAGTCAGGAATCCGGCAAAGATCAACCGGCAGAGGAAGACAAAAACCGGCTTACCACGAACCATGGCATCGCCTCGCGCACCCCGCTCCCCGCAAAACCGCGAGCCTGCGGCGGCGCCGGTAGCGGGCTAGATCGCTTCCTTGGCTGCGGCAGGATGGCGTGTGCGGACCAACCCGATGGCGCGTACCCGGTCGTACGCCGTGTGCAGGTCCTGGCTGAGCAGGTGAACCACTTGCAGGCAGGCATCGCGATGCCCGCGCAGAAAGTGCAGCATGTCCTTGCGGCGCACGAACGCCACCTGCGAATTGTCCAGCATCTCGGCTGTAACCTCGTACGGGGTCCCGGAAACCGCGGCGCTTAGCCCCAGCATTTCGCCCGGGCCGGCGATGCGCAGCGTCAGCCGCCGCCCATTACCGGAACACACCGTGAGCTTGGCCCGGCCGTCGCACAGCATGAACACCCCCCGCGCCGGGCGCCCCTCATTGAACAGGGTGGTGCCTCGCGGATAGAGGGCGATGGTCTTGATGGCGTCGAACGCTTCCAGGGCATCGGCAGGCAGATCGCAGAAAACCCGGGCCGGCCGCAGGGAGCAATCAAAGCAGCTCAGTTGGATGGCGCTCTCCATACGCTTGTGATAGCCCTTGCCGGGAACAGGAGCAGTGATTGGAGTCACCCTTCGCCGTGACCCTTGGCACAGCGGCTGGGCACTACGCGCCGGCCATCTGCCGCAAAGCTCCCTTGTTGCGGATGAACAGGGTGGAACCCTTGGACTGGACAATCTGCCGCTTTTTCAATTCCGCGAACAACCGCGTTACCGTTTCCCGCGAGGTGCCGATCATCTGCGCGATTTCCTCGTGCGTCAGCGCCAGCTTGAGCCGGGGCTCCTGCTTCATGGCTTCGCCATTGCGCGAGCTCCACTCCAGCAGCAGCTTGGCCAGCTTCTCCGCCGCGGAATGAGAGAGGCCGAGCGAACGCACTTCGTGGCAGGCGTTGTTGTATTTTTCGCTCAGCTGTTCCGCCACCCGGAAGCAGGCGTCGCCGTGCTCCTTCAAAAAGCGCAGGAAATCTTCCCGCTTTACGAAATTGACCTGGCAGGGATCAATGGTCTCCGCCGTCAGTTCGTAAGGCTTGCCGGAAACCGTCGCGCTCAAGCCCAGCACTTCGCCCGGTTCCGCGATTTTCAAGATGAGTGTTTTGCCGTCCGTGGAACAGATGGACATCTTCACCCGGCCCTTGCACAAGACAAAAATCCCGCGCGGGCTCTGTCCTTCCACAAAGAGAACCGCGCCTTTGGGGTAGGCGGTGGCATATTTTATGTTCTCGAAAGCCTGCAGGGCGGAGTTGGGCAGGTCACAGAAGATACGCTCCGCGCGCAGCTTGCAGGTCAAACAGCTTTCAACGATTTCCAACCCATATGGTGAGAGCACGCACACCCCCCTGTGACCAGTCGTCCTCCGGTTGGGGTCTTCTCCAACTGCTCCCCTGCCGTTCCGCGTGGTTTTCTGCCGCTCCCCGCCTGGCACGCCCTACAGACCACGCTGATTTAGCGGCCCCGGCTCAGACTGGCACAAAATTAGTGTCGGCCCACAACGTTACGTCTGGCTGTGACATTACCCACACCCCGGTGTGATAAGGGTCACAATCGAGTTCCGCCCCTTCCCTCCCCTGTCCCTCTCCGAACCCCGGCTCGTGACCACCGTCACCCGGTTTCGGTCGCCCGCGGGCCGGCGGGAAAGGGGGAACCCGGTTGTGGACTATTCTCCCCTCCCGCCGCGACCTAGCATGGGGCTGGGGCTCAGGAGCGTATTCCGTAGGAGGGCGAAGCCGTGATTCGCCACGCACTTGCGACGGTTCTCAGCCTCTGCATTCCCTGCCGGCATCGCCGGCAATCAATTACTGGGCGCAAGCTGGCCGCCGGAACTTATGAGATGCATTTGGTGTGCTCGCGCTGCGCCAAACGGATTAGCCCGGGTGTGGTTTTGGGCCCGCACCAAGCCGGCGTAGCGGCAAAGCCGTCACCGTCCGCTGCCGGACTCGCGGCTGCTAACTGGCTGCCCGAGTAACCAGCTGGCGCAATGGCATTTTTCGAGTGCAACGCTCATGCGCGACATCTATCAGGTGTTGTACCGCAAAGAACGGCAACTGCAGCAGCTCCGCAAAGAAATTGAAGTTCTCAAAATCGTCATCCCTCTTCTTCAGGATGACGGCCAGGCTCCCGCCATGCGCGTGGCTGCAGCTGGCGTCACCATAATTCCGTTTGAGCGCGCCGCCCGGATCGCATCTCCGCGCTCCCCTTCCGCCCTGTCCGACTAACTCGCCATCCGGGCCGGCAGGCGCACACGTAACCGGAGGGCAGGCCGATCTCCTGCCGCCGCTTCCCTCTTTCAAGCGGAAGATTTCCTGCAGTTAGTTAGCGGGATTTGCTGGCTGCCCGGCGGGCGCCGTTTTCGCTTTCGGCTTCGCTTTCCTCACTCAGCAGGGGAGCGACCACGCGCAGGGCGTCCACTTCCATCTGCACCTGCCGAAGCTGGGCTTCTCTCTCTCGCAAAACTTCATAAACATTCTTCATCAGTGCTGGTCCTCGCGGGAAACTGGGGATGGTGAAATGAATGAAGGCATCTTAGCTGCCTTGCGAGGTCAAGTAAAGACCCATCTCGCGCAGGCTTCCACACAAGGACGCATTTCCCTTTTTGGGCGATAATACTCGGCGGTGAACTCCGAGCCAAAAACTCGCTTCGCGCTGCTCGCCGCATCTCTGCTGCTGGCCTCCGCCATCTGCCTGGCCGGCAACCCCGTCGGCGTCCCATCCAGCCCCAAGCCCGGGAGGCGTGCCATGAGCTTTGTCCTGGAAACCAAGGTATTTCCCAAAGGTGGCGAGATTCCCAGCAAGTACACGTGCAGCGGCCAGGATGTTTCTCCCGCCCTTTCCTGGAGTGGCGCGCCGCAGGCCACCAAGAGCTTTGCCCTTATCGTCGAGGATCCTGACGCTCCTTCCGGCACCTTTACCCACTGGGTCGTTTATGACTTGCCCCCAGGCACGCACCAGTTGCCCGAAAATGTTTCCCAGACCGACGACCTCAGCGGCGGCGGCCGCCAGGGACGCAATGGTTTCCGCCGCACCGGTTATGGCGGCCCTTGTCCGCCCCCGGGAAAAGCTCACCGCTACTTCTTCCGGCTCTACGCCCTGGATTCCACGCTCAATCTGCCCGCCGGCGCCTCCAGGCAGGAGGTGGAAAGCGCGATGCGCGGCCACCTGATCGCCCAGGCCGAACTCATGGGCAAGTTCGCCCGCTAACCGGAATCGCCACCTAGACACAGAGCTCACAGAGGCATTCCGGGGCCGTGAAAGAGGATTTCCAGGATGGGAGTCATGCTGAGGTGCTTTAGCGCCGAAGCATCTTGCGTGCACCACCGAAGGGCCCGAGAACGTAAGGAGGATGCAATGCTGGTCCCCCACTTTGGCGTAGGCCTGGCTGCCAAACGCGTTGCCCCGAAAACCTCAGCCGGCATACTGATGCTGGCCTCCCTGTTGCCCGACTTCCTGGCCTGGATTTTCCTGCTCGCCGG